>Ga0208544_10001919_pt1 | contig 13930 bp, 10 predicted proteins | sample DEB08_DNA_9_FD_184526 | JGI IMG/M metagenome (GOLD analysis project Ga0208544, IMG submission 184526) | Aqueous microbial communities from the Delaware River and Bay under freshwater to marine salinity gradient to study organic matter... | ecosystem: Environmental > Aquatic > Marine > Coastal ...
ACGAGGTGTTACTACACACTATGGCCCTCGCACTACTACTGGCAAATATGGCCGGTATGGTAATGACACTGGTGTTACTAAGACTGCTGAATGGACATTCGATTATGATGACCTGCCGGTAGCTGGCGAAGACACTATGGGTGTTAGTCTCCCTGCATACGCTAAGATTACCTCTGCTCGTTTAGAGGTGCTGACTGCGTTTGCTGGTGGTACTACATACAACATTGGTCTGTACACTGCTGCTGGTGTTGAGATTGATGCTGATGGTATTGATGCTGCTGTAGCACTGGCTGTCATGGATGCTCGGGGTGATGTTGTAGTATGTGATGGTGCTTTAGTTGGTGGTGTCCTTTCTGTAGGCGCTACTGCTGGTAAGCTCACTGTTGCTGCTACTGGTACATACACTGCTGGCAAGGCTCGCCTTGTTGTAGAGTATGTTGTAGAAAAGACAGGTAACTAAGTTACCATTTGGCGGGGGTCAGTGAGGCAAAATTGCAAGAATGCTAGTTGTAATAATTATGCAACTAACAAAGGGAATGGTAAATGGGACTTGTACTGTTCCCCTTGCAAGAAGAAACCTTACCGATCTAGTTTAAAGTCTGAGTGTGAGTTGTGTGGGTTTGTTCCTATCCATACTTGCCAGTTAGATGTTGATCATATAGATGGAGATCATACGGATAACAGTGAGAGCAACTTACAAACTCTGTGCGCTAATTGCCACAGATTAAAGACTTGGCTAAACCGAGACTGGAAGTAGCCCCCTGACCTTTACTAATTCGGAGAATTAATTTGGCAATTGAGCATGATGTAATCCCAGATGGAGAGAGGCATGAGCCTAAGGGCTTAAGCTCTGCTGCCAATGGCAAGGTATATATTTCTAGGGGTAGTGATACTGGTGAGTGGGTATACCTCCCAATGGGTTGGGGTAACTATGCTGATAATGCAACTGCCCAAACTTTCAATACTACCCCTGCAAAGTTAAGTGTTAATGGTGCTGGTAGTACCTCTGACAGTAACTATTTACCTAGAGAGATTCGGGGTAGTGCTGAGTTGTGGGATGCTACTTCAGATAAGATTACCCCCATTAGAGCAGGGGATAGTTTCAACGTAAGGGTAAATTTACCAGTGACAGCAAAGACTGGTACACCTACCGCAATATCCATACAAATAGACATCGGTGGTGGTGCAGCACCTACAATAGTAGTCACAGAAATAGACTACCCTGTGACCAAGACACCGCCCTACACAGTTACTGTCAGTATTCCAATCTTCTGCTTGGCTACCTTTGTGGCTAATGGTGGTCAGGTATTCATTGCAACTGATACAGGGACACTGGACATCACAGCACCCTCTATCTTCATAGATATGAACACTAGTGGTACTATCTAATGGCTAAACTTACTCTATTAGAACTAGTACAAGATATCCTATCTGACTTAGATAGTGATACTGTGAACTCTATTAGTGATAGTGTGGAGTCTCTTCAGGTAGCACAGATAGTTAAGACTACCTTCTTTGAGATCATTACTGAGGGTGAGTGGCCCCACTTAGGGCAGTTGCTTCAACTTACTGCTAGTGGTGACAACACTATACCTACACACATGACTATCCCAGATAATGTTAGATACATTGAGTGGGTGAAGTATAACAAGAGGACTACTACAGATACAAAGGATGTGTATGAGTCTGTAGAGTATAAAGATCCAGCATCCTTCATGGAGTATGTGAATCGTAGAGATAGCAGCAAGGCGAATGTCATTACAGTGACAGACCCCAGCTCAGTTTTGTTACTAATAACAAATGACACAGCCCCTACATACTACACCTCATTTGATAATGATGTGGTAGTGTTTGATAGTTATGATGCTGCGGTAGACAGTACATTACAGAGTGCTAAGGTACAGTGCTATGGATATAGAGAGCCTGTGTTCACATTGTCCGATGCCTTTGTAGCAGACCTGCCATCCAAGGCATTCCCATACCTACTGTCTGAGGCTAAGTCAGTAGCATTCAATACACTTAAGCAAGCGGCCAATGCTAAAGAAGAACAACGAGCCACTAGACAAAGACGCAGACTCTCACAAGATAGGTGGAGACTGGAAGGTGGCATCTCATATCCTAACTATGGTCGCAAGGGGAAGAAATAATGAAGTACGGTAATAAAGAATTGCGTGTAGTTACAGCCCCTCTAGGCAATCATTATGTTCTCCAGTTCACAACTGGTGGTGAATTGCCTGTAGCATTCCAAGGCATGTTCACTTCTCAGTCTGCTGCTTGGCAGGCAGTAACTAGCTATGAGAAAGCGGCCAAAGAACCGGCCAAAGTATCCTAGATGCCGGTATCTGCGGGTACTAAAACCTCCTTTACCTTTGTCAAAGGCTTAATGACGGAGGCATCCCCTCTTTCATATCCTGAAAACACTGCACAAGTGGTTGATAACTTTCTATTGAACCGTACTGGGAGTATTCAACGTAGGCTGGGCATGGAATATGAAAACGGATACCTATTAAAAGACTCAGGTAGTACTAATGTATCCCTAGATACTGCTGCTGTAGGGTTTGATATCTGGTATGGTATCAATAACAAGTCCACCCTACGTTTTGGTGTAGTGCAAGTGGGTAATAAGTTGTGGTTTGTTGATATGTTCCACGATGATCTCTCTGCTAACTTCAAGAATGGGGGTAGTGCCTTTACATTAGAAGGTTCTGGGGATGATTTAGTGGATCTGACTAGTATCAATGGGTACTTAGTGGTGTGTGGTGTGGGCTTTCAGCCATTCTACCTAGTGTATGATGAAGATACAGACACTGTATCCTCAGAACTAATCCTATTCTCCATTAGAGACTTCTTTGGTATCTATGAAGACAAGACTGTCACAGAAAGACCCGCTTCTTTAACAGATGTCCATAAATACAACCTACTTAATCAGGGTTGGGACATGGAAAAGATACAAGAGTTTAATACTGGGGGATCTAGTGGTGATGGTGATGCTCCGGGTACTGGATTGTACCCATCTAATGTAGATCTACAGGTGTATGGTAAGAGTGCTGAAGAAGTATTCAAACCCCAGTTGATTGTTCGTAACTATGCAGGTAATACTCCAGCCCCCAAGGGTAGGATGGTTATCAATGCGTTCTCTAGGGGAGCTAGTCGTAATGAACAAGCCTCCTTGTACAATAACGTCATTGAAGATGAGATTTTCTATGAGGGTGGATACTCCATCAACATAGATACTGGGTACTTCACACCAGACAATCTAATCTTTAGTAGTCTACCAGAAGATTTAGAGAATGGGGCTATTACTACTTCTGCTGCATATGCAGGTAGAGTATTTTACTCTGGTATACAGAGTGATGTGTCAAATGGAGACTCTAAGTCTCCTGATTACACAGGCTTTGTCTTCTTTACTAAGTTAGTATCTAATGTAGATGATCTTGGATACTGCTACCAAGAGGCTGACCCAACATCAGAGAATATCTCAGATCTTGTAGCCACTGATGGTGGATACATACAGATACCTGAGGCTAGTAACATCTTCAAGATGGTTGCTACTGATAGATCATTACTCATCATTGCAGAGAATGGTGTATGGGAATTGCTTGGGGACACTGATGCAGGCTTTACTGCATTAGGTTATCAAGTAAATAAGATTGGTAGTATTGGTGCTTTGAGTGCTACTAGTATTGTAGAAGTGGAGGGTACTATCCTGTACTGGGCTGCTGGTGGTATCTATACCCTGTCTTATGACCAGAGTTCTGGATACCTACGTCCACAGAACATCTCAGCTACTACAATACAGAGCCACTACTCAGCGATACCCTCTGTTGGTAGGAAGTTTGCTAAGGGATCTTTTGATAGTGAGACTCGGAAGGTTACATGGCTTTACAATGATGAGGTGGGCTATGATGGTGTCACAAGTAGGCACAATTACAATAGAGAGTTAGTGTTTGATACACTGCTTACTGCCTTCTATACCAATACCATATCTGACATATCAGGAGATGCTAACTCTCCACATGTTGCTGGGTTTGCTGTCATGCCTACCTTTACAGTAGTAGACTTTGCTAACCCTGTGGTTGTTAATGGAGTCCTAGTGCAAGCAAATGCTGTTGATGTGGCTGTCACTAGGGGAGAGTTCTCTAGGGGTAGCGGCTATACTAAGTATCTCACAATACTCCCCAACTCCTCGGGCAACCTTCTATTTACTTTCAGTAGCTATAGAAGTAGCACCTTTGCTGACTGGTACACCTACAATACGGCGGGTGCAGACTACACTAGTGAGCTTGTCACAGGGTACGAGATAGTAGGAGATAGTTCTAAGTGGAAGCAGGCTATGTATGTAACCTTTCACTTCACAAGGACTGAGCAGGGGTTCATTGATACGGGTGGTGCCCTTACTGCAATCAATCCTAGTAGCTGTTTAGTTAGTGCTAAGTGGGACTTTGCTGATCATGCCAATAGTGGCAAGATTGGGCCGCAGTTCCAAGCATATAGATTGCTTAGGAACTACATACCTACAGGTGCTAATGATACCTTTGACTATGGGCAGTCTGTCATCACTACTAAGAATAAGATTCGTGGTAGAGGGAAGGCTCTGTCTATACAGATTACATCGGAGGCTGGTAAGGACATGGAGTTATTGGGTTGGAGTATTCCATTCATAGCAGGAGAAGCACCATGAACCTTTCTGTTCTTAAGAACATATCTGAGTATACTCCAGAGGAGATGGTTAAGTTCGAGGTTGCTTTACTGAAGTCTCCCCAAGCACAGACTCCTGTGTACCACACCTTTGGGCCTAACCTATACATCAGAGAGTTGCATGTACCAGCGGGTACATTTGCTACTGGTAGAGAGCAGAAGAATGCACAGATGAATGTAGTCCTCAAGGGTAGCTGTACCTTCTATACCCCTGAGGGGGTTAAGCAAACTATTAGTGCTCCTCACATGATGGTAGCCCCTGCGGGTAAGAAGGTTGGTATATTCCTAGAGGATTCTATCTGGCTTAACATCTACTCCACTGATAAGAAGGATGTCCTTAGTATTGAGCAGGACATCTTCACTGACAGTGTTGCTCTGTATGAGCAGGAGGAGGCTCTGGGGGAGCTTTACAGTGAGGTGATAGAACTAGAGAGGGAAGACTACAACGAGGCTTGTAGGTACTTAGGATTCACTCCTGAGCAGGTACAGGAGATGGCTGAGTATGAAGGAGACTTGATCCCCTTCCCAGATGGGACATACTCAGTGATGGTACGACCATCTACGTTACATGGGTTGGGTTTGTTTGCTACTGCCCCCATTAAAGCGGGTGACATTATAGCAAAGGGTAGGATAGATGGGAAGAGAACTCCAGCAGGCAGATACACTAACCACTCTGCCTTGCCTAATGCAAGGATGGTAATGTCAGATGATGGGGATGTCGATCTTGTCGCTTGTGAAGATATTGGTGGTAGTAATGGTGGTCTTATGGGTGATGAAGTCACTGTGAATTATATAGATGCGTTCCTTAGCACGAGGATAGAAGAATGAGTGGATTGATTTCTGCATATGTAGTAGCCAATGCCGCAACTATTGCAGCCGTGGGTGCTGTAGCAGCGGGTGTTGGTGCAGTGGGTAGTGCTGTCAATAGTTCTAAGGCAGGTAAGGCACAACGTAAGTCTATGGAGATTCAACAGAGGCAGGCTGATATCCAGTCTGCTCGTAGCAGGTATGCTGCTGTACGAGAAGCTAGGATTAAGAGGGCTGGTGCAGAGCAAGCAGCTTCTACTAGTGGTGCAGGAGGTAGTTCTGGTATTGCTGGTGCGATTGCAGGGCAGGCAACTGGCCTAGCATCTGAGTTAGCCACTAGTCAACAACTACAAGCCATGTCTAGTCAAGCCTCTGCATTCAATCAGGATGCTGCAAGTGCTCAGTCTACTGCTAGTATCTTTGGTGCTGTTGGGGGTCTAGGGTCTAGTATCTTCTCCTCTGCTGGTGGTTTTAAGACTATCGCTGATAAAGGAAATGGTTAATGGCTATTGGTATTACTCCAGAAGAAGCTAAAGCACAGGGACTTCCTTATGAGGATGCTAGTGCTGCTACTCGTAATGTAACCCAAGGGGTTGCTACTGATAAGGCATTCAATGCTATCTCTGATACAGAGATGGATAGTATTGATCAATCAGCAGAGTTCTTAGATGCAGAAGCTGCACCTGCTAATCCTGAGGACTTCTTAGATAAGAATGATGAGAACAAACAACCTACTATCAGAGACACTGCTTTAATAGAGGAGTCTTATTATGCCTCTACTATTAACCATAGTACTGGCATTACTCCAGATCCTACAGAAGCAAAGGCCCAGTTTGATAGGATGTCAAATGATCTTATTACTACTGGGGGTAGTAATGAACTCTCACAGGCATACAATAATATTACTAAGATGTCCAAGCAACTAGATGTTGCTGCTGTAACATCTGTACTGGGTGATCCTAGTATCTCTATGGATGTTAAGAAGTCTGTTGTAGAGCGGTTCATTGCACGTAAGGGGGATGTAATAGATCTACGGCAGGAGTACATCAACACTCTAGCTGCCAATGAACTGGTACAAGCAGAAGTTAAAGGCAAACCAATAGACTTATCTGGCTTAGATGAGAGGATTCAATGGGAGGGTGTGAAGGCCCAGCTAATCAATGGTGCTGCTGTCCAGTTTGATCCTTCCATTTCTGCTGGGTTTGCTGGTGTGTTGGAGTTAGTAGTACCCTTCTTAGATCAGGCAATGGTTAACTCTTTACGAGACACTGTGCTAGATGATCAAGGTGCTGGGGGTAAAGCCCTTAGTATGGTTCTTATGGGGGAGAATAAGAAAGCTCTTCGTGATGGTATAGCTGCTATGCCCTTTGAGAAGAGAAAGGAATTCACCACTAAGATGATTGAGGCTATCAGTGCCCTCCCCGGTGGGGACTTTAAGAAGATGATCTATCTTAATGTCTTTGCTGAGTCAGGTGAGTATGCTGATTGGGAAAGATGGATTGATAATGCCGTAGGTATCTTAGATAGCACTATAGTGTTAGCTCCTGTAGGCAAGTTGCTTAAAGCTGGTGCTTTGACAATGAAGGTACATCCAGCATCTGTTATAAAGACAGCAGGTACAGTTAGTAAAACTGAGTCTGCTAACTTAGCTGCTACTGCTATGACTGATCAAAGTGGGGAGTTAGCTAAAGCTCTTGGTGCTAAGAAGGTTGAGATTGCAGCAGAGCACATCCTTCCTAAGATGCCAGAGGAGGTAATCAATGACCTACCTGCTGATGTTATTGACCGTATACAAGAGATTGACGACCTATACACAGATCTGAGAGCTACCTTAGACACTGCTGGTATTAACTACCAGACAGTAGAGAAGCAGGCTGCTGTTAATGCTGCTGTGGCCAACCTGAAGGCTGTTGATGGTCTGTATCTCCATGTTAATAAGTCTGTCTATACCCCAGATGGGGGTAAGATCCCCGGTATTACTGTTACTACTGATGGTGAATCTATTAGTGGTATTGGTATCTATGGTAAGGACGCAGAGAATGGATTTGTGTCTGCTAAGAGTGCTGTAGCACGAGCAATAGAGAATAACATACCAGCAGAAGAGCTAGTATTGTATGAACGTGGGGCTAATGATGAACTCACTGAGGTAGCTATCTCTGGTAAGGATCTTATCTCCGGTAATCGTGTGCCCCTCCCCAGTAAGAGGGGAGAATTCGAGGGTAACTACTATGTAGGTCGTAAGTTTACTAGACCCTTTGATGCTAGAGATTCTGCTGCACTAGGTTCTGATGGTATTGCTTCCATATCCCAAGGGCGGTGGGCTGGGTACATGCAGGACATTACTGCAAGACTACCACAATGGTGGGCTAGGGCTGCTCTTAAGGCAGCAGACTCTGGTACTGCTGTAGAGAAGAGATTGCTAGATGAGGTTCGTAGGGATGTATCCAAGCTCTCTCGTAAAGGCAATGCTAAGTTGTTCACTGCTCTTGAAGAGGGTGCAGTAGGGGATGGTAACATCTGGACTGCTACTGAGCTAGCTACTAAGTATGGTATGGATAACAAAGAGATCCAAGCATACTATACTTACCGTAGGGTGCAGGATGTAGCATGGATGCAGACTAACAGAACCTTCCGCAAGTCTTTAGTTGCAGAGGGTATGAAAGAGATTAAGGGATTAGGTCTAGATCTAGGTAGGCAGTTCGTTAAACCCCTAGCCAGAATTGATCTTAAGAACATAACTGAAGTTTATGATACTGTGAAGAAGGCTGTAGTGCCTGCCACTAAAGAGCTTCTGGATGAAATCTATGCAGGTGGTGGTCAGATAGGCAAGTTACAGTCTGGTATCAAGACTGCTGGCAACAGGACTACCCATGTAATCATTGACAACAAAGGCATCTCTCTGTCTAGCTTGCCAGCTAACCCATTACCATACATTAAGGGATACTTCCAGAGATCCTACAAGGAGCACTACTTCCTTGATAAAGTTCCCATTAAACTAGGTGTGGATGGTAAGTTAATTACAGACCCTGCTGTACTAGAAGCTAAGTATGGCAGTGCTCTTGCTGCTGGGAGTAGTCGTAAGCAACTACAAGCTAAAGCTGCACAATTGCCAGTAGAAGAGGGGTACTATTACAATGTCCGACTTGCTAATGAGATTGGTGATGCTGATGTTCGTGACCTCAAGCTACGACAGAGCTATGTAAATGCAGCTAAGGGTCGTAAGGAGCATCTTGATGGTGACATAGACCACTCACTGGCTACCATTGAAGATCCTATGGAGTCCCTGTTTAGGAACATTCGTACTATGTCTAAGTATGTAGCTATGGATGACTTCCTTACTAGCTCAAAGGCTAGGTGGGTTAAGACATTTGGTCATGCTAGTAATGGTGTGTATCCATCTAAGTTTGAGGATGTATCTAGGGCATTGTTAGCTGATGATGCAGCCTACGCTGCTGCTAGAACAATACATGAGCAGTTGGGGATGATGCACTCTGTTGCTTCTGTGTCTGACATACGATGGAAGAGTTTTATTCTAGCTGCTGCTGAGACATTAGAGGGTGGTAGTATGTTTGCAGCTAAAGCTGTTCGCAACTTAGCTGACATATCCCCTGTTAATGCTATTCGTAGTGTGCCTAGCAACCTCTTCATTGCTCTTCGACCATTACGTCAGTTGTACATACAGCCTACTCAGCTACTCCAGTTGGCTGCTGTGAATCCTATGTATCTACTTAGTGGTCAAGCACCTAAAGAATTGTTAGCCCTGTCCCTATCCCGTACTACTTGGGGCAATGCAAAGCTAACTGCTGGATCTAATAAGATAGGGGCTAAACTCTTTGGTGTTACTGAAGCAGAGTACTCTAACATTGCTAAGGCATACTTGGATAGGTCTGGCCTACCCTATAGTATTGATAGTCATATCTATGTAGAGGGTATCGTCAAAGACATTCACAAGAGTCACTTGGATACTCCTATTAAACGAGCAGCAGACGCTGCATTAGCAGTACCTCGTGGTATCAGGGACATCTCCAAGCAGGCGGGTTTTGATACTGGTGAATTCATCAACTTAACTGGTAGTTGGCTAACTGCTAGACATCGTTGGATGAAGGCTAACCCAGAGATTGCTAGTAAGTGGGCAGATAAGCAATACTTAGATGTCATTGATGCAGATGGTAGGGCATTGTCCTATGCCATGAATCAGCCGGGATCTTTTAAGTACCAACAGGGTATGCTGTCTATCCCCTTACAGTTCATGTCAGTCCCCCATAAGGCGTTTCTGTCAGTACTATCAGAAGGGTTGGGGGGTAGCAGAACCTTATCCTCTACTTCTAAGTATGGATACTTGGGGTCTGAAAAGGCTAGATTGGCAGCAATGAACCTTGTCATGTTTGGTGGTGTTGGTGTTGGTATGGATAGTCTCATTACCAAGATACTGGATGAGTATGGTACTGATCTAACTACTGATCAGATCATTCGTATCAAGGGTGGTGTGTTGGATACAGCCATGAATTCGTTCTTAAGAACAATGTCAGATGATAAGGATGATGGTACTAACATTAAGTTCTCAGATAGCTGGTCGCCTATTGGTGATAAGATTATCCCCGGTGCAGAGATACTAACACACCTATTAGATGGTGAAGTGTCTGCATTAATGGGGCCATCCTTCCATGCCTTTGGTAGATTCAAGACGGTGTACGAGGATATCAAAGTAATCACTGCATTACCTGAAATAGATACTAAAGAGAAGTTAATCTCCTCTTTGGTAGCAGTAGGTAGCCTAGCATCTGGCATCAGTGATGGTCTTAAGTACCGTATAGCTATGAACTCAGGGGTGTTGGTCTCTACTCATGGTGATGCCATCGTAGATGCTACTCATGCAGAGGCTATGGGTAAGTTGTTTGGATTACAGACATACTCAGAGGAAGCTGTATGGAATACTGCTCGTAAGATGGGAACCATGAATCAAGATGCTAAGGATGCAGCTAAGATGATTCATGATGCCTATGCTAAACAGAGGATAATGTATCCACACGATAGGAATGGATTCTTTAGGGTGGTTGAGCAGATCAAAGCTGCTGAAGCCCTCATGGGGCCAGAGCTTTTGCCTATGGTACAAAAAGAGTTGGTTAAATTAGAGACATATTCATTAGAAACTACTGAACAGAATCTAACCACATTTGTTATAAACATGTCTGGTGCAGGTGACAGCACAAAAGAAGAACTATCTAATACAATACAGGGGTCTGCAATGCCACAGCAAAACAAGGACAAGATCTTGGAACTAATGGACATGGGGTTTAAGTAATGGCTGAGAAGACTAAAAGTAGTATGTTTAGCTTAGATCGTCCCAGTGCTGTGTCTGGTGCTGATATGTATGTGCAGCAGGGGGCTAGAGATGTAGGTAAGGAAGCCTTTGCTGGTCTATTAGCTAGTGCAGGAGCACAAGCCTTTGAGTATAAGGTAGCTAAGGATGTAGCACAGACTAGTGGGGAGATTACTGATGTAGTTGAGGCATACACTAACCAAGCTGCTGATGCAGTGACCTTAGATGCCCAGATTAAGCAAGCTAATGATGCTCTTATTACTGCTGATGACGCAGTACTGTATGGTGGTGAGGGTTTCCAACCCCCTACTATGACAGAGGGGGAGATGGGTGCTATTAATGATGCTAAGACTAAGTTAGCTAAGTTGCAGAGGGCTAAGGCTAATGGCAATATTACTGAAGCTGAGATGAGAGCTAGGGTATCTGACATTACTCGTAAGGGTATTACCTTAATGCCAGGACGTAGTGCTGAGTTCATTACTGCACAGAATGAAGCCCTTGGTACACATGCTGGTAACATCATGTTAGAGAATGAGAGGCAGGCTACCCTAACTGCTGCGGCTAAGAGCCAAGCAGCTAATCAAGAGGTTGCACTTAAGGCTGCGTATAAAGAAGTAAATGATGCTGGTGGTATCCTCACTGATTCCAGTGGTAATCCACTGTCTATGGAGCAAGCTGTTAAAGCTAATGCTACCCTGCTACAAGATAGACAGACTAATAAGCAAGTAGCTGCTAGAGTTGCTGGTAATGCCACTATGCAACAAGAAGTATTCTCTAACCCTGAAATGTATAACCGCGTATCTACTGGGATACTTAGTGAATTGACTGTATTCAACACAGTAGTAGAGGCAACACAGAATCCTGATGGTTCTCCTCTAACCATTGAACAGAAGGCTCTGATGTTATCTAATGTCAAGGCACAGAAGTTACAGGAGTTGGCTGCTACCTATGGTGGAGCCTCTAATACAGAGCAATACAAGTCATTGGTCACTTCTATCAACCAAAGGGCTGAATTACTAGAGAAGAACTTAATGGGTCAGACCCTAAAAGACCACTCTACTAATCTCAATACTTCTGCTGCTAATGCTAGAGAGCAGGCACTGCGGGCTAAACCTGAGATAGCCAAACTCCTGCTACTTAAGCAGGTAACTGGGGATGCTGGGTTCATTAAGCTATATACAGAGGGTAAGATTGATGCTGGTATTTTTGACATCATATCTAATATGGCTAGGGGTATGCAGACTAAGCCTGAAGGGGTAGGTAGTGCCAAAGACAATGCTTATATGGCCGCTAGTGTTGGTGTAATTAGTAATATGCTAAGGGAGGTTGGTAATAAGGAGGCTAACTGGTCTGTTGATGATGTGCAAGGTGCTCTCAAGATTACTGAGGGTATGTTAAAACAGTTCAATGGTGCTGATACTAAGACTACCAATGCTCTAACAGCTATGCTGGCATCTGATGAGTTCTTTGGTGTAGCTGATAAGCTATCACCAGAGGCTAAGAAGAATACAGAGAGTAGGTTGTTTGATTTCCTACACAACACTGGACTACCAGCATTAGCACAGTACTATGACTCTGATACTATGGTAATCTTGGGTAATAAGTCTACTGGTCTACGGTTTGAGGATGTATCTGGTACTAAGGAAGGTATTGAACGGGTTGCCCTACTCACTCAAGTAGCAGATAAATTGAATACTAATGTCAAGGCAATAGCACACCTACAAGGCACTGATAATATTGAGCCTGCTAATGAGAGATTCATTAGTATGATTACACAGGCTGATGCAGATGCTAAGGCTGCTATAGCTAGGCAGGTACAAGCTGATTATGAAAAGACGCAGATCAGACCTAATAGATTGGCTGAGTTCGGTACTAGAGAGCAGAGGATGACTGAGTTCAAGGCTGCATTGAAGAAGATGAGGGCTGGAGACAAGCAGTTTGAGTATCCTCAGACTACTACTATAGGTGTTCCATCAGCACCTCCTAATGTGAGTACTAGTAATGTTCCTAAGAACATTCCTGTGCGTCTGGCTGACACAGGACATGATCTAGCTGATGGTACATATAGTCTACCTGATGGTAGGGAAATAATAGTTGCTAATGGGGAAGCTACAGAGGTAGTTAAGTAATGGCAGGATTAGGTGAGTACTTATCAGGATTGTCCACAGACATGATTAAGCCGGTATCTAATATGGCCGGAGAAGCTGCTAGGAAGGTGGGTAAGGTAGCACTAACTGCTGGCAGTGCAGCAGGACAGTCTTATGTACGACAGTTCTTTGATTCTGGTGTGTGGGATGAGGGGATGTTTGATGAGAAGGAGAGTAGTAGACTGTCTGAGTTAGTACGGGACAAGGTATCTGCTAAGAAGTCTGGTCTATCATACAAAGACTACAACCCTGCTGGTGGTAAGGGTATTGGATACAAGGGTGGTGTGCCTGATCTATCAGATCCTAGTGAGAGTCTTAAGATGACACTAGGCAAGGCATCTATTGTCAGAGATGAGCAGAATAATGTGATGGTAGTAGATGAGTATGACTTTGCATCATCTAAAGGATTAGAGAAGTTGCCTATTGGAGAGAGAATACAGGCTCTTATAGATGCAGTACAGAGTCCTGATGTTAGTACCTATGGTGTAGCACACCTATTTGCAGAAGCCTTTGGTGCTACTGAGGGTAAGGGGGCATCCATTAGGGCTAAGGTGGGTAGTCCAGAAGATCTAGGTTTAACCCCTGAAGATGTACAGTATCTGCCTACACTAGCAGACTACCAGAAACAGAACAAGGGTAGGATTAGGGATAGGCCAGTAGCCAGTGCTCCCGTCATGCAGGCTAGTGTACAAGAGACTGCTCCTGCACAGGAACCTGTACCTGCCAAGTTGAAGATTAAATCTGGTGATACACTGAGCCAATTAGCTAAGGATAATGGTACTACAGTAGAAGCTCTCGCTAAGTTGAATAACATTGCTGATGTGAATAAGATCTATATAGGGCAAGAGTTGCAGTTACCATGAAGCATTTCAAGATAGAAGAGTTTGCCTGCTCCTGTTGTGGAGTAGCAGACATGGATGATACGTTCTTAAACATGATAGACATTGCAAGGGATCAA
>Ga0208544_10001934_pt1 | contig 13872 bp, 21 predicted proteins | sample DEB08_DNA_9_FD_184526 | JGI IMG/M metagenome (GOLD analysis project Ga0208544, IMG submission 184526) | Aqueous microbial communities from the Delaware River and Bay under freshwater to marine salinity gradient to study organic matter... | ecosystem: Environmental > Aquatic > Marine > Coastal ...
CCCCAAAACCCCAAAACCCCATATGGTGAAAAGATTAATAGTTGATAAGTTTGGGGAACAAGTAATTAATGAATAAAGCTCACTTAAGTTTACTCTGGAGCTGTTTACAGATCATGTCGATAATCTTTATGTCTTTGACTTTGGCGACGATGTTCTTGCGGCCCATCTTCAAGCCCGTGAGCCCGTCAGTGATCGAGAAGTCAGACGACACCTGTCCAGCACGGTTAGTGAACACGCGGTGCTTCTTATGTCTTGAGCGAGGCTCGCTCTGAGTTGGCTTTTCATCGGCTTGCTCGCCTTCTTGCATCTGGTAGTGGATTTTGAGCACCAGCTTTTCTTGCTTGTCTGGCAATTCGTCCAAGTTGCTGAGGTTTTCTGCTGTCAAGTGCTCCAATATTTCGCTTGGCTGGATTACTTTGCCAGTCTCCTTGCTGACGAAGTCAACCGACACCCTGTAGATGTCTTTGAAGAACACGTTCCAGTGGCGATAGTAAATGCTCGAGCCTCCATTGTTGCCTCTGCTCTGCATCCAAGACCTGCCTGCGATGCCGGAGCCGATCAAGTCACCTTCCGAAGATTGTTAGTTTCCACGCAGTGCTCCTCGTGTGCGATGCTCGTAGACACAGATGACTCGCTTGCCTGTGATGATCACCACATGATTACTCATCGTGTACAGTTGCTGGATAGTCTCTGCCTCGAACACGTTCAGGTTGATCTCGTTCAGGATTTCCAAGGCGAAGGCCTTCTTTTCCGAATACGGTTCCAGCTCCATCGTGAAGCTGACAAATCGTGGAGGTCTCACTTTTCTCACCGACACTTGGTGGAAGCCTTCGTCTTGAAGGAGTGCGTTGACCATATTAGCGGAGGTCTGCACGATTTTCTTGGGCAAGAAAATGACTCCCTTGGCAGTGAAGACCGCGGCATAGTAGAATATTGAGTGCTCCTCTTCTCTTTGCTTCCTCTTGTATCTCATCTCTACGGGAACCACAGCAGACCCTGTGCTGTCCTGCTGTCCATCCATGCCTTCTTTCTGCTTGCGCAAGAGCCGTTTCTTGACGTCGTAGTTCTGTTTTTCTCTAGTCAAGATCTTGAGCCAAATTCTGTTTTGAGTGTCGATAGCAGTCAGCGGCGTACTGAAGTTGTTGATGCTCTTTGAGGCCTGCTCGATGTCATCTTCAAACAAGTCTTTGTCAACGACCATCTCTTGCGTCTTCTCATGCGCTAAGCCGTACTGGACAATGAAGGACACTCCTTTCTTTAGACTTTCGAAGACCGAAGTCACAGATCCCGATATCGCCGACACCGAGTCCTTCACGAAAACGAGACTGCCAACGACGACTGCTTTCAATTTGTTGTCTTGCTGCTGGAAGGGTCGCTGCACGAGGATCTTGAAGGCCGAGGTCAAGTTGTTTAGCGTGTCTGAGATGTTTCCGAACAGACCCATCGACGAGACAATCTTAAACAGCTGAGTATGGTTGCAGCACTCTTGCCAGTAGAACCGACGAATCTGGGCGGTGAAAATGGACATGAGCATGTGTTGGTTTTGCAGTGAGTACTTCGAGAACTTCAGTTTGACATTCTTCAGATTGCTCAAGAGGACAATGAAGAACTTGAGAGTTGGGTTCATAGTGAACTCGCGGAACAAAATCGGAGACGAAGAGAAGGTGAAGCTGAAACGGATTTCACTGATTGAGAACTGCTCAAGGAAGATCTTCTGCACGTCTCGCTGTGTCTCATGCAGGGGCTGTCCCTTGGTTTTGAGTTCGGAGAGGGCGTTCTTGATTTGATCAACTTCGTCATTGAACTTGACGCTTTGGACGAGGGACTGCTTCATCACTGTGGGGTTCATTTCATCACGCTCAATGTTGGCAAGGTCGAGCTGGCGGGCGCGACTTGTGAACTTGGACGCGAGTTGGAACACATCCAGCAGGTACTTGTACGACTGGTCGCAGAAGTTGCCATCGAGGCTGAGCTCGAACGGAACCAGCTGCACGATGAGACACTTGTAATGCTACAAGTTTTCAATGGCGTCATTAGTCACAATATGGCACTTGATGCTCAAAAATTCACCGAATCCTCTCATTGACTGCTCGCGTTTGAGGATTATGGCGTCATTTTGCCTCAGCAACTGATTGTCAATTTGGACCTCGCCTGCCTTGAAAGACACTTTCTTGAGCTTTAAAGTCTTCTGGTGGGAGAAGCGGAGGTTAGAAATCGAAGTGTAGCAAATTTCACGTGCTTGCGAGTTGACTAGCGACATGCCGAGCATCGCAATGACGATCTTGGACTTGGTCACTTTGCTGTCGTCTTCATGCTCGCCTCCTTTGAGCAGCTTACGGGCCGCTCCCCTCAATCTGTCGTCATAGGTTTCCTTTTCGTCATACATCGAGGGGTACACGATGCGGATCACCTTCATCGTCTACTCACTCGTGATTTCAAGAATAAAGTCTCGCTTGTTCTTTCTGTCGCGCATCGGGAACTTCTCCGCCTTTGAAATCGAGTCAATGTTGAACGTGTCCAACTCGTCGCCGCAGTCAAGCTGGCAGAGCGAAATTTTCAGTTTCTTGGGAGCGAGGGGATACGTCCAGGCAAACGAAATCGTTTGGTAGGGGTTCAAGTGGTCGAAGTCGTCTGACCGAGACTGCACTTGCTGCACTTTGAAGCGTGTCTTTGTTTGGTTTTCAATCCTGTACGGTGGCGCGTATGAAACGTCAGTGAACACGATGTACAGTGAGTTGGTTTCTTCGCTGATTGACACGTTGAGAATTGTGCTGTCGCGCTCTTGAGTGTTCTTGAGTCGAAGATTGATATCACCGATGCCGTCGATCCTCAAACTTCCCGAGTACTCGTGATCGTCAAGCTTCACGCTGATTTCCAGGGGTTTAGAAGCATCTGTCCAGTGGAAAGTGCTCGTTTCTTGAGGGAAGATTTTGAACGTTCCGAGCTCTTCACACTGCGACTGCACTATGTAGAGCGTTTAGAACGTCCTGTTGATCATCAAGTACCTTGGCTGGAAGCAAATTAGCTTTGAGAAAGAGAACGGCTGCGGCAGGAAGGTGACCTGTGAGACGAGCTCGAAGAGGCTCTGCGGCTAATTGTCTCTCTGCTTCCCGTCTTTGATCTTGATGGGCTCAGACTAAAGCTTTGTCAAGTCGAACGGCAGGGGACTCCATTCGGAACCGCACACTTTGAGAAGAAGCTCTTCAGATCCATTCATCGGCTGTAGTAGTCCGCCACTTCCAGAATTGGCCTGCCCAGTTGCAGTTGTCTCAGTGGGCACGTCCGAGAAAAGGATGACCCTCTTGAGTTGGTCCTTGTCTCTTAGAGGAGCTTCGTAAATTTCGAACTTCGAAAGTGGTGTGTGGTTCAAGGTGACCGGCTGCTGCTCCTCAAGCATGTGAGAAAAGTTTGTCATCTGGATCGAGGTCTTGCTCATCTTCGTGAGTTTCTCGACCTTGAGCAGCAGCTGCTGACTCTGACTCAATTCCTTGCGCTCAGCTGGCTAGTCTCCAAACTGCACTTGCCTCTTTTTGCCTTCGGATGACTTGTCGGCAGCTCCATGGACTTTGTCTTTCAAGGCGTTCTTGAACTGACCAGGAAGCCCGCCTGAGCCTCTTGACTCGGTTCCACCGATCGCGGTTTGATACATCTCACTTTCATTGCTTTCTTCTTTCAGCAACTCTTGCGTGAAGTAAATACTGGAGACCCGATCGATGTCTTCCTACGAAACAGCGGCAAGTATGCCACTCTGGTTGGTCTCTTTCGCCTTGTAAGCTTCCCATGGTTTCAGGCGCATCAACGAGTTGTCAGGATCGGGAGCACCTGTGCCTGCCGCACTCACTCCGACCTACTTCCCCAAGCGTTGATAGTTGATCTGCGGGAAGGCAGAGACTGAATCGTCATCGCCGTCATGTCTACTCTCTCGGATTGTGTGCCCATCGTAGGTTTCCGTTTAGAGAGTTTCCCCGCTGTCGCGCCTAGGCAACGGCAACAACTGGTTTCCTGCCGGATCAAGCTTTCTTGAATCTTACTCGTCATTTGGATCCCCTTTTCCGCTCGCCCCCTTCTTGGACTAGCCCGACAAGTCGACATCCTACGAAAAGTGCTTGGCCGTCTCGAAGTCAAAGTCCACAGACTGGAACGGCAAATCAAGAGATGGGAACGAAAATGTGGGCAGGCTGACTTTCGCCTGCAGTGGCATCTGCGTGTTGTTCAAGAACCAGTACTTCGAGTAGAAGGAGATGTGGTAGAAACCTTGCACGAAAGCTATGTTGGCACATATGTTGAACTGTGACTGGAACTGGGAGCACAACTGCAGCAGAAGTTTCTTTTGTTTCACGAAACGGAATTGGGCTTTCCCGAGCAGTGAGCCGTATATTCCGTCTTCTCCTTCCATCCTATTATCGATGTCTTGGTCAGAGTCCTCATCGCTTTCCAGATTTCCGTTCTTGGGTCGTTTCGGCGCCCTGGGTGGCTTGGGGAAACCAGCTTCCACATAATTCTGCGCGCTCAAGTCGTTGCAAAGCTCGAAGTCTTCTTCTCCATCAAGCTTAAACGGCACATAGTTTGAGTGCTGGAATCCAGGAATGGCGAGCGAGAAATCGAAGTTGCCAAGTGGGTTCAAGTAAAGCACTTGTAGTGAAGAGTTGTGCTTGAGCTCCAAGTTGTACAGCTACTTGTCCTTGACGGAGAAGGTGTTGATTTAGGTTTTTATCTGATCTGGATCACCTTGCGGGTTGGCACCACGGGAGGAGATCACAGGCGTCCTCTGAATGTCTTTGAAGAGCATGGTGATCGGTGCTGGAATCAAATTCTAGATCGTGAAGGGAGCAGTGACGGAGAGGTATCGCATCGAGATAAAGTCTGTCTGCTGAGTGTTGAAGTCAATGAAACTTCGAATGGAGTATGTGTTCGAGTTCAGCACGAAGAAAACCTGATTGTTATTGGATGTCAACAGAGTGCGGTTAGACGTTGCTCTTGACATCTTCGATCGCAAAACGATTGGCTTTTGTTCAAAGATCTCGCGCTCGTCTTGCAACAAGCAAATCTCTGCTTTCTGACTCCACTCGAATTAGCTTTCCTGTTGATAGGCTGACGAAGAGCTTCTTGCAACTCGGACAAGAGGTCGAATCTGAACATGATCAAAGTTGCAAGCTTTGAGCGGAATAATCAACGAAGACTCCGGCTGCACGATCATCTAAAACTCGAGCAGCTCCTTCTATCGCTAGAAGTAAGACTTGTACTGCTCAGCTTCTTCGTTCTCTTCCTCAGTAGGTCTTTGAAGGGACTGCACGACGGGAGTGGGCGGCTGGGAAAGTTGCACTTCGATGGGAATCTGGAGGTTGTTTGTCACTTGCATGGGCGAGCGGACGACAAGGATCTTCTGTCCATCACGAGTCTGAGTCTGACAAATCACGTATAGGAGCCGTGTCTCGTCCAAGTAGACACGTTAACATGACAAGCTGTCGAAGTTGATTTCAAACTGCGGTGTTTTCTCCAATTTTTTACCCTGTTAGATTGAGACTTAGAGAAGCACCCGGTTCGGCTCGCTTTTCTTAAACTTGAATTTGCCTCGACGATACATGGATCGCGGCTTCTGGGCTACAGTGTCGTTGTGTCGACCGAGGCCAGTCTCGTCATCGAGTCCGTTGTGGTCTGACTCCTCTGATGCCTCGGAAGAGCTGAGGGGCGTGCCATGCGAATCAGGCTACATCTCTTCGGAGCCACTTGGCATCCCTTCGAACTCATTCAGCTCATCGGTGCCCAAACCGGACATGCCGACATGGCCTCCACCGCGCATCTCAAACTCACTTCTCTGATGCTTTTGGAAGTCGAGAGGTAGAGTCTCGCTTGGCTTCATTTCGGTGAACGCAGGCTGTCGTCCAGCTTTGAAAAGCAACAGCTCACCTGTCTTGTTTTTGATGAAAAAGGACGAGGGCGAGAAGAAGATGTCGTTGTCGGCCCCGTACCGTGAGTGCGCGTCCAAGGATGACTTGGCTCCCGACTCCTTGTCGCCGCCGATATTTGTTCCCAGGTGCCTGATCGAAGCTAGAGTCCTTTCTTTCTGCGTCTAGTCGAGCAGCTTCTGGTACTCTTCCCGTTCGTGTTTGAGGTTTTCAATGAGCACGAATATGTTCTCATAAAGGGCGACTGAAAAGTTCAAATTTAATACCTCTTCAACAGTCAACTTCTATCGACAGTCTCCATACTTGTCAGTCTCTACATTCGCTTTGATGATGACGCGTTCGATTGCGGGCTCGAAGAAGGCAAGTCGTTGGTGGAAGTAGTACAGCTCGAGGGGGCACGTGATATCAGTTTGCTGCAGACCAGTGACTTGGAATTTTTAGTTCAGCTTCAACCACTTGATCTCGCACGAGAGCATGGGCACGCAGTGAGCCTCACCCGAGTAGCTCGGTCCAGTGTACGTTCCCGCGTGCAAGTTGTCATTGCTCCCGCCACCTTCTCTGATGAGCGCGAAGTACATCGAGTTGAAGTGCATGGTGGTCATTCGTGTCCTGCTGTTTGCTCTCTCCTCTACGGCTGCCGCAGTTGCTGCATCGTAGTCCATCTTCCGTGCCTTTGTACCGTTTTAGACATCTTGCTTACTCATCGCGTGTTCAATGATTTGGGAGAGAGGCTTGAACTGTTCGGTGAGCTTTTCGCCCAAGAGCTGGAGGAAGAATACTTGTTTGAAGGAGATCTCGAACTCGACCAAGGACACGGCGACATCAGTAATCTTGAAGTTCCTCTGCGAGTAGAATTGCTGCTCGAGGGAGACGTCCGTGGGGTAGAGGAGCATGATGCGATTTTCCTGCGCCTACTGCTTGCTGACGAACGACGTTGCGAACAACTCTGCCAAACTCATCCTTCTCTAGTTAAAGAACACTGTCAACTCTGTCAACTTTGCGTCCACTTGAGAATCTGGTTGCAAGCTGGGACTCATTGGAGCGTCTTCTTGGCCGCCTTCATTCGCCGCTGTGGTAGCCGGTTTAGTTCCAGCTGGGGGATTCGCATCCTCAAGTGTTCCAGTGGGGTTCATACCAGTGGCATCAGGCGATGAAGCTTCATGTCGTTGTAGAAGTGACGCGTCTTCTTGTTTGGCCTCGCTTGTCATTCTCGCAGAGGTTTACAAGGAGGACGCTTACTTCTTCTCAGACGGCTGACTTGTGCAGAATTACGCACCTGTTTCAATCACTAGCACTGTCCCGCTTCTGAAGTACACAGTTTTATCTTTGTTTGCAAGTGACTCTGTGGCGTTGTGCTTGAGACTGTGCAAGAAGGAACCAGCTGGGTTAGTGTACCGCTCGTTGCTCTATTGCTCTGTTAAGGGGTCCGAATCGAAACAGAGAAGCCTGACTTTCTGCAGATTGACTTTGAGATCAAGAGCCAGTGCAGAAGTCTTGGCAGAAGAAGCCGTGGAAGCTTTCAACAAGGCTTTGAAGAACTTTCTCTTCTTTCCTCGCTGGATGATGTTCTTACAGCTGTAGGCATTCTTGATCAAATTAGAAATGACTTGGGCACTCATTTGGCAAACTCGTAGCTCGACGTACTGTATGACGGAGATGAGGCCAGAGGTGGCCCCTCGGACGCTCACTGCAGGAGAGTCATCAAAAATGAACTCTTGATTCCTTCGCCCGGAAGGCTTTCCTTTCACAATCAAGACATGCTCCTCGATTTGCGAGCTACTCTAGAAGTGGTCTAGTGAAATCAGCTTGGCTTCTGCGTTGAGGAACGATCTCTTAACATCCATGGTCTCCGCTTGCTCGAAGATCACATTTTCAATCTTGAAGGTCAGATGCTCATACGATTTCATGATGGAGTCAGTCGGAGCTCCAGCTGCAAGATCGTTCTTTGAAGATCCACGCTACATAGTGGAGCTTCCGTTTCTCTTGAGACCCAGGCCCGCGGGTGAAGAGTTCATCAAGTTTGAAAAACTGAAGCCCAGCTTCGGCGACTCTTCTTCAAAGGTGTCAAACCTGTCCAAGTTCTTCTAATCAGTGTCCTCTATGTCGTCAAACTGTCGCTTTCTTTTTGAGAATTGGTCAAGAATTAGCTTGCTCTAATTCCTGTTGTGAAGGGTGAAGAAAGTCTCTTCGAAGTCGTCGAATCCCATTCCGAACACCCACTCAACGGCAATTCGTTCAACCTTTAGACGCTTGAAACTTGTGATACCCTAAGTCTGGTAAATTCCTGTCCTCTAGAGCGCTGAATGAGCCGACTTGAAAAGTGTCGAAGACTCGCTCAAGCGACGAGCAGTGTCAGCCGGAAGTACCTGTAGCTTTGCTTTCTTGGTGGTGGAGCTTGACGTGACTGTGGGTTCAGTTGGTTAGATACTCTGAAGGAACTCCTTGACCTACTAGACGTCGTTGAAGTGGGACTCTATCAGGCCAGCCAAGAAAAGCACGTAGTTCTCATTTGTTGTCAATTTAACAAGTCCAACGGAAGCTTCAACTTCAGCAATTTGCTCCTGCAGCTTGACAGCACTGACCTCAATATCATGTATCTAAAACAAGTTGTATTAGTTGGTTTGGTCGATTTGCTTGGCGACGAAGGTGTCGAAGCTTTGGCACTCGATGCCCAACGAGCTCGTCTCTTCACTCTGGCTAAGCTTCAAGCCGTTTACACCAATGAAGAGGGAGTTCTTGTTGTCTTTCACTGGGATCTACAGGTGACAGTCATCGACGATCAGCTGCAAGTCCAAGCTCACTTTCTACTCCCCAAGCGACTGAGTCTGTAGTCCACTCGTGCTGGCGCTGGCGTAGGTAGACTGGAATTAGCGCGGCAGGCCCTGCTTGACAGTCTTGACGAGCGTGAAGCAGCCTTGTAAGATTTGCAAGCAGGTCTATGTCTCCATGATCATCAGCAAGTTGGTCAAGTTTCCCTAGACCGACTTCTTCGTCGCGGTCTGCTAAATTTCAAACTGCAGAATCTTGGCTTGCTCGAAGCTAAAGTCTCGGCTGTCACCTTCACCGACTCCACCATCTGTGTCACTGTCGCCTCCAAGCAGATCATGAGCTTCGTTCTGAACGGGCGTTTCGAATACAGTGGTCAGGGGTGCCTTCTCATAGCCTTCGCCAATGTTCCGTTTGAAGATCAACTCGTTGTTTTGGTGTAGCACCTGGAAGTCTTCCAGACTGATCTTTGTCCAATTCTCGCCATTCTGCGCCTGTGAAGGCACTTTGTGAGAAAGATGGAATCCCAGAAGCCTGGCTTGTGACACTTCTTTCTTGACCCTAACTTTGATAAAAAACGCGTCCCAGTCAACCTGAAGGTCAAGTTGAGCACGACTAGGCGAGGGACCCTTGCTCGTTGCACTCTTTGAGACAGTGCTTGAAGATGGTCGAGATTGGTAGGGCTTGGTTCTGAGTGGGAAGTCCTATATGATAGTCTCCATAAACTTCCTGATCACATGCTCCGTCAGCTCTACCTCCATCACTCCGACCTCGACACTTGCCTTCTGTTTCTCGACTAGGCCACTACTGTCCTGTTCCTTCTCGAGCAGTTGACTTTGCACTTCTTTGGCTTAAGTCGACATGAAGCTCAGTCTGACGAAGTAGTCGGAAATGGTGTCGTCAGCGGGCTAGTCAGCCATGTTGTCTTCATCCTCCGGCCCAAAGAAGTTACTTTTCTTCTTTTCGTTTGCAGCCGCGACAGCATTCTTTTCGCTATGGGTGAAGGTTGTTTAGTCGAGAGACTCACGGTGAAGACCGCCACCTGTCATTCCGATTCCGATCACATTTTGAGCAACTTCGAAATTGGACGATCTGAGCAGAATCTGAGGCTGTGAAACCTTCTCCTGGTTGAGAAGACAAAAGTCTCTGACGGCAACTGTCGCCATCTTAAAGTCTCCTTGAGGTTTCTGTAGGCAGCAAACGCCAATTTTCGAGATCTCAAAGTGAAGGAATGGCACGCCTTTTTGTTTCATGTTTACAACGACTTGCTCCTGGCTGAAGCTGCCGCCGAACCGCTCACGAAGCCCGCGAACGAACTCATTTTAGAAGTCTGAAGCCTCCTGCACCTGAATTCTTACTTTGGGGATATTGAGGGACACCTGTAGAGTTAGGTGCGATTTTTGGCTCGAGGAGACGGCATTGCTCATTGCTTTCAATTCCGCTTCACGCAATTCGTCGTCCTCTTAGTCTTGAGCATTGAAGTTTCTGTCAAGCTTCAGCATGTCAAGAATTTCTTGATCAAAGTAATCTTGCGCGTCGAAAAAGTCATCGTCATCGGTCTCGGAACCTTCCGTGCCCTTCTCCTAGGAAGCAGAACTCTTTTTCAGATTGGATTGCTTCAAAGCATTTCCGCCCCCAATTGTTCTGGCCCGAGCAAACACATCGTAAACAGCATCACCGGCTCCGTCATTCACCACCGGTGCTTGCGAAGGCAAGCTCTACGGCACTGTAGCCTGTGTCTGCGTCGCATCAAGCTGACTTTGCCTGAAGGCTTCTCTGTTGACTTAGTAGATTTCTTTCAGCACTTGGTCGGCCAACTCGTTGTGGTACTTGAAAAATTTGTCCGAGAAATGTTTCAGCTCCTTCAACTCCTTGTTTGTCACCCGCAGGTCGATGTTCTCGATTTAGAGACCCACTTTGACAATTGTCTCTTTATTGATCTCCGGCTGGCGCGGCTCTTCTTTACTGGCGGCACTTCCAGTGATACCCTTGGTGGTGTCAATGACTTCCGAAGGTTGTTCCTTGTCTCCGAGACTTTCTGTCTCTGACTTTTTCTCTTCTTCATCAGCTTTAACATCCACCACATCAACGTCACTTTTCACAACATCAACAACCTTCTTTGCGAAACTTGCCTTAATCTCTGTTCTTCTGAGCAGGGCATAGCCTCTTTCAATGTCGTCTTTGCTGACCCCTTCGCCGTACTCTGTGTTTTCGAGTTCTTTGACACTTGGTATATAGAGCACTTGCAAGTCGAAGGCTTTGAATTTGTACTCTTCCCAACCTTCATGATCCTCAGTCAGCAAACGCCGGGTTTGTTCGTCAACTCCATTTTCGGTAGCCTGCGCAAGGACCTTGACAAAGAGCGGGTCATTGTGGTAGAGATCGTAGCCACTATTTCCGTGGCCGCCATGATGATGGTGGCTCCTATGGTGGGCTGGCGAGCTGTGTGATCTGAGCACGATGGTGCCAGACTGGAGCATCAGATACTTCGACTGCTCAAAATTGAGGTCATCTGGAACCAAGACATCGACACCTTTCACAGTGCACGCCACTTCGAACTCAGACTTCTAAAGGAACTAGTTGACTTATTCTTCTGTTCGCTTCTGGAGAGCTGCGATGCGCGAGTCGAAGTCGGCTTCGGCTGTCGCGTTTTGAACTTTGTTAACAGTCGCTTGATGGAAGAAGGTCTTCGCCCGTGAGATCAAAGTTTGATTGTAGAAGACAGCCGTGTGGTTCAAGAGAAGGTCGATTTTGTACCGGGTCAAAGTGACTGCAGTCTCATCTTGCACGATGCTCACCGCTGTGGTAGTCTGGTGTGGAACCTTGGTCGGAGATGCCGAAGATTGGCTCAAGCTCTTCTTTCTGACGGTACTTGACGACACCTGCAAAAGCAGGAACAGGTTTTCGCATTCAGCTTACGACCGAGTGACCTCCTAGAAGTACTTGACTTTTGGAAGACCATTGTTCATGTAAGGATTGCTCTCTTCTTCAACTTCTTGCAGGCTTGACGAGGTATAGTCGCTGAGGGCTCCCTAGGCTGTGGCTCGCAGTCGTTGTGACATGGCTTGAAGTGTCGAAGATTCTTTTTACGAAGGCGGCTTCTTGTAAATGACTTTTTGGAACTTGTTGCTCTGCACGAGCCTGTCGATGATTTTGAAGTTCCTGATGGAGTACAAGAACTGGCTGTCCATGTTACCCTTGTAGGAAACGCTCTGGAAGAAGACGTCTTCGATGTCCAGCGACATGAAACACTTGGCGTTGTAGGAACCAAGCTACTTGTTCACGATCAAGACTTCGAAGAATGGCACTTGCAGGGTGAATTGGGAGGAGATGGGGTTCGTGGTTGAATCAGAACGCCCGTTGCCTTCTCCCTTAGCGGTGTCTACCGTATCCTCTTCCTTTGCCTTGCTTGCCTCGATTTCTTTCGATTTCTAGACCATGAAGTCAAGCTGGTTCTAAAACTCAACTTCCTGAGGATCTTCCTGCTTTCGAGATTCTTGCTCTGGTGCCGGTTTTGACCAGTAGTTGGTGGTGAGTACACTTGGCATCCATGCGCGCCAGCTTGTCTTTGCTTGGTGCTCCTCCACGTACTTCTTCAACTCTTGGTCACTTTTGGTCTCGGCGACGACGATCTGCTCAGCGACGAGCTTGTACTCGAGATGACTTTTGCGCTTGTCCAGCTCGGACTCGTCAGCAAACGTCTTGAGCTCACCCTGGTGCTGGAAGGTAAGCTCTCTGGTCTCCAATCCCGCCTCCTTTAAATACACGTTGATTTTCGATAACCTGTAGACTTCAGCCAGCTCGATCATCTCAGTTTGCCGCTTTGCCTACAGGGTTCCGCTCTGCCTCTACTTTTCTTTTCTCAGGGCATACAGAGTTGCTTCGATCGCGTACTTCCAGTAGGCACGCGCATTTCCTCGGACTGGTATATTGTAGGCAGGTCTGAACTTCAGGTAGGAGGTCTTTTGCACCGAGCGGGAGTGCCACGACAAAAACTTCGACAGGAACTAGATGTCTTTGTAGACTTCCTCGTCCAAAGAAAGTAGGATCTCATTTGTTTCGAGGGCGATGGTCGACTCCGGGATTTCTGGTCGAAGGTGCGGGGCCAGATTGGTGCGGAACTTGAGAGTTAGGTCGCATGGCTGGATCAAGAAAACGGAATTATGGGTGTAGTCGTGTTTCTTATTATGATGGTTCATCAGCAGATTCTCCATGTGCTTCTTCGAAAAACTGATCACTCTTGCGGCTTTCAGATCGCCGAAATCTTTGCTTTTTGTCCAGTTTTCTTGCGCGTCCGAGTTCCAGTACATCGCGAACTTGTTGATAATGAGCATGGAGAAGGACTTCTGCTCGGAAATTTTGTCATCGATGTTGAGGAATGCCCTCGAGAAGCGGTTGTTAGTCATCGAGTATGTGATCTTGTCGGCCATGAGCCCAAAGTTGAAGTTCTGGTCTCGTCTGCTCACACTGCTGTCTTCAAAGCGGACATGCACGGTCGTGACTGAGAAACGAAGGTTTTCCAGGATCACGCTGCCGATTCGGGACAGATAACTTTATTACTCTTTCGATGAAGTTGTCTCCTAAATGTTGGTCTCCATTTGTTCCTACACGACAAAACAATAATGACGTCAAAAACACCATCGACAAAACTATCATTAATCGCCACTTACCTTGATTTGCTTGAGCAGCTTTTCCACCTTGGCTCGTTTAGTCCGTAAAAGAGTTCTTTTAACAAACTCTCTGTCGTATTTGGCGCTTTGTGTCAGGATGATGTGGACGTCTTCGATCTTGACTTCGACTGGCTTCGAGAGCAGATTACTCCACGGAACCTCAATTGTCAACTTTTTAATATACCCATGGAACACGTTAACGGGAGCACCGAAGAGCCCGGCGAAAAGTTCGCCACACGCACTATTCTTGAGCTTGACATCCTCCTTGGCAATCTTGCCGTTCCACTGATCCAACTTGATGTCACTCGCCGTGAAGTCCTACTCACACACAGATTTAGTCAATAAACGAGAGCTTTAGATTAACTTACCTCGACATAGTTGCCGACGGCTCCGACGATCATGTTCTTGACGATAGTCTTAAACATCTTTTATCTTTCACGTTGATTCGATTTAATTAAAAATTCATTTCAGCCTGGTAATATTACAGCCTTCGAACTTCCTTAGGGGTTTTGGGGTTTTGGGGTTTTGGG
>Ga0208544_10001936_pt1 | contig 13870 bp, 19 predicted proteins | sample DEB08_DNA_9_FD_184526 | JGI IMG/M metagenome (GOLD analysis project Ga0208544, IMG submission 184526) | Aqueous microbial communities from the Delaware River and Bay under freshwater to marine salinity gradient to study organic matter... | ecosystem: Environmental > Aquatic > Marine > Coastal ...
CCCCAAAACCCCAAAACCCCAAAACCCCAAAACCCCATGCTATTGTTTGAAAAAATGAAGTTTAAAGATGATGTTTCAGCATTATAAAGTATAAATTCCCAACGCGTTTGTTTTATAGATTAGTGCAGTTGTGTAAAAACAAAATAAAAAAAATAGTTTGAAGTACCTTTTGAGTAAAGTAATATAAGGGAAATATTGTAAGTTGAAGGTGTGTCTAATATGCAACTTATTATGGTTGCGCGTGTTAAGATGACCTGCACAGGAATCAGTCGCTGAGTTGACAGAGGATAGCGGCGGCACGGCGAACCCAGGTGGAAGGATTGGTTTCTCCGTTGGTAGGAAGCTAGATTTCGATTATAAAGTTGGTCGACTGGCCCGTTGTTGACAAGGTTCCCTTTCTGTCACCTGTCTTGTAGCAAGGGCACTGGTACGATTCGACATCCGGCTCGTAGTTCTCGAACGGCTTGAACCAAATGATTGGCATCTTGGAGTAAAGTTGACCCTAAACAATGAACGCGGGGATTAGAAACTGTGTCGGGAATTAAGGTAAAGAATACTTACTGGGATTTGATCGTCGATGACCATTTCGTCGTGGTTCCATCTGGCACCATCCATGAAGAGGCCGTGGATGAACACTCCATCTGTAGGTGCCTCATCGATCTCAGAGGGGTCTTCCTGCTCTTGCACAACGAACGAGAATGAAAGCTTGTCAATGGCAATCTTGTAGTTACGAGCATGTGTCTGGAGGCAACCAGTGAGGAAGCCCTGAGGGAAGAATAAGCCAGACATCCAGTAGGTGATGGGGTTTCCTTGCGTGAGCCAATCTTCCATCATCTTGACACGAACGATAAGATCTTGGAACCACAGGGCGAGAGGCTTCAGCGACTTGTAGCCGACTTCTTCCCAGTTGGGTGGCACTTGACCATTCTGTAGCTTTAACTTCATGGTATCGAGTTGCTCACTCATGATAGTGAGACCATGAATAGCATCTTAGAGGTCCTTGAGCGACTTGCGCATCACTCTGAGAAGTCTGTTGAACTTTTCCATCTCCTGGAGCAGTACGACTGTCAATGAGGGCAACAAGCCGTTTACGATCTTGAAGAGCTCCTTCTTGCCTTCCTCACGGGCAAGGTCATCAGGGATTGATTCTGCGATTTCCTGAGCGCGGAGGAGCACGATCTCGTCGGGAGTAAGGCCACCGCCAGCAGTCGCGACTCTTGGCTGGATGGACAGGATGACGTCGACGATGTGATCAGACTCTTGCTTCTGATACGCGATGTTAGCATTCTCGTGGAGGCCGAACACTTCAGGGCTGTCCTGGAGAGGAAGCTGATCGATGTAGTTCCTGTACACGTCGATGTTTCCGTTAGGAGGCGCGAAGTAGAGCTGCGAGTCAGAGTAGTAGTATCCGTCTTCGAGGTTCTCGGGGCAGTAGTACTTCTGCAGGGTCGCCAACAAGCAACGCAGATCGAACTCGTCAGTGACACGACCACCGTAGTTAATCTTGCCGGTGACGTAGACAAGAGCCTACCATGGGATCTCATCTTGCTCATCGAGGAAGAGCTTGAGCATGGTGTGGGAAGTCTCCAAATCAGAGTCATTGAACTCATACTTGGTGTTCCATCCAAGAGGACCGAACTTTCTTCTCTCCTACACAATAGCATGCATGAAAGAAAGTCCAAACAGCATCTTCTTCCAGATCTCAGGCTTCTTGCAACTGTCGATGAAGGAGTCGTTGAAATCGATGTAGGTTCTCTTCAAGTTGGCCTTGAGACCTCTAGGAGGCTCGGTGGTGAGCTTAACACCATTCTGGAGCACACTAGTGGGGAAGAAGGGAGCGGGCATGGAGGTGAGGAAGAGGCGGAAGTCGGGGCTGATTCCATCCGTCAATGCCAAATCCAACACCATCTTCTCCATATCGGGCATGAATCTCTCGGACAGATGGCAATTCTTAAGCATCACCCAAAGTCCTTCCTTGGAGGAGTCCTTGACAAGACGCAAGGCTCTTTCTCCCTGACCCTGTCCAAGCGAGATTTCTCCCAATGATCTGTCGCCAGTGTAGCCCATTTCTTCGGCGAACTTGTGCAGCTGGGCAGTGGGATCGGCACCAGGAGACAAGATGAAGATAAGAGGAGTCTTGAAGTCAGTGTCTGCGTACAGGAGCTCCATAGTCACACTTTAGGACTCGACGTAGAACTTGCCCATGTGCTTCAGAACGTAGTTCTGGAAGGCGAACATGAGTCTCTCAGCTCTGAATGCCTTGAGCAAAAGAAGCTTCTCGAAGTCGGACAGCTTCTCATCCCACTCATCGGGAAGGGAATCACTCTGAGGATCGTCGCTCTTGGCCCATGTGGTCCAAGCGTCTTGGTTTTCGGAGAACGAGTCGAACAATCCAGTGAATGCTTCCTTGCAGTTGATCTCTGCGGAGTAAAGAAGGTCATTGTTGAGTTCACTCAAAACGTCGGGCAGAGGGTTAGGAGGCTGCTTAGCTTGATCATCAGGAGTGATGGGCATGGCGCCTCTGAGAAGCATGTTCCAAGCCATGAAATCGATCAAACCAGAGTTTCTGCCGATCGAAGTAGTGATAAGGAATGAGAAGATAAGTTTGTCTTCTTCGAAAAGACCTCTCGAGATGTTCGTGAAGATAGTCTTCGAAATGACTTCGATCAGACTTTGGATGCGGACGTCGGCGTCTTAATTCTCAGGAGTCATCTCAATGGCCTTGTTGAAGAGGGACTTGACAAACTGGAGGGAGTTCTGGTACATGTCGTTCACTTTAGGAAGATCAGCGATCACGAAGTACATGATAGAACCACGGATGGCGACAGACTTGTACATAGCACGAGTCACGTTAATGTCTTCCTCGACAATCTTGGCCTGTCCGATACGCTCGTTAATCTCACTCGAAGTAATCTTGGAGCTTTCGAGGATCGAGATAAGAGTGTCTTCGTCAAGAATTTGCTCTTCGGTGGACTCACTGAGCAACTTGAGAATCTTGACTTCGATGTCCTTAAGAGTTCTCTGATCGGCGTCCATCTGAACAACAATTTGATCTCTCTGCTGCTCAACCTCAGGCTTTTCTTGAATGACGACATCACCGAGGAGTTGTTCTTCAAGACCCTGGAAGGTGACAGTGAAGTTAATGAGAGTGACCTTGATACACACCTCGGGCTTGTAGTGAGGGTTAGGATCCTTCGTGGTCATGAACAGTTTAAAGCCATCTTCATAATCGACAGTGCCGTCACCGATTCTGATCTGCTTGATGTTGCCTTCAGACATGAACTCCTGGTGCAAAAGAAGGGGATCAATCGCGGGGTCAATGTCCTTCTCGACATCTTCGATCAGAACGGGCTTTCCATTGCGCACACATCCTGTGATGTCTCTCAAGAAGTTCTTTTTGCCGAACTTTCCGATGAGCAAGTCCTAGTTGCTCATCATGTTCTTGATCCACTTGTTGGCTTGCTGTTGAGGATCAATGCACAGACCCCAACGTTCGGCCTGCGTCACAAGGATACCATTCTCAGACGAGGTGTTATCCGTGGGTAGTCCCTGGATGTTCCAGCCACGCACGATGACGCTATCGCCCATTGTCTTGACGAGGTTGAATTAATCGCAGGTGGGGATTTTCTTTTCATGGCAGGCCTTCAACCAGCCCTCGGTCAGTGTCTTTCTGTAGGAGCCATCAAAGGCACCGAAGTAGGAGATGCAAGCACAGGAAAGGAAGACGTCACCAACAAGTTGGTCGATGGCCAAGCTAAGACTTCCAACGGACTCCTTCCACCTGATTCCTTCGTCAGCGAGAAGCACGACGAGCTTTTCAGCACGGCGCATTCTGTTTTCGGAACGGTTCATGTTGAACTCAAGATCGGCCTTGTTCTCCTGCATTTTCTTGATGGTCGCCATCAGATCGGCAACCTTTTGCTTGACCTTGTTTACTTCAGCAAGCTTGATATCGAGCTCGGCCTGCGCGGAGGCGAGCACACCCTGCACCTCGGCCAGCTTCTTCTGCTTGGGAACAATCTTCTTCCAAACAACCTAATATTTGGCAAGTGCGAGCGCCCAAGTGCAAAGAGCACCAGCAGCCTCAGCCTTAGTTTTCATAATTTCAGCGGTGTAACTGGGTTGCTTGAAGTACTTGTTACGGACCTTGGTGAGCACGGTCTCGGGCAAGTTCTCGATCTTGAAACTCTGCAGCTTCGCCTTAAACTTGTCGGGATACTTGATAGTTTTCAGGACGTTCTACCAGCCAGGCTTCTCCTGCAATAGCACCATAATGGAGTCCATGCAAAGTTCGACATCAGCAGGAGGTGACTGCAGCACCTTAAGAGTCTGAATATGCTTTACATCGAGGGTGTTGACAGCAACCTTGGCGGCGTCGAGCTCGGGCTGAGCCTCAGCAAGTCCAGCAGCAGCTTCGTTTCTGATAGCTCCTGCCTCCTGCGCTTTCTTCTCGACGATTTCTTTTTCGCCCATGACAACTCTTTCCTTCTCATCGGCTTCAAGCTTTTCCTTGTTCGAGATAACCAAAGTTTCCTTCAGTTTCTCGTTGTTCTCAAGCAAGATGGGTTGCATTTCTTTCAGCTTGACTTTCAGCTCGGCGATACTGGCATTGGTGTCGTTGAGCTTCTTAAGACCGGTGGCAAGTCTGTTCTTGTTGGCGTTGAACTCGCTTCTCTTCTGCTCAAGTCTGTTGATGTACAGGTTGATCAAATCGAGGTAGGACTTGGGAGTGGTGTACACATGACGTCTCAGCTAATCGTAGTAGCGCTGAGAAGCCTCGTCCACGGTGGTGTGAATAAGCATGCACATCTCGGACAAGTTGTCGCGCATTTCCTGGCTAGGAAGGGTCAGCTCCTTCAGGAACTCAGAGGAGACATAGAGCAAAGCTTCACGGGGCCACTTGTCGAACCAATCGAGGGTACAGCAGTTGACGAGTGAGGGGAACTGACGGCATCTGATTCTGAGGTCATCACCGACAGGAGACATGCACAGGCAGATGTGAAGGTTCTCTCTGACTCTCTGCGTGAAGACCTGTTCAATGGTGTCAACGGTGTCCACCTTCTTCATTTCAATGACGACAGGACGCACGTCACTGATGATCTTACCCTTGTCTTCCTCTTGCATGAGGTTGGGGATTTCACCGGTGTTGAGAACGTTGTTCACGTCTTCAAGGAAAGACTCCTCCAAGATCTGCGAATCGGTCATCGTGAAAGCGAGCTTCTTACCATCGATACCAGCGTCGAACATAAGTCCCTTGACGAATTCTTGGAAAAGTCTGGAGCCGTAGTCTTTGGTGATCTCGATCTGGCGGAACTCCATCTCGTACATGTAGGCAGACAAGCGGATCAAACTCTGCTTACCGGAACCACCAACTCCGATCAACATGATGTTGCCACGGGGCTGTCTCAATGTTCTGCAGATTCTGAGCGTGTGAAGCACAGCGTCCTCGAAGAAGACCAAGTTCATCTTGTTGGAAGAACCAATGTTGTACTCTTCGAGGTAGGAGTTGAGCTGCTTGAGAAGCTTGCTCTTGTCTTTGAACTCTTCGTACTTGCGAACAGGGGAGTCAAGAGTGAGCAAATCACCAAACATGACTTTCTTTTCGCCGAAGATGTCGTCGCGCTCCATGTTGCTACGGAAGCTTCTCTAGAGAAGCTCCATAACGACTTCGATGAACCACTCTTTGTCGTTGACGCTGTTGAGACGATCGTAGAACACGCGAGAGACCTCGTTGACCCAAAGTTTGTGCATTGAATCGGGAGTGACGATAGAGACAGGCTTGGACATCAAGATACCCTGGATGACCTTGGACACATCTCTCAAGTTGAACAGGTAATGGAACTTGGAGGGAGTGGCTCTCAATTCTTCAGAGATTCTCTGGTAAATTTCAATAGTGCTCTGAATAACATTCTCTGATTGGCCTTGAATTGCCTCTCCGAAGCCAGATTTCAAGAATCCGTCGAGAATTCCGCCGAAAATCTTCGAAAGAAGGGCTTGCGAAGCTTGAGGCAAACAGAACATGTTGAAATGGGTGGTGAAGCGAGGAGTCAGCTTGGCACGAGCACCACTGGGAGGAGCGGCGGCAGCGACCAAGGTGGAATCCTTGATGTTCTTCCACTGCCATTCTTCTCTGTCGTAAAGACCCTTCTTATCGATGTAGAGTCTGAGGAGCTCGATAGGCGCCTGCGCACCATAGGTTTGCATAGCGGGCATGTTAATGTCATCGACAAAGATGGCGATCTTCTTGCCGGGCGAGGCACCGTAAGATGAACGCGAGGTCTTGTCAAGCTTCTCGATGATTGAGCTCTGGGTACGCTCAGAGGAGGTCTGCGCGGAGAAGTTGATATAGACAGGCTGGATGATGCCCTCGGCTGCAATATCGAGGGTGTTCTGCACGATGATAGACTTTCCAGTTCCCGTCTCTCCAGTGAAGAAAGAGGCCTTCTCAATTGAGAGGAGCAACTCGAGGCAGTACCTGTGCTTGTAGGTTTCAGCAGTGGGCACCATGAGTTCAAAGTAGGGCTTGGTCTTGTCGAACACGAAGTTGTCCACTCTGATGTCCCAAGGCTTGAACATCTTGTCCTTCCTCAAATCGTAGAAGTAGTCGAACACGGTGAATTGAGGAGGGAAGGGCACGGCCTTGAATGAGTCCTTGACGACCGTGTCAAAGAAGTCCTTGGATCTCTCATCAAGAGAGGCACCAATGCCCCAAGTGAAGGACCAAGCGAAAATAGCTTCAAGATCCTTTCTCTTTTGCTTGTTGTCGCCCTTGAAGCCCTTTTGCTCGGTGAGGAAGACTTCGAGGAAGTTAGTAAGACCTCTGACTTGCTGAAGGTTATCAGTCACGATGGGCTCCTTGAATTGGCCACCATTTCTGATTCTGTCGAGAGCCATGTCGATGGTCGCGTCAAAGGTTTCCCAGAGGAAGTCCTTCAACTCTTGATCAAGAATGTCGTCGTCAGGGTACTGCTTCTCGATCCATGTCTTGACGTAGGGTCTCCAGCCGAGATCCTCGTCCGCAATGTAAACCATACCGCAACGGGAGACTGTAGCGGGACTAGCCACTTCCAAGTCCTGCACCTCGAAGAGCATGTTCATCTGGTTGCGAAGCTTGATTCTCTGACCGTTCGACAAACAAAGCGTCATGTTGTCATCCAACACGGTGTTCATGTTCTCAATCCAGAGAGCATCTACAGGTCCGTCAAACACGGTCCACGACTTGTCATCGGAAGTCTCGTTGGCAGCGGATCTCATGATCTTGGAAGCGAGGCCATCAGTCCACTCCTGGGAGAGCAGGTCGACTTTACCGTAGAGCTCATCCATGCTGATAGCTTTGGGGTTGATGATGTTGATTATGACCTTCTAGAAGTCCGGGTTAGGGTGATGCATCTCTCTAAACTTGATCATGACGTTAGCGAGCACCTCGTAACAGGTGGTCTTGCCACCGCCGGTGGGTCCGACGAGCATGACACCGAATCTGACTTTGAAAGTTTCGTAAAGCTGAATGACCTTCATCATGAAAGATTCGTGAGTCTGGAGCTTCATAGAGCGAATAGATCTGCTGATCTGCTTCAACAGCTCGGTGTAGTCGGCTTGGGGAATCTCAGTTCCAGGGAACAGATCCTGAACAATAGCGTTGAAAAGAGGCAAATCATCCTTGAGGAACTTAGGGATGTTGGCGTCCTACATGGCTCTGATAAGCACGGCGTCCTCACCAGTGCTAGGGTCGGCCTTTCTTCTGAGATCACCAGCCATGACCAGCACGGACTTGACGGCTCTCATTCCGAAATCATAATGATCCTGCTTGGAAAGTTGCTCGGAAGACAACTTATACAGCTGCACCATTTTCTTGGAAAGGATGCTCGACTCAGCGAAACCTTCAGCACTAAGCATGATCTCAGCAATGAGACCATAGTTGGGGATCATCATAGCCACAGGTCTGAAGAGAACCTTCAGGTTATCGGGCAGTTCAGTTCTTCCAGCGTAACCAGGGTTCATAGTGATATGGCAACCGAACTCGTGCTTGAGAGGAATGGCACAGTCGTCGAACTGGAACGGCTCGCCTTGGGGGTTGTTGGCCAGGAGTGCCTTACGGATCTGGAGAAGCTGCTGGGCAATGACAGAGAGCACTTCAGTCTCGATACGGTTGAACTCATCGAGGCAAGTCCAAGCGCCCTATTGAGCGAGTCCAGAGAACAATCTGTACATCATCTGGTAATCGACCTGATCGGAACAGTTGAACACAATGCAAAGAGTGGCGATAGCTTTCGCAAGATCCTTGGTCGACTCGGTCTTTCCTGTTCCAGCGGGGCCAGAGGGGTTAGCACCGAGTTTGATGTGAAGAGCTCCAGTAATGGTGATCCAGCACTTGTCAGTGAGAGGAGTGATGACGAGACGGGAGGTGGCTCCCATGTACTCGAGACCATACTTGAGCATGGCCTGGATTTGACGGATCACGCACATGTCGCTCTCCTCGTCCCAGTAGTACCTCAGCTGCTTCTGCCACTCGAAATCGTAAGTCGAGCTCACGTTTTGGTCTTTGAGGGCGTTGACGATGTCACGAGCGTGCACATCGGTGGTAATCAGCGCAACGATGATGCACCTCTCAAGGAAGTTCAGGTTAGATCTGACAAGATCGTTCAATCCCTTCAACTGAATGTCGTTTTGCTCGGACCAGTTGGTGAGGGAAAGAGGGTCGGAGAGCATCTCAGTGATAGCGTCCTCAGACATGAGACACCACTAGATTTGAGCGACAGTAGCGATAACCTGGCCAGGATGCTTGAGGCACCACTCCTTTCTGGGGACTTCGTTGTAGTTCTTCTGACCGTCTCTCAGTCTCTTCTAGATCGTGTCTCTCATGGCGTCCTGCACACCGACAAGCCACTGCTCAACAGCGGGCTTCAGCTTCACAGCGCGAGTGAAGTCGATGCACTCACCTTCCTTGGAGTACATCTTCGTCACGTCAGTGTCAGTGATCTCGAGCTTGACAAGACCATCGAACAACTGCTTCATGAACTGTTGAATGACGAGGTAGTTCTCAGAGTTAGCGAGAATGGTGAGCAGCTCATCCTTGGACAAGAAGTAGAAGCGAGGGAAGATACCTCTCTTGGTCTCCAAGTACTTGTCCAAATTCTTCTGGATGATTTCCAGGTTGGCGTTCTGCTGGGTCAACTGCTCGACCAGGTTGGGCTGGTTCTTTGTGAGCTTCATGGGCAGAGGTTGCTTCTGTGTCTTGACCATGAGTTGAGTGAAGAACTTGTTGACGGACTCGAACATTTTGGTGTCGTTCTGGAGCACACGCTTGATTTCGGGGGAGGCGAAGATGTTCTCCAGGTAGATCCAATCACGCTGGCACTTCACCCAACCTTCAACCGCATTGTTCAGGTTGTTCAACTCCTTCTTAAGCTTCTCAGCCTTGTCTCTCATGACCTGTACGTATCTGTTTCCGAGGATCATGTTGATAGCGGCGAGCGACTCATCCAACTCGTTGTAGAGGTCGTCAAGTTCAACAAGAATGTAAACACCTTCTTTGTCTTCCTTGTACTGCTTCACCTTGAACTCAACCTTGGTCCATCTGTTCTGCAACTCGTCGAGCTGTACCTTGAGCTTGTGCTCACCAGTGGCCTTGACAGAGATAGACACGATTTCTTCCTAGAATTGAACGACCTTCAAGTCAAGGAGGGACTGGAGGGTGAAGTCAGGCTCTGAGATGGCGATGTCGTTTTGAACGATCTCGCGGATCTGCTCCCAATGGGCATCGGTGAGCTTATCGTTTCTCAGACTGGTCACAATGGGCATGGCGCCCTTGAACTCGTCAACCAAGTCTTTGAGTTTGGCCTGGATGGGGTTGACCTCGAGGGACTTTTCAAGTCTCTTGGCGATCTTGTCGTACTTCTCGGAGGCAGCCTCGATAGTGGGGGCGTCGATTTCACCGAAGTTAGTCTTTACCCATTGCTCGGTGAGCTCTTCCCACTCTTGTAGCGAGTGCCACAAAAGATGTCTGCTGAACAAGTCGTCTCTCAACTCGTCAAGATCAGTGAAGTTGGTGGGAGGTGTTTCGAGAACTTCCTACCAGGAGTTGTACTTCATGGCGAGCTCCTCAAGACTCTTGAAGCGTTCCTTCTTCGCGTCGAGCTACTTGATCATGTCGTCCATGTTAGAGTTCTCTTCGAGGTACTGGGGCAGCACTGACTCTTGGTGAAGGTCGTGGATGTCCTTGCGGAGAAGAGGGATCTGTTGCGCCAAGTCTTTCTTGAACTTCTCGTTTTGAGACTCTTGAGCAGATTCGGTCTCAGCGATCAGGTTGGTCAAAGTTGAGATAGATTGGAAAGCCTCTCCATGGCTATCCTTGTCCTCCTTCTTGATCCTGTTGTTCAAGCTGGCCTCAGCAAGGACGCCGTAGAATTGGCCGTAGAGTTCGACCTTGTCCTTGTAAACTTAGAAGTCGCGCGAGATGCGAGCAAGGTAGCCAGTCTGCACCACGAAGTCCTCCACGGTGTTCACGGGCATCTTAAGCTCCTTGATGCTCTGGTTCAGCCACTCTTTCGCAATGTCAGTTCTGTTTTTGTTTACGTTGGGAACCATAGCTTCGATCTTGTCGAGGTATTGCTCTTTAGGAGTCGGCTGCAGCTGAGATCTGATGCTTGCACTGTCAAGCTGGAGAAGACCAATGTCCGTCTTGTTTGGCAAGTTAGACTGGAAGTGCTGTTGGTAGTACTTGAAGAGCTTGATAGTGTTTGAGAGAGTCTCAACAGAGTTTTTCAGACGCTCGTGAACGAGAATGTCGATGTCGAACTGTCTGTTGCGCCAGTAGATTTCCAAAAGAGGCTGGAATCTCTTGAGGAACTCCTAGGCTTTGTTGTAGGAGCCGCCGAGAATTTCTTGAACCTCGTTGGCTTTGTTCTAGTGGATGGGATGCTCACTAATCCAGGAGAAGGGGTTGAGGAAGAGGGAATCGGGCTCTTCCCAGGGGCCGCCCACGATGTCGTCCCACTCCTCAAGTGCTTGAGAGTAGTGGTGGAGTTCACCATGCTTGCTCCATCTCTCGAAGCACTGGATAGACTCGAGACCAGCGGAGAAAGTGCGCTGGATGAGGGTAGTGAAATCATCTTCATCGGGTGACAGCTTGATCCAGAACTTTTGGATGTTAGGCGTCGTCTTCTTGTACTTTTGCTCGATGTTGTCGTCATCTTCGCCTTCTTCCTAGGAGGACTCAATAGCGTCGTCATCTATTTCAGGCTCGAGCTCAATGTGAGTCATCACATCGAAATCTTCTTCAGCAGAGGTACCACGAGGAGGAAGCTGGAAATCGTCGATAGGAACTTCAACAATTTCGTGCTCGGGGAGAGGTCTGGCGTCTTGGAGGACAACGTCGATATGGAAGAGGGGTTCCATGCCACGCTGTTGCTGGCCGCCGCCGTTGGTCTCGTCGAATTCCATGGTCATGATCTTCACCATGTTGGCTTCGAGGTCGAGCTCTTTCAGTCTGTCGAGCATGGCCTTGACGGAGCCGGTGTAGATGTTGGCAAGGGCTTCGAGAGACAAGAAGTCGGCGAGGTAAGCAAATCTCAAGAACTTGGAGCATTCCTTTCTGAGGTTGGACTTGTGTCCGTAGGTCATACCAGGAGGGAAGCCAAGCTTCTCGAACACGTTGTTCTGCTCCTTGCGCTTCATGCTGACGGTGTTAGTCTGCACGGGGTTGTTCTTCTTCCTCTCTTCGTCGAGAGTGATCTCTTGCACAATGCGCTCTCTCAGCTCGCTCAACACCTGCTTGATGCAAGTCTTGATGTTCTCGCGGGCCTTGCCGGAGGCATTCTTAATCTGCTGCTCGACTTGCTTGCGCTTGGCATCTTGGGCCTCAGCAAACTCGTCCTTGGTCTTGGTCTCGGCAGTGTTGCAGATGTCCACAAAGTTGAACTGGGACATCTCAATCATAAGTTTTCTGTGGTCATACAGATGCTTGCTGAAGTGGGGTTGGAGCATGAAGAGCTTTTCATCGAGATGGTTCTGAGCCTTGATACGGTTCTGGTGTTTAATGGTTTTCTTCCACATTCTCATGAACTTCCACTTCTTGAACTGCTTGAAGAAGGACTTTTCTTTGATGTGGTTGTACGAGTCACGCTCAATGAGCCACTGGCCGAGTGAGAGGAACTCAACGGGGCTGTCATTCTCGTACAAGGTGAGGCCTTTTCCGGACAACGTGTAATACTTGCTTTTGCGCTCTTTGTAGTTGTTGAGCACTTGGAGATCGTAGGGATCGCCGTTCTCATTGGGGCGCAAGTAGACGAACACGGTCTCTTCCTCGCTCTTGCTGTCGAGAAGAAGCTCAATGTACTTGTCTAGATCAGTCCACTTCTGGGGCTTCTTCTCATTTTCGACCTGGTCTCCCTGGCCGTAGTCAACGTCAGGCTTCACGTCGCTGACCTTCTCCTTTCTGGTGCCGTCGACGGAGACAACTCCTTGGGACTGTGCGTCAATAGGAGGCAACTAGTGTTTGCCGGAAGCTCTGAGCTAAGCGGGCAGCTTGCCGGTGAGCTTGTCAAGCAAGAACTTGCTGCGTGCCTGCTCGAGGTTCTTCTGGGACATGGAGGCACCGCCTTCGAAGCCAGCGTACACGAGAGAAGGAGGTCCAGCCATAATCTTGCTCGGGTCGACAACCGTGTGGTTCAGCTTGTCGTTCATCTTTTGTCTGAATTCAGGGTCCAGGGGCTGCATGGCGGTCTTGCGGTTAGTGATTAACTGGCCAGTCATGCGAGGCTGTCCCATGGAAACGCCCATGCGTCCCTGAAGTTTGCGTCCAGCCTTGCTTGGCTGCACGTAAGGAGGCTACTGAATGAAGATCTACTGCGATCTGTAGTAGTCGGCAGTTCCTTCACCCTGGTATTTGGCTTCCTAGATGGCGGCTTCCTTGTAGCTTTCGTTTAAGTTGGAGATAATCTGGGTGTTCAAATCTTGAATCTTCTTCTTCAATGGAGACAAGCTCTGAATCCTACAACAAGTCAAAATACTCTGGTCAGCACAGCAACACATAACACGGCGACTTTTGTAAAGCCGTTTCAGAAGTAAAAATAGAGGAGCGAGCTGACGACCTAGGCGGGAGGTCACTCACAGTTTGAATGTGATGGCGTTTGCCTACTGCGCTCCATTTTTAAATTAAGCGAGAATGATGGAAGATGTAACTTACTTGGAGGAGTTCATACGCGCCGAGAAGGGCCTCGATGAGATGTTGTCTTCGATGGGCCTCTTGACGGAGGGCATGGGAATGTGCGAAATGCCCGAGTCGTACAGACGGCGCTGCAACTCGTTGGCTTTCCTCATGTCGGGTTGGTAGTTGTTCAAATCAATCTAAACCAAAACTCCCGGTTAACACAACACATCTCAAATTCGAAACAAGAACTTCAAAATCTCTGAGTTCTATCATTCGAAGCGCCAAAACAACATCTCGATTCTCAAATGACGCAAGGTTGCGCTTAGATGGTCGGATGTTCGAGGTGGCGCATTTGTATAGTAGTGATACTTACACGGCCGGTCTGGTTGGGTTACTGTCCAGGGTTTCCGCCGTAGGATTAATTCTAAGAGTTATCCATTTGTATTTTTGGCTCTTTATTCGTTACCAATTTGTGTTTACTTATGGAATGATGAAATTATAATCTAAGCAAACTTCCCTCCCACTCTATCACAAATCAACAAACTAATCCCCAATTAATCACATCCCATAAACACTTAAAAAGTTCAATAATTTAATTTCTGGCTGTTATTCTTCTGGCGGCACAAAGCGGGCTGGCAGCCAATAAAAATTAAATATAGACACCTTCTAATCGTTTTAATAACGGCCACGCCAATTCAAACACGGGGTTTTGGGGTTTTGGGG
>Ga0208544_10001937_pt1 | contig 13864 bp, 11 predicted proteins | sample DEB08_DNA_9_FD_184526 | JGI IMG/M metagenome (GOLD analysis project Ga0208544, IMG submission 184526) | Aqueous microbial communities from the Delaware River and Bay under freshwater to marine salinity gradient to study organic matter... | ecosystem: Environmental > Aquatic > Marine > Coastal ...
GCGAACTGCTCGTTCGGTCAGGGGAATCGCTTTTGAAAATATAGATTTTTCTGATTCCTGATCTGATTCACAAGTAGCGCCTCTGTTGATTTACGGGAGTGCCGAGATGAAAGAGTTTTCACAATTATTCGAGGGTGTTAGCGACCCTCGCCGCAGCAATGCCAAGCGCCACAATCTGCACGAGATGCTGATGATCGCCCTGCTTTCAGTGCTGTGCGGCGGCGAAGGATGCCATGACATGTCGCTGTTTGGGCGCTCGAAAGAGAAGTTTTTGCGCCGTTTCATGGCTTTGAACCACGGCATTCCCAGCCATGATGCGTTCTCGGACCTGTTCAATGCGCTCGATCCCAAGAGTTTCCAACCGGTGATGCAACGCCTTTTGGGGGATTTCGCGCGCAATCTTGGCGGCGGTTTCAACCCGGTTATCGCGATTGACGGCAAGGCCTTACGGCGCTCGTTCGACAAGGCCTCAGGAAAATCGCCCCTGCATCTGGTGCAGGCATTCGCGGCCGAGGCGCGGCTTGTTCTCGGCCAGGTCGCGGTGGATCAGAAGTCCAACGAGATCACCGCGATCCCCGAACTGCTGACGTTATTGGACGTCAAAGGTCGGATCATCACGGCGGATGCAATGCACACCCAGCGGGCCACTTCAGAGGCTGTCTGTGCGCGTGGTGGCGACTATGTTCTGGCACTGAAGGGCAATCAGGGTACGCTGTTCGAGGATGCAAAGCTCTACCTGGATGATCCGGAGTTCTCGGATAATTGCCAAACCTTTCAGAGTGTTGATGCTGGGCATGGACGCATCGAGACCCGCACTGCTTTGGTATCAACCAACATTGGCTGGTTGCAGGAACGTCACAACTGGCCCGGCCTGTCTGCTATTGGTAAGGTCACTGCAACCCGCGAAACCGGTGGCAAACAGACCAGTCAGAGCCGCTACTTCCTGCTCAGCCTGCCGCTGGATCCGGTGCGCTTCCTTGAGGTCACCCGCTCGCATTGGCGCATCGAGAACAGCCTGCACTGGGTGCTCGACGTCACCATGAACGAGGATCAGGCCCGCAATCGCGCTGGTAATGGGGCGGAAAATCTGGCCCTGCTGCGCCGAATGGCGCTCAACTTGGCGCGCACCGAGCCTACCAAGGAATCAATGCGCGGCAAGATAAAGAAGGCAGGGTGGAGCGACGACTTCATGCTCGATCTGATCCGTGCAGCCATTCAGGTTTGAAAGCGATTGCCCTGTGGCGAGCGGGCTCTTGGATGGACTTTGCTGGCAATCTGTGTCTCCTATATTGGCGCTTGGAGCGAAGCATTGCCAAGCCCGTTAACGTCTTGGGCTTGAAGCTGGCGCACCAGCAAATCGGTGTCGATGTCCTGTACAGCCTGTCCCGCGTCCAACGCAAGGGAGGCAGCAGTGCCTGTTGCCTGTCCCATCGCCATACATTGCGGCATGCCGCGCACAGAGGCAAAGGCGACAGGGTCCGCGCAAAGGATACGGCCCGCAAACATCAGGTTTGTAATATGCTCGGGGATCAGCGCGCGGAATGGGATTGTATAGTATCCACCTGTTTCAACAATCGCATCATGGGTCATGCTCGCATCGGTCCGCATGACATCATCAATGGGATTGTCACAGCACACGATGCCGTCGTGAAATCGTGTGTTCTGCTTAAGGTCTTTGCCGGTCACGCGGTAGACGGCTTGCAGTTTACGCGTCTCACGCACACCGACAGTTGGCCCAATGCTGGCCATACGCGCGCCCGCAAATCCGGGCACATCTGACGTTAGGAACTGCGCAAGCTGGTGACAGCGGCGGCGGCCTTCCTGAGTGGCTTGGCCCACGGCGACCGGATCAGTGCCATCAACCCCGCGAATGACAACCGAATTGCAAAACACCGTGTCTGCGTGAAATCCCTTCATCAGATAGAGCTTTGCCAGATCAGGATGCAGGCTACCCTCAGCAATTCCCTTAGCTGCATAGCTGGTGAAGTAGGGATCATCGCCCACAAAGGTCTGAGCCCAATCCACCCCAAGCATATGAAACGACAAGGTCACACCCATCATGTTGCCACCCGCGTCACCCAAGGTGAAAGGCACGCCCGACTTGGCGGAAATATCCCCATCTCCCGAACAATCGATCACGATTCTTGGCGCGATGTTGAAAGGGCCGTTGCGGTCATAACAGGTCACTTGCGCGATGCTTGTACCGTCCATCACCGGCGTGATCGCAGTTGTATTCAGCCTGACGCGCACGCCTGCTTCTTCCAGCATCTCGAACATGGTCAGGGTGGCGATGTCATGATCGTACTGAATCTCGGACCCGAAATTGGCAAGGGTGCAGGGCCGTTTCTCGGCCGCAGGAGGGGTCATAGCGGCAAGGCGCTGCGTTAATTCCTCCATCAACCCACCGATGGTGTGACCCGCAGGATAGGCCGCCCCCCAAGGCATACCGGGGCAAAAGGCCATGACGCCGCCAACCTTACTTGTGGCCTCAAGCAGTATCACATCCAGCCCCGCCCTCCCCGCAGCGACAGCGGCTCCAAATCCGGCGGTGCCACCCCCAATCACAAGGACATCTATTTGTATTTGTGGTGCCACTTCTGCCGCTCCTTCACTGCCTGCCAAAATGGGTCGCCATCTTATTATCGGGATCAATTGCTGCCTGTTCCAATAGCCAGTCGCGGAACACAACTGCGTCGGGGTGTTCTCGTCCATCCTCTGGCGCGTTTAGAAAAAAGGCCTCTTTCAAGGGCAATGCAATGTCGAAAGGGCGTACCAGCCTGCCACTGTCCAGAATAGGCCGCGACATAGATGAGCGGCCCAAGGCAATACCACCGCCCGTCGCCGCAATCTCGAATACCAGCAAAGAGGTGTCGCATTGCATGCCTTGCCCCGCATTGACGTCTTTGGCACCAGCGGCGCGCAGCCAGTTGGCCCAGCCTTCCTCATAGCCAAGTACATGCAAAAGGCGGTGATGCCTGAGATCGGACGGGGTCTTGAGCGGTGGGCCGTCCTGTCGCACATGCGGCGCACAGAGCGGCTCCAGTACTTCCCAAGTCAACCGGTCGGAGCGAAAGCCTGCCCAGCGTCCAGTGCCGTACTGAATATCCAGATCAAAGCGTTCTTTGTCGAATTCTTCGCCCCAGACGCTTGAGACCAGCCGGATCGGCACTTCCGGGTGCTTGGCCATGAAGGATGTCAGGCGCGGTGCGATCCATGCGACGGAGTATCCGACTGGTGCACGCACCGTCAGCACTTCCGAGCGTCTGTTGCCGAACACCTCTTCGGTTCCCGCGGCCAGACGTTCGAACCCGTCACGGATTTTGGGCAGATATGCGGCCCCGACTTTGGTAAGCACAAGGCTGCGCGGTTTGCGTTCAAACAGCGGCTCGCGCAGGAATTGCTCTAGCAGTTTGACCTGCTTGCTGATCGCCGCCTGCGTCAGGTTCAATTCTGCCGCAGCATTGGTAAAGCTCAGATGGCGGGCCGAGGCTTCAAAGGCGCGCAGCCAAGTGAGATGTGGAATTTTCTGCCTCATGGGCAACCTTTGCATAACTCTGGTAGGGTCATTGAACGATAATCATTCGCTTGCCGCCCGCCAGATTGCGACGTCAGATGGGCGCAAATGGAGGGGCACATGACAATACCAAGTTTGCAAGTAGATCTCGGGTTCGATCCGGACAGGCTGGCGCGGATCAGTGCATGGATGCAGGCACATGTGGATGAAGGGCGGCTGGCAGGGCTGTCGGTTCAGATCAGCCGCAAAGGACAGGTGGCCTATGTCCAGCACAGGGGCCTGCGTGATATCGCAGGCGGCAAAGAGGTGTGCACCGATACTGTATGGCGCATCTATTCTATGACCAAACCGGTCACCACACTCGCGGCCTTGATGCTGTATGAACAGGGTGCGTTTCAACTGGACCAACCGGTATCGGACTTCCTGCCCGGTTTTGGTGCAGCAGGGGTCTGGTGTGGGGAAGGGCATCCGCTGGAGGATACCGAGCCGCTGCACAGACCTGTGACCATCCACGATTTGATGACCCATCAGGCGGGGCTGGTTTATGGCGATGTGCAAGGCGATGCGCTTGAGCGGGCGTGTTGCGCCGAGGGGTTGGATTTCGATTGGCCGGGCGACACGATGGCCGCCGCCGTGGCGCGCCTTACCGCTCTGCCCTTGGCGTTTCAGCCTGGTGCGCGCTGGTTCTACGGGCTGTCTACTGATGTGCTGGGACATCTGATTGAAGTGATATCGGGCCAGCCCCTGTCGGCGTTTCTCAAGAAACAAATTTTTGATCCGCTGGGCATGCAGGACACGGGCTTTGCTGTGAGCCCCGCTCAGGCAGGCCGAATGGCGACCCTTTATGATGTGGACCTGAACAACGTCTCGGGAAAATATGATCCCGAAGGGGCCGTGACCCTCGAAAGTGGCGGTGGCGGGCTGGTCACCACGCTGGGCGATTACCAGCGGTTTGCGGATATGATGCTGGCGCGCGGTTGCTATGCCGGTGGGCATCTGCTGGGGCGCAAGACTTTCGATCTGATGGTGTCCAACCACATGGGCGGTGATCTGGCCACAAGGGGGCAGACGCATTTCAGCGAGACCACGCTGCAGGGGATCGGATTTGGCTTGGGGGTTTCGGTGATGCTGGACCCAAACCGCGCCCAAATCCTTGGCTCGCCCGGAGAATTTGCCTGGGGCGGTATGGCCTCGACTGCATTCTGGGTTGATCCTGTGGAAGAGATGACCGTGATCCTGATGACGCAACTGGTCCCGTCGAGCCACTACACCCTGCGCCGCCAGTTGCGGGTGCTGAGCTATCAGGCGTTGGTCACATAGGGCCATCAGGTCGGGAGCGCGTCAGGAGCAAGATGACAGGCAATCGTCAGACCGTCCGGAAAAACCAGGTCAGGCGGCGTTGTCGTTTCGCACAGATCCCGCATGGCATGAATGCAGCGATTGGCAAACGGGCAGCCCTTTGCCGTAAGCTCAACCCCGCTGGCACTGGCGGCGCGCGCCTCGTCAGTCTGTGCGACACCCTCAAGCCAGCCCTGGCGCATTTCCGGCACCGATGCCAAAAGTAGCTTGGTGTAGGGGTGAAAGGGCGGCTGGAACACCGCCGCCGCCGGACCTTTTTCCATCACACGCCCCGCATAGAGGACCACCACATCATCGGCAAAGCTGGAGACGGTTGACAGGTCATGGCTAATGAACATGAAGGAGACTCCAAGCCGGTCTTTCAGGTCGTTCAACAGGGCAATCACTCCCGCCGCGACAACCGTATCAAGGGCCGATGTCACTTCGTCACACAAGATGACCTTGGGATCGGCTGCCAACGCCCGCGCAAGGTTCACCCGCTGCTTTTGGCCGCCGGACAATTCCCCCGGATAGCGGCTGGCGAACTCTGGCGGCAGGTCGACAAGGGTCAACAACTCAGCAACCCGATCGACCTGCGCGCGCCCTTTCAGGCTATGGTAAAACCGCAGAGGACGGCCCAGCAAATCGCGGATACGCATGCGCGGGTTCAGCGCGGTATCAGCCATCTGAAACACGATCTGGCAATCGCGCAAAGTGGCTTTGTCACGTGCGCCGACAGATGGTGCAACGGTTTTGCCCTCGATCTGCGTCTCTCCTTCACGGGTCGGCGTTAGCCCGGCGATGACGCGTGCCAGCGTAGACTTGCCGCAACCGGATTCGCCAATAACGCCAACAACTGTTCCCTTGGGTACATCGACACTAACGTTTCGCAGGATGGTTGTGGCTCCATATCCTGCAGTGATGTTACGTGCGGACAAGACAATCTCGGGCTTCTTTGGTTCGGCTTGCACGGGGCGGACCTTGGGTGTGACTGCATCCATCAGGGTTTTGGTATAGGCGTGCTGCGGCGCGTGAATGATCTGGTCTGTCTCGCCCGCCTCGACCACTGCGCCATCTTTCAGCACCAGAATGCGATCCGCCATCTGGGCCACAACGGACAAATCATGGGTGACATATATGGCGGCAGTACCCTGTTCGCGGATAATGCTCTTGAACGCCTTGAGCACCTCGATCTGGGTTGTCACATCAAGCGCGGTTGTAGGCTCATCCAAGATCAGCAGGTCCGGCCCGCAGGACATCGCCATGGCAGCCATAAGGCGCTGAAGCTGCCCGCCCGAAACCTGATGTGGAAAACGGGATCCGATATGTTCGGGATCGGGCAGATCAAGCTTCTGGTAAAGCTCAAACGCCGTGTTTGCTGCCGTTGCCGCATCCGCAGTACCATGCCACAGCGGAGCCTCGGTCACTTGCTTGCCAATGCGGATCGCAGGATTGAAACTGGCCGCTGCGGATTGCGCAACATAGGCCACCTCGCGCCCGCGCAGGCTGTGGCGTTCTGGCGGTGCCAACGTCATGATATCGCGCCCGTTCAAGACCACTTGGCCCCCGAAAATGCGGCATCCGGGCCGCGCGAAGCCCATGGCCGCCAGTGAAATGGTCGATTTGCCTGAGCCGCTTTCGCCGATCAGCGCCAGGACCTCGCCCTTTTTCACGCTCAGTGAAACACCCGTGACGATGGGCACATAGGTTCCGCCGGGCGGGCGGCCACGGACATCCAGATCGGTAATGCTCAGTATGGTGTCGGTCATTGATCGATCTTCTCCAGCACGGTTTCGCCCTGTTGGCGCTGCTGAAACCAATCTACTAACAGGTTCATACAGATGGTTAGCGAGGCGATACAGCCCGCTGGGATCAGCGCCGCGGAAGAGCCGAGAAACAGCCCTCCGATGTTTTCCTGAACCATCAGCCCCCAATCAGCGGCCGGTTCCTGAACGCCAAGGCCAAGGAACGACAACCCAGATAGGAACAGGATCGAAAAGGTAAAGCGCAGCCCGAATTCCGCGATCAAAGGGGCCATCGCGTTGGGCAGGACTTCGCGGCTCAGGATCCACCACGCGCCTTCGCCGCGCGCGCGTGCGGCATTGACAAAGTCCATCACGCCGATGTCCATCCCCAGTGCGCGGCTGACCCGAAAGACGCCAGTGGACAGCACAAGGCCCACAGTACAGACTAGAACAGGGATCGACGTGCCAAGTGCGCCGATAACGACAAGGGCCAGAAGCGTTGAGGGAAAGGCCATGAATGCTTCTACGATCCGGCTGACGACAATGTCGAACCAGCCCCGTAGAATGGCAGCGGCAAAACCCAATGTGACGCCCGCTGCAAAGGCAATAATAGTTGTGATCAGAGCCAATACTAAGGTTGTACGCACCCCGTAAAGCAGTCGGGAAAATACATCACGGCCCAGCTTGTCGGTGCCCAGAAGACCGCCTTCGCCAATGGGCGCGAAAGTCTTTGTTGAGATGATTTCCGCCTCGCCATGAGGCGCGAGCGTCGGGCCGAAAAAGGCCAGGAACACCCACAGCAGCAGAATGGAACCCGCGACAATGGCCGTTTTGGTCAGGCGCAGGCCGGCAAAGACAGAGGCACGCGCAGCAGGGATATCAAGGTCGCTCATTTGGGATACCTCAGGCGCGGATTGGACATGATGGAAAGAATGTCCGCTGTCAGGTTCAGCACGATATAGACCGTGCCAAAAATCATCGCGCAGGCTTGGATCAGGGGAATGTCGCGCAATGTGACGCCGTCGATCAACAGACGGGTAAGGCCCGGCACGCCAAAAATGGTCTCAACAATAATAACACCGGACACCATGTAGCTGAGGTTCAACGCGATCACAGTCAGGATCGGTGAGAGCGCATTGGGCAAAGCATGGCGCAAGACCAGCCGCCATTTGGGCAAGCCTTTGAGCGCAGCCATTTCCATATAGGCAGAGGAGAAAATGTTTATCACCGACGCGCGTGTCATGCGCATCATATGCGCCAGAACCGCAAAGCCCAACGTCAGGACGGGCAGGGTCAAGGCCTGTGCATTCTGCCAAAAGCTGTAATAGGAGCGCGTATTGGCAGAGGACGACAGCCAACCAAGCTCGACCGCGAAAATCTTCATCAGGATCAATCCGATGAAGAATTCTGGAACAGCGATCAGGGCCAGCGTACCCATGGCCAGCGACTTGTCCAATGCACCGCCTGCGCGCATCGCCGCCCAAAGGCCAAGTCCGAGTGCCACGGGGATCGAAAATGCTGCCGCCAGCAAAGTCAGCCGCAGCGTGTTCCACATCCTGCTTTCGATCATATCCGCCACGGGCCGCTTGGTAGCTAGCGATGTACCAAGATCGCCTTGAAGCATCCCGCCCAGCCATTCACCGTAACGCTGAACGGCGGGCCGGTTCAGGCCCATCTGTTCGCGCAGAGTGGCAAGCGCTTCTTCGGTGCGGTTCTGGCCTAACACAGCTTCGGCCACGTCACCGGGCAAGATTTCTGTGGCCCCGAATATGATGAGCGACGCCAGAAACAGGGTCAGAAGACCCTGTAGCAAGCGGTTGATGATGAGTTTTACCACCTTGTCTCTCCCTGCCAAGGTAGGCCGACTGTCGCCTTAGGGCTGGACGGAGGCAAACAACTTAATGCGCCTTAATGGGGTCGTTTTGGTTATGGCTCGGCTATGCATGTTCAAAATCAATGCATAACTCTCGTTATGGCTCAGTCATGGAATTCGTTGTTTGTGCGAATAGCCCATCCGCTTTCAACATCTGTCCAATTAGAACTTTCAGGGAGGAACAAAAATGTCTGACATTGATCAACTAATGCGTCAATACAAAGCAGGGGCGCTTAGCCGCCGGGGCTTTATCAAACGCGCTGGAGCGTTTGGTCTGATTGTGCCGGCTGCAACCAGCCTCTTGTCTACGGCTGGTCCTGCCACAGCGCAAGAACCCAAGCGCGGTGGGTGGTTGCGCATCGCGCAGGGCAATACCGATGATACGCTGGAGCCGGTACGAATGACTGACACGGCAGATGCGATCTATGCCAACTGCGTCTATCAGCGCTTAACTCGTCTGCTGCCCTCGCTTGAGGTCGAAGGTGACGCGGCTGAAGAATGGAGCGTGAATGCGGGAGCCACAGAATGGACTTTCAAGTTGCGCTCTGGCCTGACCTTCCACAATGGCCAGAATGTCACGTCTACGGATGTTGTGGAAAGCCTGCAACGTCACATCGCTGAAGGTTCTGAGTCTCCGGCCAAGGCATTGCTTTCTACGGTGACAGATATTGATGCCCTTGACGCAATGACGGTTAAGATCACGATGTCATCGGGCAATGCGGACCTGCCGGTGATTATGTCGGACTACCATCTGTCGATTCACCCTGCGGGCTTTACCAACTTTGACATGGCCGTAGGTTCCGGCCCTTTTAAGGTGGCCGAATTTGTCCCCGGCGAGCGTGTGGTGTTCGAGCGTTTCGACACGTATTACGAGCCCAGCAAACCTTATCTGGACGGTCTGGACTTCATTCCCGTGCCGGATGCCAACGCAACGCTCAGCGCGCTATTGTCCGGTGATGTAGATATCATCTATAACGTGCCGCCCTTTGCCGTTGACCAGCTTAGCGCGAATGACAATGTCACATTGCACAACACGCCCACAGGCAGCTTCACCAATATGGTGATGATGGTGGATCGTGCGCCAACTGATAATTTGGACTTCCGTAAAGGCGTCAAACACGCGCTGGACCGCGAGTTGATCCTGAGCCAGGTGTTCAAGGGCATCGGCACCATTGCCGCTGACACGCCTATCGGGCCAACCTACAAATACTGGTGTTCGGATGTGAAACCGGCGGAATACGATCTGGACAAGGCAAAGTTCCATTTCGACAAGGCGGGCGTCAGCGGGTTTGAGCTTTTCACTTCAGAAACTGCCGGATCGTCGGCCAATGATATCGCCCTGACGTTCCAGCAATCGGCCAAGGGCGCTGCGGATGTCACCGTGACCAAAGTGCCATCAGACGGCTTCTGGTCGCACACGTGGATGCAAAAGCCGATGACCATGTCGGGCTGGAACGCGCGGCCCACGGTTGACGCTTTCCTCACCATTGCTCATATGAACGGCGGTAGCTGGAACGAGACGATGTGGGGGTCCGATCAGTTTGATCAGTTGATCATTGCTGCTCGTGCCGAGCTGGACGAGGCCAAGCGCGCCCAGATGTATTGCGACATGCAGCACATGCTGAATGATGATGGCGGCTTTGTGAACGCAGTGTTCCAGAACCAGCTTGAGGCAAGCGCAAAGAACGTAATGGGCTATGAACCGCATCCTGTCGGCTCGTTGGGCGGATTTTTTCAGGTTGCGCGCAACCTGTGGCTGGCCTGAAGCGACACTACTTGTCGTAAACAAAAAGGCCACCGTTCCAAATGGAGGGGTGGCCCGCACCTTAGATCGCACATCGCGCTGGATTTTTTCCTATGTTTACTGTCTCTCCGACAACCCGGCTTCGGCCGTCTCCTTTCTATGCGGCCACCCTTCACGAGGGCATGACCAGCGTCATGGTCTATAACAACATGATCCTGCCTGCCTCTTACGGCGACCGCGAGGCGGAGTATTGGCGGATCATCAACGGCGTGTCGATGTGGGATGTGTCGGTCCAACGCCAAGTGCAACTGACAGGGACGGATGCCGCACTGCTTGCCCAACTTCTTAGTCCGCGGGACCTGTCCACCTGCAAGATCGGACAGGGTAAGTACATCCCGATGTGCAACCATAAAGGCATTCTGATCAACGATCCGGTGCTGTTGAAACTGGACGTTAATCGGTACTGGTTCTCGATTGCGGACAGTGACATGTGGCTTTGGGCGCGTGCAATCGCGGCAGAGCGTGGGTTGAACGTGCAGATCACGGAACCGGATGTCTCGCCGCTTGCAGTGCAGGGGCCCTTGGCGGAGGATGTTGTGGCCTCAATTTTCGGTGACTGGGTCCGCAGCCTCAAGTACTTCTGGTTCAAGGAAACCGAGATCGAAGGTATCCCCGTCGCCGTCCAGCGGTCCGGCTGGTCAAAACAGGGCGGCTTCGAAATTTACCTGATGGATGCCACCAAGGGCGCGCAGCTTTGGAACATCGTAAAAGAGGCGGGACGTCCATATGACATTGGTCCTGGCGGGCCGACAACACCAGAGCGTCTGGAAAGTGGTTTATTCTCGTTTGGTGGTGACAGCGACGACAAGACCAATCCCTTCGAAGTCCGTCTTGGCAAATACATCGACCTGAATGTGCCAGATGAAGTGGTTGGCATCACCGCATTGCGACGCATCGCGCAAGAAGGTCCCGAACGCCACCAGCTTGGGGTGAAGTTGGTGGGGGACAGCCCTGCGCCCCTAGGGTTTGCGTGGGAACCTATCATAGTGGATGGGCAAAAGGTTGGCGACATGACGGCCTGTGGTTGGTCACCTCGTCTGCGCCAAAACATTGGATTTGCGCTGATCAGCCGTGACATCGGGGTTGGTCAATCGGTCGAGATCATGCGTCCTAAGGGGCCGATTCGAGCAGAGGTTGTCGATCTTCCATTTCTATGAAACGGCGTTCGACAGTGTCCCGATCCCTTGAATGCTTATCGTCAGGACGTCATTTGCTCTCAAATACCTCTTGGGAACCCGACTGCCGCCGGTGCCATCCGGCGATCCTGTGGCGATTACATCGCCCGGATGCAACGTAAACAAGGATGAGGCATAGGCGATCTGTTCGGGCAGCGAGAAAATCATCTCTTGCCCGTATGCAGATTGCAACGTTTGCCCGTTCAAGGTGACAGTGAGGTGTAAATCGTCGACAGGCGGGAGGACATCAGCAGTGGCGATCCACGGCCCCCATGACCCTGAGTTTGCAAAATTTTTGCCCGCATAGATCGAGTGTTTCTGCCATTCGCGCACTGAACCATCGTTGAAAGGCGCGTAGCCTAGAACATGATCCATCGCTTGCGCGGCCGTCACATGGCGTGCTGGTTTTCCGATCACAACCGCAATTTCGCCCTCATAGTCAAAGCTGTCGGCCGGTGTGCCGCGCGGTGCCTCCAGAGTGGCACCATGCCCGACAAGTGTCTCGCTCTCCTTGCCAAACAGGATGATGTGTTCAGGGCTGGGCGGGGCCACGCCATCAACGGGGTAGGGCTTGGGATAGTTCATACCAACACAGATGATCTTGCGCGGGTTTGGAATGGGCGGCTGGAATGTGATCTCGGCGATGGGGATTGTTGCGGACAGGTTCGCGGAGTCTTTCAACGCTTCAGATTTTTCAGCATCCAGCAGGTCGCGCAAGGTAGGGTATTGCGCAATGAGGCCGGGGCTTGCCGGAGCAACGGTTTCACCGTTGAACACACCATAGAGCGCTTGGTCGCGATGTAGAAAGGATCCGATGTTCATAGGGTTTTCTTCTCAAATGCGGCTTCTCGTTGGCGTAGAATGGCGGTGAGCGTGTTATTGTACGGGGTGGAGATGGCCAATTCGCGGCCCATGATCGGCACGATCCCATTGATTGCATCCAGTTCAGAGACGCGTCCTGCCATGTGATCCAGCAACATGGAAGGGCGTGCTTTTGGCATACCTGCGCCGAAGGCCGTGACATAGGCGACTGGATCATCAAATGACAATGGCACACCTTTGGCCTGCGCAATCGTGTAGGCCTCAAGCATCGCGCCAATGGCAATCTTCCATTGGTCGGGATGATCCATCAACTCGCCGACCTTGACGTTGAAAGTTGTGCAGGGTGCGCTGAAGGTCACGTTGCACAGAAACTTTTCCCAGATCAACTGGGTAATGTTTTCGAACGCCTTGGCGTTGAAACCTGCCTCCTGCCAGACAGCCTCGACACGCTTCAATCGATCCGTGACACCGCCGCCCATCTCTCCGATGCGGATCAGCTTCATGCTGTTATAATGGGCGTGGCCGGGGCTTTTCATGGAGGCACCGAAACCGTCAGCAACTCCTAAAAGGACATTGTCCGTGGGCATGTGCTGCGCGATCCGCTCGCCTGCGCCAAGTCCGTTCTGGATCGTCAGAACCATCGCGTTGGGGCCGATAACCGGCGCTGCGGCTTGTGCGGCGGGACCCACGCCGGACGCTTTGGTGGCAAGAATACACAGATCGCAAACCCCGACATCCGCGATGTTTGTGGTTGCGCGCACTGATGTGACAGTCTGGTCGCCACTGGCCCCTTCAACGCGCAGGCCCTTCGCATTGATCGCCTCGACATGCGCGTCCCAGGTATCGACGGCCCAAACCTCGTTTCCGGCATCAGCCAACAATGCTGCATAGATTGATCCCATGGCACCTGCACCGATCACTGCAATCTTCATGGGGCTTTCATCCTTGTGGCAGGCAGTCGTATATCGAAACGCGCCCGCAAGTCTTGTTCGATTTCTGCATTTATATGCTGTGGAAAGTGGTGGGCAAGTGTGTCTGTCACAGTCTTGCGCGCCGAGGTGTTGATGTTTGGCGCGCCACTGGCAAGCCATGCCTCGGGAGCCTGCCGGTCGGCATGACTGGGGTATACGAAATCTGATTTCATGCGCGCATATGTGTCGGCGTGGCCCAGAAAATGGCCCTCACCGTGGACAATCTGGGCGATCGTTTCCGTCGATAAGGTTGTTTCGCTCACTTCAATGGGGCCCGCAGATTGCAAGATCGCGCCCAGCATATCGTTGTCGATGACATAAGCCTCAAGCGATGTGGCCATCAGGCCCGCCTGCGTACCAGCGGCCTGTGTGATCAGATTGGCACCGGCTTGGGCGGCCAATGTTACCGACAGGGCCTTTTCAAACCCCGATTGTGCATCCGGTAGTTTGCTGTCTGTCGCCCCTGCAATTGTTGAATTGGGCAAATCATAAAATCGCGCAATCTGGGTGGCCGCTGCAGTCAGGATCGCTTGCTCGCCGCTGCCGCCTGCCATGCCGCCTGATCGCAGGTCCGTCACCATTGGGCGCGCGCCGTAGATCGCGCGCACGTCTGGGTCGAGGG
>Ga0208544_10001938_pt1 | contig 13864 bp, 10 predicted proteins | sample DEB08_DNA_9_FD_184526 | JGI IMG/M metagenome (GOLD analysis project Ga0208544, IMG submission 184526) | Aqueous microbial communities from the Delaware River and Bay under freshwater to marine salinity gradient to study organic matter... | ecosystem: Environmental > Aquatic > Marine > Coastal ...
CCTATGCCAACAGAGCCAATATTTTAATCGTACGGGAACAAAACGGACAGCGGGAATACAGCTACGTAAATATCCACGATAAGGCCATCTTTCAGTCGCCCTATTTTTACCTGCGGCAGAATGATTATATCTACGTGGAACCCTTACCGGAGGTCACCGCTTCGGTACGCGATCAATCCCAGCGTATTCTCCCGTGGGTAGGATTGGTTACGACCCTTGTTACCCTAACCTTGACCTTAATGCGCTAACCCCCTGTGCAGCGCCAGCCAAACTATGCAAACTTCTCAAGAATTTAATTTTACGGATACCCAAGAACAGGCTTTTGACGTAAAAGCTTTTCTCTTCGGGTACCTGCGTTACTGGTATTGGTTTGTTATATCGATGGCGGTTTGTGGCTTATTGGCCTGGTTGTATCTTCGCTATACCGTTCCTGAATACGAAGCTTACAGCAAGCTCCTCATCAAGGATGGCAAATCAGATCAAGTCCTCTCGGAGGAAAGCGTTTTGCAAGGCTTGGGATTGCTGGGGTCTTCCAGTAATTTGGTCAATGAAATGGAACTGCTGAAGTCGCGCAGCATAATGCTGCAAGTGGTGAACAACCTCGGTATTTATACGCGCTATTATGCGGTTGGGACGATCAAGGAAACAGAGCTGTTTGGCGCTCAGCCTTTTCTGGTAGATACCGCAGAACTAGATGTAGATGCCTTAGCGGGGCAAAGATTTGATCTTGAATTTTTAGCGGATAGCAGTTTTTCCATTGCGCAAGGAGAAGAAAACCTGGGCAAATATACTTTTGGGGAATGGATAACGGTGGGTGATGGTAAGTTCAAATTGCAACCAAGCGATAAATACAAAGCAGAAAAATACAACAACCCTTTTGCCATTCAATTTACCGACGCCCTAGCCACCGCGCGGAGTTATTCAAACAAGCTGGATATTAGTCAGGTTCGTGACCGAGCCAGTGTATTGCGCTTAGCATTGGTTGATTACAATGGCGCTAAAGCCGTAGCTATACTCGATGAATTGGTGAAAGTATACAACCAGGCCAATATCAATGATAAAAACAGGGTAGGAAAAAATACGCTCCAATTTATTGAAGAAAGAATTGACTTCCTGACTTTAGAATTAGCGGATGTAGAAGGGGACGTAGAGCGTTACAAGAGTGGAAATAATATTGCCCTCGAGCTGGAGTCCAGGGCAGAAGATGTACTCGCCAGGGTGAACAGCTACGAGCAAGAAATTGCCCAGGTGGAAGTGCAGATAGAACTGGCCAACGCCCTATTAAACAGCATCAGGAACCCTGAACGCCCCTACGATCTACTTCCCGCCTCATTGAACAATGATAACGGAGAGCTTAATATCACCATTAACCAATACAACCAGCTCATTTTACAACGAGAGCAATTGGCTAAAAGCGCGGGTGGCAGCAACCCCCTCTTACGGAACCTGGAAAGCCAATTGGATGATTTGCGCCAAAATATCAGTACTAATTTAGCCACTTACCTGCGATCTATTCAATTGTCGAAAGCAAAGGTAGAAAGCAAGTATGCCGATTTGCGCACAACATTGCGCAGCATCCCCAAAGCAGAACGGGAATTATTGGAAAAAAAGCGGCAACAGATCATCAAGGAAAACCTCTTTCTCTACCTCTTGCAAAAACGAGAAGAAACAGCCTTGTCGCTGGCCGTAACCGTACCCAATTCCAGGGTTGTAGACCCTGCTGAGAGTACTTCCGGCCCCATTACGCCGGTACCTTTCAACATTATGGCACTGGCCGTATTTTTGGGCCTGGCGTTACCCATTGGCGGCATCCTGACCAAACAAATATTGGATGACAAGGTGCGCGGTGAAAAAGACATCAAAGATTTCTCTTCGGTACCGATAGTAGGAGCGATTGCGGAAACTAAGTCGGAACACCAAGTTGTCGTTTCGCCCAATAGCCGCAGTGGGGTAGCCGAAATGTTTCGCCTCATACGCACCAACCTCCGCTTTATGTCCCCCGAGGGCAAGACGCCTACTTTTTTGGTGACCTCTACCATAAGTGGGGAAGGAAAAACGTTTGTTTCGGTTAACTTGGGTATGACCATGGCGATTGCCAATAAACGTACCCTCTTGATGGGTTTTGATTTGCGTAAACCCAAAATGGGAACCTACCTGAAAGAAGACGATACCAGCAGGGGAATATCCAGCTACATCGTTGATGATACCCTGCAAGCAGCTGATGTAATCAGGCAGAGTAGTTTTCACCCCCAATTAGATTTCATCACCAGTGGCCCCATTCCTCCCAATCCGGCGGAATTGATCCTCACCGATCGCATGCGGGAATTGATGGAATACGCGCAAGCCAATTATGATATAGTGATTATCGACACCCCCCCCGTAGGGCTGGTAGCAGATGCGTTCTTGATTAACAACTATGTCACCAACAGCCTTTATGTATTGCGGGCGGGGAAAACACCCAAATCGGTCGTAGCAGCTGTTGATGACATTTACCAGCAAAGGAAATTAAACAATTTGGCGTGTATCCTAAACGGAATCTCCAACAAAGATGGTTATGGCTATGGCTATAATTATGGTTATGGCAGTGGCTATGGCTACGGTTACTATGATGAGGATAAAGGAAGGCAGCGGTGGTGGGAATTCAAAAAGAAATAAGCTAAGGATATGGATAAAGCAGTTTTCATAATCGCAGAAATAGGGCAGGCACATGATGGAAGTTTGGGTATTCTTCATTCGTACATTGATGCCTTAGCCAATACTGGAGTAGATGCGATAAAATTCCAAACTCATATTGCCGAGGCAGAAAGTAGTATCCATGAACCATTTCGGATCAATTTTAGCTATGAAGATAAAACGCGATTCGATTACTGGAAACGCATGAGCTTTACTTTGGATCAATGGAAAGAAATCAAAGCACATTGTGATGAAGTAAATCTGGAATTCATGTCTTCTCCTTTTTCTCAGGCTGCTGTAGATTTGTTGGAAAAATTAAATGTTAAACGATATAAAATAGGGTCAGGAGAAGTAAATAATTTCCTGATGTTGGAAAAAATCTGTAAAACAGGAAAGCCGATTATTCTATCCTCTGGTATGAGTTCCTATGATGAACTGGATGATGCAGTAGCGTTTATTCAAAAATCCGGAAACTCGATTAGTGTGTTACAGTGTACAACGAGCTACCCTACACCTCCTTCGCGTATTGGTTTTAATGTTATTAGCGAACTTAAAGGCAGATATCCTAATGCCCTAATCGGTTTATCTGAACATACTGCGAACATTGCTACAGGCATTGCAGCAGTGGCAATTGGTGCTGAAATATTGGAGTTTCATGCCGTTTTTGATCGAAGTATGTTTGGTCCTGATGCATCATCATCTCTTACTATAGAAGAAATTAAAAACCTGGTTCACCAAATTAGATTTTTGGAAGTTGCGCTGCGGAACCCGATAGATAAAAAAGACAACAGTGCTTATCTAGGACTGAAATCAATTTTTGAAAAAAGCTTGTCGGTCAATAAAAAACTTCAAAAGGGGCATGTTTTATGCTTTGATGATCTGGAGGCAAAAAAACCTGCTGGCTTGGGTATAGCTGCTAAGTGTTACAAGGAAACCATTGGAAAAAAACTCAAGTATTCCCTTGAGCAATGGGATTTTTTAACGGAGGAAGACCTAGAGAATTGATGGCAAAGAGAAAAATATGCGTGGTTGTAACTGCAAGACCAAGTTATAGCAGAATAAAGACTGCACTACAGGCAATAAAAGAACATCCCGACCTCGAACTTCAACTGGTTGTAGCAGCATCTGCACTTTTAGATCGCTATGGTAAAGCCATTAGTATCATTGAAAGGGATGGATTTGAAATAGCCGCGAAAGTATTTAATGTATTAGAAGGTGAGAATCTTGCTGCTGCTGCAAAAACTACTGGAATCGGTATCCTAGAATTGTCGTCTGTTTTTGTTAATCTGAACCCGGACATTGTAGTTTCGATTGCGGATAGGTTTGAGACCATTGCAACGTCTATTTCAGCAGCCTACATGAATATTCCTCTCGCACATATACAAGGAGGCGAAGTGACTGGAAATATTGATGAAAAAGTACGTCACGCTAATACAAAGCTAGCTGATTATCATTTTGTAGCTTCAGAAGATGCTAGACAACGCGTTGTCAAATTAGGAGAAGACCCTGATTATGTTTTTAATACTGGATGCCCATCAATCGATTTGGCTAAAGCGGTTATTAGATCTCCTCAATTGGACTTCGATGTATATGAACGTTATGGAGGAGTCGGAGCGTTTCCAGATATATCAAATGGATACATGGTTGTCATGCAGCATCCTGTCACCAATGAGTACAGCTTATCTAGGTCACAGATTGAAGAAACGCTGTATGCGGTTAAAGAACTCTCACTTCCCGTACTCTGGTTTTGGCCTAACGTAGATGCTGGTGCCGATGGAACTTCTTCGGGTATGCGCTCATTCAGAGAACTGTTTGATTTGCCACTTATGCACTTTTTTAAAAACATGGAACCTGACGATTTCCTGAGGCTGCTTTATAATGCCCGTGTACTAATAGGTAATTCTAGCGTAGGGATAAGAGAATGTGCGTATCTGGGTATACCAGTAGTAAATATTGGGACTCGGCAACATAATCGACAGAGAGGAGAAAATGTGATTGATGTTGGGTACGAACGCGGAGAAATACGAGATGCCGTTAACAATTGGCTACAAAATAAAAACCCACCAAAATCATTAATCTATGGAGGTGGTAAAGCAGGGGAATTGATTGCAAATCAACTGGCGAAAGTACCCTTACGGTTTCACAAAACGATTACATATTAAATGAAAATCCTATGCATTATCCCGGCAAGAGGAGGATCTAAGGGAGTTCCAAGGAAAAACATAAAGCTATTGGGTGGTAAACCACTTATTCAATATACTATAGAATCAGCCCAGAAATCCCGAAATTTAAATAAAATAATGGTAAGCACCAATGACGAGGAGATAGCAGCTATTAGTGAAAAACTTGGGATGAATGTTCCCGAGTTAAGACCAAATCGCTTGGCTAGTGATACTTCTCCCACTATTGATACTGTATTGTATACTTTGCAGTATTATGAGCGCAATGGAGAACTATTCGATGCGGTCTGTTTGCTACAGCCTACTAGTCCATTTCGTGATGAAGGTAGTATAGATACTGCGATTGAAATTTTTAAAAATACTGACGCAGATAGTTTAGTATCGGTTTCAAAAGTTCCCCATGAATACAACCCTCATTGGGTATTTGAGCCTGACCCCGAGGGTAAATTCCTGCAAATAGCTACAGGCGAAGCGGAGATTATTACACGTCGGCAGGCACTTCCTAATGCCTATTACCGAAATGGATCTATTTATTTGGTAAAGACGTCTGTCGTATTAGAACAACATTCTCTGTATGGAAAAAACATTAGTTTTATAGAGATGGATGCCCGCTATCTCGTGAATATAGATACGATGGAAGATTGGGGGAGGGCTGAGCATTTGGCAGCAACTATATTTCCCCGGTGAAGCAAGATTCTACCTTTAAAGCAGTAGTCAGTAACTTGGGTACTTCCATAGTACAACTAATTATTGGGTTATTTGCCAGTATTATTGTTACTCGAACCCTCGGACAAGAAGGCAAAGGTTTGTACAATGGAGCTTTGTTGTTGTTGACTTTTTACGCACCAATATTGATGTTCGGTTACTTGAGCGGTGTTTTGTTTCATGGGCTGAAAAAAGAAATCGATATCAATTCTTTCTTTTTTTCTGGTTTCACATTAGTTTTTATCATTAGCAGTTTATCTGGATTACTGCTTGTAATCGCTGCTTATTCTGGTTTTTTAGGACAAGTACTTAGTCAGGTATCATTAAACGTACTTTTGCTAGTGGGAATTGCAACACTTTTTAATGGATTAAGTAGGTATTGTAATAGCTACATGCGAATTGGCAGTCTATTTCATGCCAGTAACTTGAGACAAATTGCAGGATTAATTGTTACCTTCCTTTGCCAACTTGTGTTCTACTTATTGGGACTGCTAAATGTTTGGTACGCTATACTGGGATTTATGATTGGCCAAATGGTTGAAATGATTAGTGGTGTGTTTTTTGTCTTGAAATACATCAAACCTAATTTCAAAATAGACTTTAGTATCATGCGTATTCCAGTAAATTATGGGTTAAAAGCTTTTACTGGAGATATTGTACATCAGTCAAACAATCAGCTTGATAAACTAATCGTGTCGTTTCTGTTATTGCCTGCTAGTTTTGGGATCTATGTTGTGGGTGTTGGCTTGGCCAATCTGACCAATACGCTACCAGCAAGTTATGTTAATGTATTATTTAACCAGATTACTGCAACGAAATCTATAGACCGGCAAAAAGAATTGTTTATCAACGCACAGCGAATTACCATTTTTATTACCACCTTAATGGCCATTGGCTTATTCCTGCTTGGCAAATGGATGATTTTCTTACTTTATGGGGGAGCTTTTGCAGCATCCTTTGATGTTCTATGGCTTTATGCAATTGGATTGATATTCTATTCGAGTACTAAAATTATTATCAAATTTTATTCTGGCGTAGGAAAGCCGCTGAAAAGCTCAGCTATCTATCTATTCGGTTTTATAACGGGAGTACCTTCCTATTTTTTCTTAGTACCAACATGGGGACTACTCGGTGCAGCCGTTGCTTCTAGTTTGGTTTATTTTTTATCGTTTGCCTACGCTTATTATCACGTCTGTAAGGAGTTTGATATTCCATGCTGGTCGTTCTTTGAGTTTCATAAAATAAACGTAAAAATCCTGGTTAGCTAATGTTTTTGAAAAAAATGCACTGATATGAAAGTAGGCTTTTTATTAGATTACCTTAAGTTTAGAGTGGATATACTAGAGCTCGTAAAGGGGTTTCAACAGCAAGAAGGTATAGAACTCGTACTTTTTGTCGAAAAGAGTCAGGCGCATTGGGTTGATCCCACTTGTACGATAAGAATAATTGAATATTACCCTCCTACTAATTTTCACAATAGGCTCATCCTGCTTTTTTACGACCTTTTTGGCACTACTCCCACCCCGCCTTGTTTTTTTTATTTTAAAAAACGGCAAATGCTCCAAAAAGCCAATAGCGGAAAGTTCAAGCTGTGGGTGTACTACTGGTTTCGGATACTACTCCCTAAATTTTTGTCTTTTGATCAAATGCTTTCTTGGTATCGCCCCTTCGTCAATAAATCTATAGTTGCAGATATTGATGTTTTCTTGGTTTTAACACCACATGAACAAAATGACTTCTTAGCCTTAATTGCCCAAACTGATAAGCCAATATTTGCTTACCAGCACAGTTGGGACCACTCTTTTAAGTTTAAAAAAATATCGACAAACCGTTTTCACTACCTTACTTGGGGCGATTTACTCTCAGAAGATTTACAGACAGCCTTTTCTATTCCACCTAGTCAAACGAGCACGATAGGCTCCAGCCAACTGGCGCTACTTAATAAAATCTCAAGTAACAATATTACGAATGAATCCTCCTCAAATAGCGAACCTTATATCTATTTTGTTGCTGCTTTTGGTTATAAAGCGGCAGCTATACAAGAGGTAAAACTGGTGAAAGAAGTGGCAAAACGGATGGAGCTTCACGCTCCAGCATTAAAGTTGGTATTCCGTCAATATCCTCTTCTGAGAGATAATGATGTCTATCAAGAATTGCAAAACATAGAGAATCTCGTTTTTGATGACTATTCTATCGACGGAAAAGATATGCTGCTTTCTTATGCAGATGTAGAACATCGCGTGAAAATGATAGCTGGGGCAACTGCCGTTTTTCATGCAGGCACTACGGTAGGCTTGGAGGCAGCTTTTTTAGATCGCAATGTAGTATATCTATGCTGTCAGCCAGAGGAGGATTCGAGTACCCTCTCTCTTTCAGCCTATTGGAAACAATATCACCTGAAGCGTTATTATTACAATACTAACTTTCCTAATGTGGTTACTGAAATATCAGCTTTAGGGGCAGTCATTCAGGCAGTTGCCTCAAAGGATGATGTATTGAATGGCTATAGTACTTATTTGCGAAGAGTAAGTCAAGAAACCAATTACGCTAAGATAATCCACAACATAAATGATGGCATGGTAAGAATATTGAAAAACAACTATAATGAGAAAAAGATTTAATATTGCGACTGAATTTTCATCCTAATGACAGCGTTTAAAATATTCCTAGTGGTCTGTCAAGCTTAAAGATTCCGGTTGGTTAATGCTATAAAAGCCTATTTTTATATCTGACAACACTAGTGTCCGGTTAAGAAATTAAAATTGTTCGCATCTTGATGACTATCAGCTTGTTACAAGCCTTTTTGGATTTTTAGACTTGAATCGCTGATCTTGGTTGCCCAAAAGAGGGTAATCCATGTATCAAGATAAATATGTTTTCGCCCAGTTGATGTCGCTGATCAATCGGCACGAGTTCTCCAAATGCGTTGATCGCTATGAGGGCAATTATCGGGTGCGCAGTTTCACTTGCTGGCATCAGTTCCTCAGCATGAGTTTTGGCCAGCTAACCAACCGTGAAAGCCTTCGCGATCTTACGACTTGTCTCAATGCTCACCAAAGCAAGCTTTACCACATGGGGCTTAGCAATGGTGTCAAACGGTCGACCTTGGCCGAGGCCAATGAATCACGTGATTGGCGTATTTATGCAGACTTTGCACAAGTACTCATTAGCCAAGCTCGAAAACTGCACTTCGATGATACGACAGGTATTGAACTCGACAATGTTGTCTATGCTTTAGATGCCAGTACCATTGAACTTTGCCTGGATGTATTCTGGTGGGCAAAGTTTCGCAAGCATAAAGCAGCCGTCAAACTACATACCCTGCTGGATGTAAAGTGCGAGATTCCATGCTTCATTCATATTACAGAAGGTTTGGTTCATGATGTCAATGTTTTGGATGTACTTGAGTTTGAAGCTGGAGCATTTTATGTAATGGATAGAGGATATACCGACTGGGAACGTTTATACAAACTCCATCAAAGTGGTGCATTCTTTGTTATTCGTGCAAAGAAGAATGTCAAAATCCAGCGTATTTATTCTCATCCAGTCGATAAATCAACGGGATTAAAATGTGATCAGACTATTCGCTTTAGCGGAGCAAAGACGGCTAAACTGTATCCCGAAAAATTGAGGCGCGTAAAATACTATGATGAGGTACACCAAGTAAATTATGTTTACTTAACCAATCATTTTGAAGCCCCAGCCCTACAGATTGCTATTTTATATCTCAATCGGTGGAAAGTGGAGCTGTTTTTCAAGTGGGTTAAGCAACATTTGCGCATCAAACGCTTCTGGGGAGAAAGTCCCAATGCGGTCAAAACTCAAATATGGATCGCTGTGTGTACCTTTGTACTGATGGCGATTTGGCGGCAAAAACTTAAAAGTCTACAATCTTTGAATGAAATTTTACAAATCGCAAGTGTCTCTGTTTTTGATAAAACACCTGTAAATCAGTTGTTTATGAAAATTGAATCCAAAAATCCTGAGGGTGGTATTCATAACCAACTGAATATCTTTGACTTATAACCGGACACTAGTGTTGATTTACTTAAAAATAAGGCTTTCCAATCAATAAAATCGTCGACCGAATCAGTAGCGAAAAAAAACAGTTGATTTTGAATTCGATGAATAAAAGCCTAAAAACGGTAGGTTATCTTACCGTTTTAAAAATAGCTGGATTAAGTATTGGCTTGGTTTATTCCGTTTTACAAGTGCGCTATTTTGGAGCTTCTGCGCTGGTAGACGCTTTTTTTGTGGCTACCTCAGCCGTATACCTGGTAATGTCACTTACCCAAGGGGGGCAGTTAGCAGAAGTATTTTTACCAGAATATTTGAAGCGGAAAGAAAAATCGGGCAAAGTGGCGGCGGCTGCACTGCTTTCGGCGGTGTTGAATAGAATGATGGCTTTTTTATTTTTGGGCTTGTGTGTATTGTATGTTGTTGCGCCGCTGTTGCTTCAAATCATGGGGCCGGGCTTGGAAGAAACCTACCGGCAGTTGAGCATTTCTATTTTTAGAGTATCTCTTGTTCTTATTTTATTCAATGTCATCGCTTCTTTTGTGAATACCACCCTGAACGCAGAGCAAGTGTATGGCCGTTCCGAAGTAACAGGCATAATCAACGGGACGATTTCTATTACAATATTGGTACTGTTTTATAAAACGCTGGGTATATGGGTCTTAATCTACGCGTTACTAGCGGGAAAGCTAGTGGAATTTGTTGTTGGCCTCTTTTTTTTGTACAGAATTGGCTATAAGCACAGCTTCATTTGGCGGGTGCCGGGTTATAATTTAAATCACTTTTTTTCAATTCTTTTCACTACTTCTGGCTATGTTGGCGCCACTCAAGTCTACAATATTATACTAACCGCGATGGCCTCTTATTTACCTGCGGGAAGTTTTGCCATTTTTAAATACACGCAACAACTGAGTAGCAAAACCGAAGGCATAGTCCTTGGCCCAGCATCTACGGTCTTTTTTTCCAAGTTTTCAAAAAAAGTAGCCGAGGGGAAAGAAGATTTAAGTCATTTTCTTCGTACCCCTCTAATTGCCTTAGGACTAGTTGCTTTCCTGCAGTTCTGCTTCATATTTTTATTAGGAGATGACCTTTTGCGTTTGTTGTGGCATGAAAAAACAATGCCTGAAAGCGAATATGCCATAGCCTATATCATGTTGGCCACCAATTTTTTGGGTATCATCTTTAGTGCTGTAGGAATGGTTTTCAGGAAAGCGGTGGTGGCCATGCATCGTGCAAAAGCATTGTATACCGCTTGGACGGTCACACAATTTGCCTGCGCCATCTATAGCTATATCGCCATTGCTCAATTTGGGGTTTATGGTTTAGCTTCTATCCCCGTCATTAATATGCTACTCATGGCCAGCGTGTCTTTTTTCACGGCTTTTAGAATGGGGCTAATGCCTTTTAAAGGGCAGCAGCAAAGCAAAGTTACTTTGCTCAAGGGGGTGGGATTCATTGTTACAGGCATCGCCTGCGCCTGGTGGATCAGAATGATCCCTTTTGGCAGCTATCCCTTATGGCAGCTTTTCTTGCTTAAGGGAGGGCTATTGGCTATGGTATTAATCGTATTGATCCTTCCTCTTTTCTGTGCCAATATTCGTCAAGTTATTGAAAGTTTGAAAAAAACACAAGGGTGAAATTTTTTTTAAATAACTTTTCTACTAACTGAAATTCGCGTAAACGCATCTGGAGGCTTCCGCTAATAAGAAATATTTTAAATTAACTACATATCTAGGCTTTTGAATTGAAAAATATTGAACCTATTGCAACTGGATTTCCGTCCTAATGAAAATCTTAAAATAGGTACATCTAAAGTGTTGAACTATGAAAAAATCGATTGAAAAAATAAAATTAATATTGAGAAGGCTATATATTAGGCTTTTTCGAGAAAGTTATAAAAAACGCATATATGAATCCATTCAAAATACTAGCCTTTCTGATCTAAGGGGAAATAAAATACTAGAACCAGAATTATTATTGCTTGATCAGTTTCTTTCAGAAGGGGATATTGTCTTTGATATTGGTGCAAATATAGGACACTATACCTATCAATTTGAAAAAATAGTAGGAAGCCAGAATGTGTACGCTTTTGAGCCTATTCCAGCCTTATTTGATCGATTGAAAAAATTATTTTCAAAGGTAAATATCTTTCAAATAGCCTTTTCTGACATTAACCAAATTACTCGATTTAAAATACCAATAATAAATAGCCATGTTTTCGAGACACGGGGGAAATTAGACATTGGATTAGTGGAACCAGGAGAAGAAAAAGCTCTAATAATAGATGTAAAATGCGAAAAATTAGATGATTTTGTTGCTGATAAAAAACTCGCGAACATTAATTTCATCAAAATTGATGTGGAAGGACATGAATTAAGTGTATTGCGCGGAGCCGAAAGAGCAATAATTAAATTCCAGCCTACAATTCTGGTAGAAATAGAACAAAGGCATCACGAATTTTCCATCAATGAAATTTTTGAGTACATCGAAAAAATGGGGTACAGAATTGACTATTTTGATCTCAGTATTGGAAAATTTCTATCACGTGAAAAATTTGACGTTAATGTGTTACAACAATATTCCTATATCAAAACTAATCGTTACATTAATAATTTTTGGTGTATACCCCTAAATCAAAACCGGTTATCTTAAAGTGAGGAAAAAATCAAAAATATCTTGCCTGCCTATAGCTGGAATAGGTAACCCTTATCAACATCTTATGATGATAGGATTAAGAGCAGGAGGGGCGGAAGTAATACATGGAAAAAAAGGAAAAATTTTTACGCTTTTAAGTACGGTTATTGTTCAGCGGCCAAATTATCTTCATGTAGATTGGTTGCATCAATATTATTTGCGTAGAAAAGCATGGATGACTTGGCTGTTTTTTCCGTTGTTTTTTATGGAAATTTTGCTGCTTAAAACATTTACTTCCACAAAGCTGGTTTGGACTTTACATAATATTTACCCGCACGACAAACCACAGCATGGCCCCTATAAATGGGCACGACAATGGTTTGCCTATCATTGTGATTGGATAAGGGTGTTTGATGAAGGAACAGTAGAAAGAGCAAGTAAGAGCCTAAATATACCAAAGCAGAAATTCAGGATTATCCCTGAAGGATCGTACGTAGCTTATTATGCCAATAATATAGATAAAGACAATGCAAGAAAGACGCTGCAACTGCCCTTGAACAAACGCATATTACTTTATTTAGGGTTGATTAAACCTTATAAAGGTATACTGGAAATGGTGAAAAGTTTTCAGGCTTGTGCTAAAAATGAAGATGCTATTTTGCTGATTACAGGAAAAGCGATGAATTTAACGTACCTGCAAATACTTGAGCAAGCGATTAAGAATGATAATATTTACCTGCAAGAACAGTTTGTCGCAGATGATGCACTACAGGTTTATTTTAATGCAGCAGATGTGGCGGTTTTACCATTTGAGCGAATAGAAAATTCAGGTTCTGCTATCCTCGCCATGGGGTTTGCTAAGCCAATAATTGCACCTGCCAGGGGAGTATTGACAAAACGATTGTTTCAACAGCCTGAATTACTGTATAAAGACCAATCTATACCCTCATCCATACTAGAGAAGGCTATTTTATTAACGGATCAAGAGATCGAATCCATAGGGGAGAAAAATTTTCAAGCATTGAATCAATTCAAATGGGAAGATTTTGCCTCATATTTCAACTAAATGAAAGTACTAACCATATTCGGTACTCGTCCGGAAGCCATCAAAATGGCGATGCTGGTAAAGCAGCTTAATGAGAGCGCCGAAATCAACCACAAATTGTGCGTAACCGCCCAACACCGAGAGATGCTCGATCAAGTGTTGGAATTCTTTGAGATTACCCCCGACTATGATCTTGATTTGATGAAACCGGGGCAAGACCTTACCGATATTACTTGTAGGGCGTTAACGGGATTAAGAGGAATCTATCAAGACTTTCAACCAGATTTGGTATTGGTACACGGAGACACCACAACGTGTTTTACAGGAGCGCTTAGTGCCTTTTATGCAGGTATTCCCGTCGGACACGTAGAGGCAGGCTTAAGAACGGGCAACTTAAAGAGTCCTTTTCCGGAAGAAGCCAATAGGGTATTGGTAGGAAGGTTGGCCTCTCTACATTTTGCGCCTACGCAAAGAAATATCGACAACCTTTTAAGCGAAGGTGTGCTTCCAGAAAACATGGTATTGACCGGCAATACGGTTATTGATTCTCTTCAGTTTGCAAGCGCTAAAGTTGCTGCTTTCTCGGATAAGGTAAGTGATACCACGCTTC
>Ga0208544_10001942_pt1 | contig 13840 bp, 13 predicted proteins | sample DEB08_DNA_9_FD_184526 | JGI IMG/M metagenome (GOLD analysis project Ga0208544, IMG submission 184526) | Aqueous microbial communities from the Delaware River and Bay under freshwater to marine salinity gradient to study organic matter... | ecosystem: Environmental > Aquatic > Marine > Coastal ...
TAGCCCGCACCGAACGAGCAGATCAGCCCGACATCCCCGACTGCCAGATCGTCACTATGCTTGTGAAAGGCGATGATGGAGCCGGCCGAGGATGTATTGGCATAGGTATCGAGCACCGTCGGACTTTCATCCTCGCTGGCTTCATGGCCCAGCACCCGCTGGGCGATCAGGCGGTTCATCCCGGCATTGGCCTGATGCAGCCAGAGACGGCGCAGTTCGGTCGTTTTCAGGCCGAGCCGTTCGACCTGCTCGTTGATCATCGTCGCGACCATCGGCACCACTTCCTTGAACACCTTGCGCCCTTCCTGGACGAACAGCTTGTCCCTGTCGTCGCGGCTTTCCGGGTGGGTCCGGTTGAGGAATCCGAAATTGTTGCGGATATTGTTGGAAAACTGGGTTTTCAATTTGGTCCCGACGATCTCCCAATGCTGCGCCGGCGCGATATCCTTGGCCTCGACCAGGATCGCTGTTGCCACGTCGCCGAAGATGAAATGGCTGTCCCGGTCGCGCCAGTTGAGATGCCCGGAACAGACTTCCGGGTTGATCACCAGCACCGAGCGGGCGCTGCCCGAACGGATATAATCGGCCGCCGTCTGGATGCCGAAAGTGGCCGAGGAACAGGCAACATTCATATCAAAGCCAAAGCCGTCCTGCATCCCGAGCGCGTCCTGAATCTCCACCGCGATTGCCGGATAGGCGCGCTGCAGATTGGAACAGGCGCAGAGCACCGCATCGACATCTTCCGGCTTGCGTCCGGCCCGTTCCAGTGCCTGCTGGGCAGCCTTCACACCGATTTCGGCTAGAACCGATATTTCGTCATTCGGGCGCTCGGGCAAGCGCGGGCACATGATCTCCGGGTCGAGAATCGGTTCCTTGGAGAGCACAAAGCGCGACTTGATGCCCGAAGCCTTTTCGATAAACTCCACCGAACTGTGCGGCAATGGCTCCCTCTCGCCCGCGGCGATCGCCTCGGCATTTTCGTTATTGCTGAAATCGACATAGGCGTTGAAGCTGGCAACCAGTTCCTCGTTGCTGATACTGTCTTCGGGCGTGAACAGTCCGGTTGCGGAAATGACGGGAATCTGGCTGTCGGTCATGGGAAGATGCTTTTCCTTCTGCGGGTGCGCTTTCTGGTGGCGCTTGCTCGCGATGGTAATCGTCCTTGGTGAAACTGGCAAGCACGGTTGATCATGCTTTGCCTATCAATTCTGCCTTGCTATCAGCGGCATATGAATGACCGCGTAAAACTCGACGAGAGCTGGAAAAAGCCCCTCGCTGGCGAATTTTCCAGCGACTATATGGCCTTCTTGCGGGAATTTCTGTTGCAGGAAAAAGCGGCGGGCAAACAGATTTATCCCAAAGGCACGGAATATTTCCGCGCGCTGGATTTGACTCCGCTCGACCGGGTCCGCGTTGTTATTCTTGGCCAGGACCCTTATCATGGACCGGGACAGGCGCACGGCCTGTGCTTCAGCGTACAGCCCGGCGTCCGGCCGCCGCCATCGCTGGTCAATATCTACAAGGAGCTGGAGAGCGATCTCGGCCTGGCCCGCCCTGCCCACGGTTTTCTTGAGCATTGGGCGAAACAGGGCGTATTGCTGCTCAACAGCGTGCTGACCGTCGAAATGGCCAATGCCGCTTCCCATCGCGGCAAGGGATGGGAGCAATTTACCGATGCGATCGTGCGCCTGATCGCGGCCAAACCGGACCCCGTCGTGTTCATGCTGTGGGGCAGCTATGCGCAGAAGAAAGCGGCCTTCGTGCGAAGCGCCGAACAGGGCGGCCAGCATCTGGTGCTGAAAGCCCCCCACCCCTCGCCGCTGTCCGCCTATAGCGGGTTTTTCGGCTGCAGGCATTTCAGCAAGGCCAACGCTTTTCTCGAGAAGAACGGACTGGAGCCGATCGACTGGAGCCTGCCGGAAATCGGCGCCTAACTGACCAAGCACAATTTGACGCAGAACTGAGTGCAAGGAGCCGGATTCGCGTGGGTAGGCAGTGGCTCGTCGGAAATAGTCGCCAAGTCAGTCGGGGCTCGGCGAAGCAGCCTCTTGGTTTACGGCCTCAATCCAGGCGTCAATATCCCGCGCAACCTGCTCCGGCGTTTCCTCCATCGGCAGATGGCCGGCATCTCCATAGATGATCAGCTTGCTCCCGGGGATGGCGGCTTCAAAGGCGCGCGCATGGGACAAGGGAATGACCTTGTCCTGCTCTCCCCACAAGAGGAGCACCGGTATTTTCAGACTTCCGATTTCGCGCCATTTTTCCGGCTCACGCGGCGTCTTCGCCCGGTCCACAGCGGCCTGGCGATTGCCAGGAAAACGCAGCAATTCCCAATAGCGGTCAACCAGCTCCTCGGTCAGCTGCTCCGGCTTTGCAACCGTCTCCTCCAGCGATGATTTCACCAGAAAGCGGGGGGTGATTTCGGGAAGCAGCATTTGCCCTACCCATGACTGGGCCAGTCTGGCACCAAGATAGGGCTTGCTCTTTTGCTCGACCTGGGCGCCCGACGCATCAATCAGGACAAGACCTGCAGTGCGTTCCGGCACCGAAAGCCCCGCGCGCCATGTCAGCCAGCCGCCCATGCTGTTGCCGACCCAATAGGCCTTGTCGACGCCAACCGCATCCAGGACCTTGACCACTTCCGCTATATTGCTTTCCGCATCATAGACACCGGTCGGATTGGGCCCGGTCAGGCCATGCCCGTAAAGATCCAGCGAAATCAGGTGATATTTGTCACCGAGCAAAGCCACCAGAGGCTCCCAGGTCTGGAGCATACTGTTGGATCCGTGGATCAGGAGAATCGCCGGTCCATTCTTGTTGCCTTGATCGCGAAAATGGATTTTTCCGCCATGGCCATCGTCGAGAAAACGCGACGATTCGTTCGCATATTTCGCGATCATGGCTTCGCGATCGGAATCGGGCGTGCGGAAAATGAAGAAAGCGGCCACCAGCACCGCCAACAGCAGAAGAATGATGCGGATCGTCTTTTTCATTGCGTTACTCCGGTCAGAAGAGATTGAGTTTAGCAAAGCGGCGGCCCAGCGCCAATCGCTTAGTCCGCAGTCCGCCATTCTCCTGGCTGTAATTCTCCGAGCGACCAGTCGCCGATGCTCCAGCGCACCAGCCGCAAGGTGGGATGCCCGACCGCAGCGGTCATCCGGCGGACCTGCCGGTTGCGGCCTTCGCTTATGGTCAGCTTGAGCCAGCTGTCGGGCACGCTCTTGCGCACCCGGATCGGCGGATCCCGAGGCCAAAGATCGGGTTCGCCGATGCGCTCGACATCGGCGGGCCTGGTCAGACCATCTTTCAATTCGACACCCTGGCTCAGCAAGGCGAGACTCTCATCCGAAACCTCACCCTCAACCTGCACCAGATAGGTTTTCGGCATCTTGTATTTCGGGTCCGCGATCCGCGCCTGCATCTTGCCATCGTCGGTGAGGATCATCAGCCCTTCGCTGTCCCGGTCCAGCCGGCCTGCCGGATAGACACCCGGCACGTCGATAAAGTCCGAAAGCGTCGCCCGCTTGGTTTCGCTGCCGCGATCGGTGAATTGCGGCAATACGCCAAAGGGTTTGTTAAATAGGATCAGTTTTGTCATGCGCCCTCTTGGCAGCAGCTACGGGAATGAGCAACGCTGCAACCGACACACTTATCACACCTGGCTGCCTGACGACCAAATTTCCCGGTATCGCTACCGGTGCCAACCGAAAACGTGTAACGCATGCCGATGCAATTCAAGAATTTCGATACTGCGGCCTTCCTGCGGGATTATTGGCAGAAACGGCCGCTGCTGATCCGCAATCCCTGGCAATCATGGGACAATCCGCTGTCGCCCGATGAACTGGCTGGTCTGGCTTGCGAGGATCATGTTGAGTCGCGCCTGATCACGCAATCCAGCGATGACTGGAACGCCGAACATGGCCCCTTACCCGAGACGCGCTTTGGTGAGCTGGGCAAGTCGCCCTGGACACTGCTGGTGCAGGCGGTTGATCATCACGTTCCCGATGTGGCCGCGCTGATCGAACCGTTTCGATTCATCCCGAATTGGCGGATCGACGACGTGATGGTCAGCTACGCCAGCGATGGGGGCGGCGTCGGTCCGCATTTTGACCATTATGACGTTTTCCTGATCCAGGGGCTCGGACAGCGCCGCTGGCAGATCGGGGGCCTGTGCGATGACCGAACCCCGCTGCGGTCGCATGAGGACCTGCTGCTGCTCGCCCATTTTGAAGCGGTTGAAGAATGGATACTGGATCCCGGCGACATGCTCTATATTCCACCGGGCATTGCCCACAATGGCGTCGCAGTCGGCAAGGATTGCATGACTTACAGCATCGGCTTTCGCTCGCCGTCGCGCAAGGAACTGATCAGCAACTGGTGCGACGAGCTGCTGCCGAAGCTGACCGATGACGACCGCTATTGCGATCCCGACCTGTCGATCCAGCAAAATCCCGGCGAAATATCCGCCAGTGCCATCGACAGGTTGCACAACATGCTGACGGAGAAGCTGAATGACCGGAAGGCTTTTGCGCAATGGTTTGGCGAATATAGCAGCACGCCGCGATATCCGGAGACCGACTGGCGGCCGGAAGAACTGATCGAATCGGGGTCACTGCGCGAATTGCTGGATGCCGGTCATCCCCTGCTGCGAAACCCGGCCAGCCGCTTTTCCTTCATCCGCGAGGATGAGAACATGTTGCTGTTGTTTGTCGACGGCGCAACAATTGTCTGCGAGGGCAAGGCCATTGGGCTCGCTGAAAAACTGTGCGCGCAAGACAAGTTGAGCGTCGAACCAGAATGGTCGGGTGCGGATCAGATACTGGCCTTGCTCACCGATCTTTACAATCGCGGCAGTCTCGCCTTCGACTGGAGCTAGAGGCTGCGCCGACCGAAGACAAAAAAAGGGCGGTAGTGCCTTAGCACTACCGCCCTTTCTTGTGTTTCTGGCTTAAGCCTGCTGAAGATTTACAGCGGCTTTCTTGCCATTATTTCCGGTTTCAACGTCATATGTCAAACGCTGTTCTTTTTCGAGCGACTGCATTCCGGCAGCCTGAACTGCTGTGATGTGCACGAAGCTGTCATCGCCACCGTCTTCAGGAGCGATGAAACCATAGCCCTTGTCGGTGTTGAAAAATTTTACGGTGCCTGTAGGCATAGTCTTATTCCTATTCATAACTTAATTATGCCCGATCATGCGAAATGCAGAACCGGACGGGATTGGCCAACTTCGAGAAATGGGAAAAAGAGTATGCGACCTTAGGGGTTGCGAAACCATGATTTCGTCGTAACGCGATTTATTAGCTGCCGCTTCTATAGCAGCCTATTGATGAATAAGCAAACAGATGAATTTCAACGGTTTCACGGGGCGCAATATTTGTGTAGCGTCAGCGCCGATGAACAAGAGCATATTGATCAGTTCGGTGGCGCTTTCCCTCTGTATCCCGCTGGTTGCCTGCGATTCACCTCCAGTTCCGTCACCGGAATCATCACCACAGAATCTGTTTTTTGAACGCCTGAGCATGCTCTGTGGCAAGGCATATGCGGGCATATTGGTATCCGAGCAGGAAGCCGATGCAGAAATGGCGGGTAAACCGATGATCATGCACGCTGCCTTCTGCGATCAGAACGAAATCCGGATTCCGTTCCATGTCGCCGAGGGCCCGGGCAAATGGGACCGGTCGCGTACTTGGCTCATCAGCCGCACCAGTCAGGGCCTCCGTCTGAAGCACCGGCATCGGCATGAGGACGGCAGTCTCGACAATGTGACCAATTATGGTGGTGACACGAATGGCAAGGGTACGGCAGGCCGGCAGGAATTTCCGGTCGATGCAGAATCCATCGCTTCCTTCAAGACCAATGGCCTCAATCAATCCGTGGTCAATGTATGGGCCGTGGAGATCAGCGAGCCCGGCCAGGGCGATGCCAGGTTCGCTTATGAACTGAGCCGCCCTGAAACGGCCGACGGGCGCTATTTCCGGGTCGAGTTTGACTTGACCAAGCCGGTCGCGCTACCGCCGCCGCCCTGGGGCGACTGAGGCCCGATGCTCACCGAATTGCTCATCGGGACCGGCATGATCCTGCTCACCGTGCTGACCCACGGGGTCGGCATATTCTTGCTTGGCCGGTGGCTGCGGATCGAAACACGAGAAGAAGCTGCAGAAAATATCCACCCAATGTCTGTCCGCGGCATTGCCGTCACGCTCGGACTGGTGCTAGGACTTTTCCTTCTGCACGGTATTGAGATATTCTCCTATGCGGTGGTCTATCGCGTGGTCGATGCTTTGCCCTCATTTGACCAGGCGATCTATTTCTCGACCATCACCTATTCGACCACCGGTTATAATAGCGAAGGGCTGGCTACCCACTGGGAGATGATCGCCGCGATCGAGGGTCTCAACGGTTTCATCCTGCTGGGCTGGTCCACCGCTTTTTTTGTCACCGTCATCGCCCGAATGCGAAGCGCAAGATGATCGCGCAGGAAAGCCTCAAGCGCCGGTTTTTCCGGGTATTGCTGGCATTATTCTATATGATCGCAGGGATAGCCCATATCCGCTCTCCCGGAGGCTTTCTGGCGATCACACCCGAATGGGTGCCGTTCCCGGAACAGGTCATCCTGTTCACCGGCATCGCCGAAATCGCCGGAGCGATCGGCCTGATGATCCCGCCCAAAATCATTCCCGGCCTCCGTTATGCCGCGGGTATCGGCCTCGCCCTCTATGCGCTGTGCGTCTATCCTGCCAATATCAACCATGCGATCAACAATATCGCGATCGGCGGAACCACCGCGAGCTGGCTCTATCATGGCCCTCGCCTCGCCTTCCAGCCGGTGTTCATCTGGTGGGCGCTGGTCGCAGGCGGCGTGATCAACTGGCCTTTCCGGGAGGAAAAGCCGTAAACCTGCCTTTAATCGGGTATTTATGCTATGCTGGCCTTCGCTATTTTGGGGCGGAAAAGGAGCATCCTATGGAACGGCATGGCGATCAGATTGAAGTAACCGAGCGGGAAGCGAGCAACAAACCGCGCGGTCCCCATAATGTGCGGATTGTGCTGGCAGTTTCATTGCTGCTGGCCGTGGTGGTCATGTCACTGGTGTGGATCATACCGGCACTTAGCTAAATTTTGTCCCACGGGCCCGGCTCTGTTGGTCCGGTTGCTTGTCAAACGGCACCGGCAATATAAGCGACCAGCAATGCAGAGGGCAGGAGGAGCGCCTGGGCGACCAAGGTTCCCCCGACGCGGCTGAGCGACAGCCAGGTGATCGTGCGCCGGAACAGCGGCTGACTGACCCGACCACTGACCACATCGTCGGTCATTACCGACAGTTGCGGATCAATGACCACGAACAGCAAGATGGTTGCAAATCCGTTGATCACGGCAGACAATTGAGAGGCGGTAACCCGATATTCGGGATTGAGATAGCCGGCATATAATGATCCGACAACGCCGACCGTCAGCAGCGCCTGCGCCACGATGTTCAGAATGATGATCGTCATCGATATGCCGCGCGGTTTGCTCAGGTCGGTGATATGCACTTTCCGGGGAACGGTGACGGTTCGGCCGACATAGCCCACCCCACCTTTTGTGAAGGCATGCCAGATCAGGCGCGGCATCGACCGATGCTCGTGAAAATGCAAGATGGCGCCGCTAAACCAGCGCTGTACTGTGGGAATGAGCAGGGCACCGACGATGGTTGCGGCCGTGGCTGCCAGCAAAACCAGGCGAAAATCGGTCAGCAGCCCCTCTCCGGTGCCTTCGGCCAAACCATTTTCTATCCGCTTGGCCAGAAACGGACCCAAAAAGCTGTTTGACAGCCTCGATACCAACACAAGCATGTTGAACAAGGCAAACGAGACCGCAATGCGTCCCGTTCTCACGCCTGCAATCCGGGCAGAATAGGCAAGCGCTCCGATCAGGTGGATGGAGAAGGTCAAAGCGCAAATTATGGCAAGCTGCTGATCCATGATTTTTTCCGATGCAAATCGACCGAATCATGCGCCAGATGGGCACGAAGCGAAAACGCCCATGAACCAAAATTTCCGCTATCCAAACAATAATTTGTGGCGTCCTGCGCTTTCTGTCTAGCGCCGGTTCGCTCAGCGTTTTATTGGGATCTCCGCTATCCAGCGCGCCACGTTGATCGGACCTGTCATGCTTGCTGTTCTTGCGCCTTATTCTCCTGCCTTGGTTGCCTTGATATTGTTCTTGCTGCTGATTGCATTTGCAACGGAAATCCGGCCGCCGGAAGTGACCGCCATCGGTGCGGCCGGGCTGCTGCTGGTACTCGGACTGATCTCGACCGACGATATTCTAGCGGCGATGAGCAATCCTGCTCCGCTGACAATCGCGGCCATGTTCATCATATCCGGCGCACTGGTTCGGACCGGGACGCTGGAGGCCTTTGCCCTCAAAGTGACCGGTCTGGCCAAGACATCACCGGTGCTGGCGACCGGATTGCTGCTGGTTGCCATTGCCGCTTTATCCGGTTTCACCAACAATACACCGCTGGTGATGATGATGATCCCGATTGGTATCACCCTGGCCAAGGAACTCGGTGAACGGCCTTCCAAGATCCTGATGCCGATATCCTTTGCCGCGATTCTGGGCGGAACCTGTACCCTGATCGGCACTTCGACCAATATTCTGGTGGATGGCGTGGCACAGAAAAACGGCCTGGCAGGCTTTTCAATATTCGAAATCGCACCCGCCGGCGTCGTTATTGCTCTGGTCGGCGTCACCTATCTCGCCCTGACCCGCCGCTTTCTTCCGGATCGCGATACGATGACCTCGTTGCTCGATGACAGCCAGGCCAGACGCTACACGATGTCCGTCTTCATCATCGGCTCATCCCCCTATATTGGCCAGATAGCCAATCAGGTTGACCTGTTCCGCAATGGCGAACGGCGGCTGATCGATGTGCTCCGCAATGATGTGTCGATCCAGCAATCCCCCGAGGAACATGAGATCCAGGAAGGTGACGTTCTGGTCATGCACACCAGCGAAGCGGACGTGATGACCATTCGCGAGCGTGGCAAACTGCCGCTGATGAAAAACGACGGCAAGCAGCAATTCGTGCCGATGTCCTCGCATCAGTCCATGCTGGCGGAGATATTGCTGCTCCCTGATGCCCATCTCATTGGCCACAGCCTCAAGGAAGCCGCCCTGCCCCAGCGCTACGGTGTCCATCCTATTGCGATGCATCGCAAGGGCAGCAATCTTTCCGAGCAATATGACAATACCAAATTGCAGGCCGGCGATACCCTGTTGCTGGAAGGGGCGCAGGCCAATATCCGCCGACTGGTCGCGGGCGAGAATCTGATGAACGTCAGCGAGCCAAAAACCCGCGGTTTTCGGAGGCACAAGGCCCCGATTGCCATTGCCGTCATCCTGGCGGTTGTGATCGCCGCTTCTTTCGATATCATGCCGATAGCGGGGCTGGCAGTGCTCGGCATGGCTGCGGTTCTGGTTACCCGCTGTATCGAGCCGGACGAGGCCTTTGACTCGGTCGACTGGCGCATCATCGGCCTGATCGTCGCCATGCTGGCAATCGGGACGGCGCTCGAAAATGCGGGCCTGGTCGAGATGCTGGTCACAGCAGCGACGCCTTGGCTGTCCGGTATTCCGCCGATCTATGCGCTCGCCGCCATCTATCTGTTGAGCCTGATGCTAACAGAATTAGTGACCAACAATGCCGTGGCGGTCGTGGTCACTCCAATCGCGATCCAGCTTGCGCTATCGCTCGGCGTCGATCCAAGACCCTTCGTGATTGCCGTCATGTTTGCTGCAAGCGCCAGCTTCCTGACCCCGATCGGCTACCAGACCAATACGCTGGTCTATGGCGCCGGCGGCTATCGTTTCCTCGATTTTGCTCGCTACGGCCTGCCGCTGACCGTTGTCATCGCAATCACCTCGATCACCATCATTCCACTGATCTGGCCACTTTGAGCGGCGGGCCGAGTGAACGATTGCAGCGCCGGGACAGGCCGCCAACCGACCGTGGCATGCAGCCATTATCGGAAACACCGCTTGGCTTCTTCGCGCAGAAAATTGCTCCTGTACAGTTTCGACAATCGAGAAGGCCTTTGAGCACCATCCTGTGTCGACAAATGCGCACCATTGAACGGCAAGACGTCCACAATACCCGTGTCCAAATCGCATCGGAACAGCGTCGGCATCCCATTGACCAGGCTCGCAATGCCTGCGCTCTCCTTGCTGTCGACCGGCGACGCGCGACGAGCGAGCAGAGACTGCAACGGAGCGCCAGGGAAACTCGGTGGTTGAGTGATGTTTACTGCTGCCAATATGGTTGGTGCGACGTCAATCTGGCTGGCAATGGTCTGTTCGGGCCAGTCATTTTGGCGAGCGTCATATATCAATAGCGGGATTGCCGTCGTGGCCGGGTCGATCGGGGGACCGTGACCCGACGGCCTGTGGGCTTCAATTCGCTCGCCATGATCAGCCGTGATGATGACCAACGCATCATCAAGCAATTCCTTTCGATCCAATTCTTCGAACAAATCACGGATAATGCCATCCATTTGCCGGACACCCTGCTGGTATCTGTCCCTATATGATCCCGAATTTTCGGATAGCGATCGGATCAGGTGGCTTGCGAGGCTCGGTGCCTCCCTATTGGAACCGAAGCGAAAGCCGGCTGCATGAACCGACATCAAGTGAATAGACAAATAGGATTGACTTGGATTGGCGAATTTCAGCTGGCTCAATCTTGCGACCTGCTCACGATCATCAGCGATATTATGTGAATCCGGGCTGGAATCATCAAAGAGTATATCGACTTTCGATCCATATAGCTCGGCAAGATTCCGATAGGTACGATGTCTCCCGCTGAGCAAAAAATAGCTGCGATATCCGTTCGCCGCAAGGACATCGGCCAGCGCCATTGGTGGTCCCTTTTTCAACCCCGCCCAGCTATTGCCCGTCTGCAGCGCTGCGATCCCACAATAGGAATAGGGGCAAGATGCTATCGCCGGTCCAAGGCTGTGGAGAGACCCGGAGCTTGCCAGAGACTGCAGGAACGGAGTTTGACTTGGCTGATCCGGCTCGAGTTCAACAGAATCAGCCCGCAGACTGTCTACCGTGATTAGAATCACCGGACGCGGCCGAGCATGGGGGCTTGGCTCAGGGCGATAGTCCTTTCTTTCCCCCCACAAGAGTCCGGCAGGTCCCATCGGGGATTGGTTGCCTACCAAGAAGGCATATACCGGTTCGCGCACACTCAAAAATGCAGGAAAAATCGCCCAGCACAGGACGTAGCTGAAGATTATGGTGAGCAGACAGATTTTCAGACCCTTGGCCGGCACAAAGCGCGCAGTTCTATTCCACGCGGATTGAATGATTTGCGCAAGCTCGTCGGCGCAAATGTAGATGATAGCGGTCCAGCCTATAATGAGGCCCAGGATGGGGAGTGTTTGCAACTGATATTGGCCAAGGCAGGCAGCAATCGATTTGTTAGAGCAATAGGAATCAAAAATTACCTCAAGTGGCATTACTGCGCCAGTTACCGGCAGTGTAACGAGAGCAACGCTGTCAAAGAGGGAGAAAAAACAACCAACCGTTGCCAAAGTCAGGGTAGCAACCAGTTGCCCGATCGGTCGTCCCCGAACCAATATCAGCAGTAAACCAAAGAACGTAGCAAATGCGAAAAGCGACAATGCATGCAATCCGACAGCCGATCGACCGATCACATCCATTTGCGATGTCAGGAGAGCCAGTCGCAGGATTGACTGCAGCGCAAAGCCAATCAACACTATCAATGCCAGCCAGGTTTTCCAGCCGGTGCTTGGTCTCGACCACAAATTTAACATGCTGACGCGCTAGCTCAATATTTGTCTTTTTGAAATCCCAAACGGGCGCTCTGTCTTAAAAAGAAATATGCATGCGACATGCGGTCCGATTCAATGGTCATTCATTGCAGCATGGCGACAGGATACGCAGCCAGGAAACAACCAGTCGTTCGAAGTTTTGCTCAGCCGGACAGCAGCGGGGCAATGGCCAAAATCTCTTTTCTACCCAGTCCAGTCCAAATCGCTGGAATGCGGGCCCAAGTCACAGATCTCCTCAGGAATTCGGCTTGGTCCCGGACGATTTCTCGGTTCCATCGGATTTCAGGTAGCTCGCGACTGCCAGGAAAAATGAGGTCATGCCCGCAAACTCCAATGATTCCTCGACCAGGAAAGACAGTGTAAACGCCACCGCATTGTCTGCGAACATTCCACCAACCATCTCCATACCCAGAGCGCCGGTCACAAATATCGCCCCTGAAACAAAAAACCAAAGGCCGTAAGGCCTCCTCAGTCGTCGCAAAAAAGGAACGTATAGAAAGCCGAAAATTGGAACCAGAACAAGGGCCGGAACGACCCAGGCGTAAAGCAATGGACCGCTGGTCTGAAGAGCCGGTTGGATATAGTCCATCAACATTTCGTGAACGCTGCTTGCCTCGTCGAACGACAGGGCCACAAATACCACAGACAGGATATACCAGTAACGAGCATCACGGTCATTTTCCTGCGAGGCCCGCCGACCGGCGACCATCAGCAGGAATGCGCAAGAAAAAATCAGCAGCGTACTATACCATGCGCCGAGGTTTTGCTCACGGTTCAGGCTCAGGATACTGGTCCCGTGTAAGCCATATGCGAGCAACAGCCATTCGCGCAAGCAGCCCAAAAGGACAATGGCAATCGGCACGATGATGAGCCATTTTTTGAGGGTTTCAAATGGAATCAGATCCGTCGAGCGATAAGCCTCACCGCGGCTATGCCGTTGCTGATCCGTAGCATCGCTCATACCAAATTCCCTCTCTTCTTGAACATTTTGCAAGATCTTCAAATATCCGTTGGGCTGCGATCAGGACCACAAAATTTGATATACGCACTAAACATATCCATAAGCACGATTATATCCCTCGTTCAAGTCGGGTAACCTTAACTGTTCAGATAACCGAAATCTGCCGACACCTTTCCCGTTGCTTTAGAGCGAGCCGCTATCGAAGTGCAGATACCGAAAAGTCACGGTTCCGCAGCGCTAAATTCGGAATGGCTCTGGAGACAGCTTTCTAACGATCTCTTAACGATGCTGCGCTATTCTCTCCCGACAATCGTGCGAGGAGAGAAAATGGCGGGTTCGGTGTTCAATGATGCGGCGCTCAAGGCTTTCGCCGCGAGCTATCCGGCAACGCCTGAGCATCTCACCCATAGCCTGGCGGGCCACCCCTTGCTCGAGATCGAAGCGCTGGCTGAACTGGCAACGCGAATGCGGCCCGAGACCCTCGAACATAATGCGGCGGTAGACCTGCCGCTCGGGATCAGCAACGCAGACACACCCGCCAATGGCCTTTCCGTGCACGATACGATCGCGCGGATCGATGAATGCGGATCATGGGTATTGCTCAAGTCGATCGAGCAGGATCCGGCCTATGCCACCCTGATGCACGATGTGCTTGCCGAGATTGCTCCATCGGTCGCGCCAGTGACGGGGGCCATGCTGCGCCCGGAAGGGTTCATCTTCATTTCCAGCCCCCGGGCCGTGACCTCCCTACATTTTGATCCAGAATATAACATCCTGTTCCAGGTGCGCGGATCAAAGACGATGAACCTGTTTCCGGTCGCCGACCCGGATATCATCAGTCCGCAGTTCTTTGAGCAATATTTCGCCTGTGGCCCCCGCAATCTTCCCTGGCAGGAGGAATGGGCCGCTCGCGCAAATCCGATTTCGATCGTGCCGGGTGAAGCGATCTACGTACCTTTGCTTGCTCCGCATTGGGTGCAAACGCACGATCAGGTCTCTGTTTCGCTTTCACTGACATGGCGCAGCGAGTGGAGCTTTC
>Ga0208544_10001943_pt1 | contig 13829 bp, 5 predicted proteins | sample DEB08_DNA_9_FD_184526 | JGI IMG/M metagenome (GOLD analysis project Ga0208544, IMG submission 184526) | Aqueous microbial communities from the Delaware River and Bay under freshwater to marine salinity gradient to study organic matter... | ecosystem: Environmental > Aquatic > Marine > Coastal ...
AAGCAACGTGTCCCTTGTTGCCCGTCCATTTGAGGGAAGCGCCGGCCGTAAAGTTATTGATCACATTGCGGTCGGCAATTTCGTTGGCCGTACGGTGCAAACCGCTGAGGTTGAGGGAGCTGAATTCGGTAAAAGTACCGTCGAATTCCGAGTCCAGGGTGTCGGCGAGGGTGATCAGGTTGCCGTCGCGTTGGCGCCAGGAGGCCAGGGCGGTAAATTCCCAGTGTTCCCCCAGAGCGAGCGTGGTAGCTGCACCGCGCAAAAAGATAGCCTCGTTGACGGAGGAGTACTGCCGCAGGGTGCGCCCGCCCCGGCGTACGCTGGCCACCGAAGCGCTCTTGCCGTAGCCAAAACCCGCGAAGAGGATCAGTCCCTGCCCAAAGCTGGCGGTGTAATCGCCCAAGGCCAGGGCCTTGAGGCGTTTGTTGTAATCGCGCAGGAAAAAGTGGGCACTGTAGTAGTCGAATCCTTTTTTATTGCTGCCCGTGAAGAATTCTTCACCCCGGTCTTTTTCGGCCGTGAAACCGTAGCTCAGGCGGTTGCTGTAGGTGTGGCGGTAGCGCAGGTACAGCTGGTTGGGGTCGCCGAGGTAAGGGGTGCTGTCGGGGCGTTCGGTCAGGGGTGTATAGCCGCGTTGTTGTTCCAGGATGCGGTTCCAGCGCAGGTAGAGTTCGTTGTCACCCTGGCCAATCATCTCCCGGAAGGAAGCCTGAAAGTCGTCGACATCTTCGCGCAGGCTTACGAAAGGCAGGATGCGCCGAATGCTGCTCAGGTCCATGCCGGTGACGGCCTGCAATTCGTAAATGGCGATGAAGCCCCCCAGCTGTTCGCGGTAGTTGAGGATATTACTGATCTGGACATCATTGAGCAAGCCGAGGTCCCGGAATTCAGCTCCGGTAGCGGCATTCAGGTTGAGCGGATGCTCGCGGTAGATGGCCAGATCTTCGAAGATGGTATTCAGGTCGAAATCGCCTTCTTCCTCCGCATCCTGAAGTAAGTCCTCCAGGCGCTGCTCACTCAAGTCGGGTGTAGGGTCGGGCGGCAGACTGTCGATCTGGGCCGTGAGCAGGGTTCCGACGAAGGAACAGGTGAATAGAAGGAGGAGTAGCCGCTGCATCGGGTCGGGAATTTTACCAAGCTGTGAATTCGGATGCTAAGATAGGCGAAGGATTTTGTTTTTGCAGGGTGCGGCGCGGAAGAAATGGGCGGCAGTTTTAGATTCGTATGATTACGTAGGGCAATCAGGACTGGTGGCGATAACTACATTTCCGCTGACCGGTTGATTTTTACCCAGCGGTGGTTTTTTATCAGGTTAATGGATTAAATTTACGGTTTCACAACTTACAGCTGCTTTTCATAACAAATTTAAGGATAAAAATGACCCACATGAACAACGTCAATAACACCTTTACCCAGGCAGCTGAACTAATGGATGACCTCGGTTTTAGTATTGTAGCGCAGGATAAAAACCGCCCCTGGGGTGGGTTTTACGTCATTGATGAGGCCCAGGCCCAGGAATTTGCCAACCACTTTTTCCCGGAAGAAGATTTTGAAAAACTCAAACTGTCCGAAAAATTGAGCCCTAAAATACTAATGGTAGCACCTGGCAAACGCCTCAGCTGGCAGTACCACCACCGCCGGGCGGAGATCTGGCGCTGTATCGACGGGCAGGTGGGCGTGGTCACCAGCCTGACCAACGAAGAAGCCCAGGAACACATCCTGGAAGTGGGGGACAAAATAAAATTGCAACAAGGTGAACGCCATCGGTTGGTCGGCCTCGACGACTGGGGCGTAGTAGCGGAAATATGGCAGCATACGGATGCCAACCAGCCCTCGGATGAGGGGGATATCGTCAGGCTACAGGACGACTTTGGCCGCTAAGAGGGCCGTTTCGCCTAAAGTTAATACAAGCTGCTACCCTCAATGCAAGCTGACCACCTTGGCCAGCCGCCAATTGCCGTACTCGTTTTTCCAGATGGCAATGAATTTACTCGGAGTGGATGGTGCCGTTGGTTCCTGGTTATTGAAAAATTTGTGGAAACCTATTTCTACGGCACCGTAGTTGGCAATGGGGTAGACTTCTACACTGCCCTGGATCAGGGTGCGGGTGACCTTGCCGCAAATGTTTTTTTCCGTAGCGGCCAGGATATCCTGCTTGGAAGTCGACAGCCCGCCTTTATCGTGAAAAAATTCAATATCGTCGGCGTAGATGGCGGCTTGTTTGGCCAGGTCGCAATTGTTGTAGGCATCAAAAAACACCTTATCCATGGCGACGATGTCGTTGTAAAGCTGCTGGTCAACCGGGCTGTAGGGCAGGATCTCTACCATTTGGCGGCTTGCCTGCCGCTGGCACGACAGGAAAGAAAGGCTAATCAGCAGGCCGGTGAAAAAGAGAATAAATGGTTTCATTTTTTAAAATATGGGTGTTGGTGAAAAGCAAGATAAGCAAATCTTTCGCTGTCGGGGGATAAAGTTCTCGCTCCAAATAATTCTCCACAACCCCGCTATTTGCTACCTTGACCCACGAAAACCTTCACAACGCCTATCCGCATGATCCGCAAGCTGTGCTTACTGTTCCTGGTGCTCGTCAGCTGGCTGGCCCTTGTTTCCGCCCAGCCCCAGCGCTTTCCCTCCGCCCTTTCGGCCCGGACGGCGAGCTACGATATGGACATTCACCTGGATGTGACCAATAAACAAGTGCAGGCTACCCAGACCCTGATCTTCACCAACCCCTCGGCCGATACCATCCACACGATGCGCTTCCACGTGTACTACAACGCCTGGAAAAACAACCAAACCGACTTCTTCACCGAAACTGGTCGCATTCCCCGCGACAAGCCCCAGGCCGAGATCGACAGCTGCCTTTGGTCGTGGATCCACGTCACCAAAATCACCGACGAGCAGGGCAACGACCTCACCAACACCCAGGCCTACGTGCAACCCGACGACGACAACACCTTCGACCAGACCGTGCTGGAGGTGCGTCTGGCCCAGCCCGTGCTGCCGCACCAGACCTCCCGCCTGCAGATGGCGTGGACGGCACAGATTCCGCCCTTGATGATCCGGACGGGCTACCGCAAGGATTACTTTTTTATGGCCCAGTGGTTTCCGAAACTGGGGGTGTACGAGCCCGCCGGCACGCGGTTTGCCACCCGGGGCCAGTGGAATTGCCACCAGTACCACGCCGCTACCGAATACTACGGCGAGTTTGGGGTGTACGACGTGCGCCTCACCGTGCCCAGCAACTACCTGGTAGGCGCCAGCGGTTTTCTGGTAGACAAGCAAGTAAAAGGCGCAGAGACCACCCACCACTTCCTGGCTGAAGACGTCATCGATTTCACCTGGACGGCCCACCCCGGGTTCCGGGAGGTGGTGACCCAGTGGCGGGATACCGAAATTCGCCTGCTCATTCGCCCCGAGCACCTCCCCAACCAGGAGCGCTTCCTGGGCGCCGCCCGCCATACCCTCGACTTTTTTGCCGACTACCTGGAACCCTACCCGTACCCCACGCTGACCATTGTGAGCCCGCCGTTCTACGGCCTCAATTCGGGCGCCATGGAGTATCCCACCCTGATCACTTCGCCCACCCTGAGCAATTTGCCCGCGGGCATCAAGACCACCGAAACCCTCGTCATCCACGAACTGACCCACCAGTATTTCATGCAAATGCTCGCCACCAACGAGCAGGAGGAACCCTGGCTGGACGAAGGCTTTACCGCCTATTTTGAAGCCCGCATTCTCGACCAATACTACCCCGAAGGCACCGTGTCCTGGCCGTACCTGGGGCTGCGCGTTGGTTCGGAAGAGCTGCGTCGCGGACGGTTTTTCAGCGCCGAAAACAGCAGAGCCAATCCGCTCAGCGACTTCGGCTGGCACATGTCCCCCGGTAGCTATTCGTCCATTGTGTACGGCAAAACCGCCGTGCTGCTGAAAACGCTGGCTGGCCTGGTAGGGGAGCCGTGTATGCAGTCCATTATGCGAACCTACTTCCAACGCTGGAAATTCAAACACCCGGGTCGCCAGGATTTTATCGACGTCGTCAACGAAGTGGTACCCCAAATGCTCGGCGATCGCTACGGGCCCGACATGAACTGGTTCCTGGAACCAGCTATCTTCGGGACCGACGTATGCGATTACGCGGTCAACGCCATTGAAAACAAAGTGCTGACGGCCCCGTTGGGCTTCCTCGAAAATACCGAGGATTGTACGCGGATTGGTACGGCCAGTGGGGAGGTCATCCAAGCTAAAGCCATCCTCTTTCGCCTGGGCGAGTTTGTGGTGCCCCAGGAAGTCCGTATCGTCTTCGACAACGGCGACGAGGTGCTGGAACGCTGGGACGGGCAGGCGCGCACCCACGAATTCGTGTATACCGGCAGCCGAAAAATCGTCAGCGTAACGATCGATCCCAATAATAAAATACCACTAGACAAGAACTTGCTCAACAACAGCTATGTCCTGGAGCCGGAAGCACCGGGTATAAGTCGCTACGTGACGTCTTTTCTCACCTGGTTGCAGGCGATCATGGTGAGCCTGGGTGGGTTGGTTTAGGAAAAATTAATGATTTTAATTGTAAAATAAATGACCAGTTTGATTGCTCTGCGTACCGGATTTCAGCAAGCCTGGCGCTACCGCCGGAGCATCCTGGCGATGTACCTGGCTACCTTGCTGCTCGCGGGCCTGGCGGCCTGGCCACTGCGGGCCTTGCTCCAGGCCGAAGTGGGGCACTCTGCCTGGGTGCAGGAAATGATGAAGGGATTCGATTATACTTTTCTGAATGATTTCTGGCAAAACTACGGGGCTGGTTTTATCCCTGTCTTCAACCAGTCGGTCGTGCTGCTAGGGGCTTATTTTTTGCTGCTGGTTTTTCTCACGGGTGGCCTGGCCAACCTCTTGGTACAGCAACCTGCCACTTTCGACCGCGCAGTTTTCTGGGGGGGCAGCGCCACCTACTTTTGGCGGATGTGGCGCCTGACGCTCTTCTTCTGGTGCCTACACGCCCTGGTGTTGGCGCTCTTTGGGGGGCTGTATTACCAGGTAACCAAAGGCTTATCCCCTATGGCCCTCGACAACGAGGGAATCATCACCGCCTGCTTGCGGTGGTTGGTGCCCTTGTACCTGCTGGTTGCGGCGCTGTTTTTTATGGTCCAGGATTACGCAAAGTTGGTGCTGATTCAAGGAGACTACCGGTGGATTTGGCCAGCAGTCAAAAGGGCTTTTTTGTTCAATCGCCGTCATTTTCGGCAGACCTACGGTCTTTATCTGCTGAATATGGGTTTGCTGGGCCTCCTGCTGGGGGTCAATTATTACCTGTCCACTGCCCTGCAGGTGACCACGACCACTACTATTTTGGTTTCTTTTTTACTTTCCCAGCTGTTCGTACTGGCGCGTTATGGGCTCAAGGTGGTCAACCTGAGCAGCGCGGTAACTTTATTGGGGGTAGAACAGACAAAAAAGGGTGATTAACACCGCAAAGAGGGAGTTGTTTGCGACAAAGGAATCCACTTAAGCAGAATTTTAGAATAAAAAGATTTAAATTTGGCAGGCATGTTCGACCAGGTTCCTGTTTTTGCAACCCAATTATTCACTTGTTATGACAAATTCTATACTTCAGGGTTTCGCTACCAGCAGGCACTAAATTTGCAATGAGGCACGCAAAGCCTCCGTGCTATACGTCCCTTCACAGACCTAATGGAGGCAATCCATACTTTAATTATCGTGCAACGTAACACACATGAAAGATTCCCTCAAAGAATACATATTTGTCAAGCGAAAAGCTGCCTACCAGCGGATCCTCATCAGCGACATTGTTTACCTGGAAGCCAACGGAGACTACGTCCTTGGGCACCTGGCTAGCGAACAGTTCGTGGTGCGCAGTACCCTTAGTCGCATGGAGACCTTGCTGCCGGAACCTCATTTTATGCGCATCCACCGCAGTTACCTGATTCAGTTAGAAAAAATGGACACCATCAATTTCCTGGAAGGCTCAGTCGGGATAAATGGTAAAGTACTGCCGATCAACCGGGAAAGTCGCAAAAAAATCACCCTGCTAATCACCAAATTAGATTAACGGAGTCGACGGAACACCTCTACTGGGGGGCGCGCGGTTCAGCTTGCCTGGCAAGTCGCTGAACCTGCTCACTTGTCCGTTCAACGCAAAAATACTGGCATCAAGTTCTTTGTAGTTACTTTTACTACCGTATAGGAAAACGGAGAGATAAGCCTCCCCGTAACAGACGACCCAAGTTATACCTAATCTCATGAAGTATTTCCGCGCCAGCGCCCGCTACGGGTCTGGCTATCCGAAGCGTCATTTCCCGACGGCTTCTATTGCTTCCAAATTAACAGATAAGGTATTGCTGCGTAGATACGCCACGAAAGAATAGCTCAGCTATCCTTAAAGGCTTATTCCTTTTGCTTTGTAAGAAACAAATTATATATCTCAAACTTCACGTATGACGACTCATTTACACCTGAAAAACCAAGGCCGTTCTACCGTCTTCCAACTACCAGCTCGCCTGGCCAGCTGGGGGCCGTTCGGCCTGCTGTTACTCGCCTTCCTCTTTTGGGGGCAGGTACCCTTAAACGCGCAGTGCACCTTTGCGGAGGAGTACACGACTTCTGAGCATTACCAGTTTGGTGACTATTGTGGCCCAATTACCTTCCGGAGTGGGACTTTGGATGTGGGTGATCCTACTTTTGTCCGGCCTCCAGCACCAGCCGACGCAGGTGCACCTCCTACCTGCTATTACGAGCGCTTTGATTTCTCGATCGATGCGGTAGATATGTATACCTTCAGCATGCTTGCTTCATCTGGCCAGGATTTGTATTTTGCGCTCTACCAGGGGGGATTTAATCCCGCTCAACCCAATACCAATCTCCTGGCAACCGATGATGATAGTGGCCCTGGCTTTAACCCGGAACTAATGATTCAGTTGATGCTGATCCCCGGAAATTATACTTTGGTCACCACCACATTCGATCCCCTCGATCCAGCCGGTGCCTATAGCTACACGGTGAGTAGTGCCAGTGGTGGAAATGTATACAGTTGTCCCGGTTTAGTAAGTCCAAGATCATTCCTCCAAGAGTCCATTGCGTTGGGTTTTCCTCCGGGAACGACCCTGACTGCCGAAAGCCCCTTGCTGATCAACATTTGCTTCGCGGGTGATATAAATACGGAGTACCTGGAAGTCCGGATAGCCAATCAGCTTTTTTACATAGGAAATCTAGGTTATGCCACGCCTGATATTCAGTATAATGCCTACTGTCGGGACTTCGTTATTCCTGCCGCTGCGGTGACAACAGATCTCGCAGACGGCGATATTGATATTGACGTTCGACCTTATCTTAGTGGTGGCGTCTGGGCATCTGGGGATGATTTTGCCTTCAGCGTCACCAATGTTTCCGTAGACATTGGGGTGAGTGGTTTTGCGTTTACCAATCCGGCACCGGGTGCCGTGGTGAATGGTGTGGAAACCCCCTATGTGGTTTGTAAGAGCGATGGCTCTTTCGATTTCAATGTCCCCGGAGAAACACCGGCGGATATGGCATTTAGTATCACTCCTTCCGTTCCGGCCGGTGCGCTGAACGCAGGCACCGGGGTGCTGACCCTGGCCAACGTAAATGCGGGTGCCTACACCGTCCGGTACACCATAAATGTAGCCGGTTGCCCGGTTTCGGCGACCCGCAGAATTCGGGTTTCCAATGGGCCCGTGGCCAGGCTCAAGAAGGCCGTGGTCAACTGCGTATCGCCAACGGGTGATCCTGCGGTCAATAAGATCGACTTGTCCCGTATGTTTGACAACAGCAACGGAACCTCCAATACGGCTGGCGGATCGTTTACCGTCGTCGCACCAGGTGGTGCCACGACGACCATCTCCAGCGACAATGATCCAAATATAAGTGGTACCCAGTACAACTATACCCTGACCACCGGTGGTTGCCACCAGGTGACCTACACCGTGTCGGGTGGAGAATGTGGGGCCGTACCCGTTTCCAGTACGGAAACCCTCTATTTCTTGCCCGTACCCCAAACACCTACGTTTTTGGTGATGGACATGGCGCCGATTCCGGCCGGGCAGGGTGCTTTAACGAACAACCGCATTGTGGTGTCGAACACGACGCCCCGTACGGTGGTGGTCAGTAATACCACCCCGGGTCTTAGCCCGTCGGCTACGCCCCAGTTAAGTGTAGTATCCAATGGTGGAACGGTGAATGGCAACATGATGCCATTCCCCCCGGTGAATCCTTTTACCACGACAACCAGCCTTACGCTGCAGTCGCCAGAGCCGGGCAATTCCTTTGTTTATACCATTTGTATTTCGGAATCCAACGAACCGACTGGTACTGCTGGATGTCTGCCTAATAATGCGCAAGACGATGTGAACACCCCGATGGTGGACGAAAGTACGCAGCCCATTAACATCTCTCCGTGTGCCGTGCGGACTTGCCAGACCATTGTCATCGTCAACCCGACGAATGCCAATACGGGTGGACCAGAAAATGCGTTCTTTGAAAACGAATGTTTACCGGATCTGGGGGCGACCGACATCTGTGATGTCGTAGAGAAGCCCTTTTTATCCTTTTCGTGTAGTTTCATTTCCCTCACGCTTACTTTTCCTTTCATTGAGGCACGGTTGAGCAATTATCCGCCGGTTCTCTTTTGTACGGACCCTGATTTTACAATCGATTGGCAGGGCAGCTTACCGGGTGCCCTGGGTGATGCGACCACCGGTGGGCAGACCATCCGGGATTTGGCGCCACCGGCCTCCACGATCGTTTGTGATGTCATCACTTTCGAATTTTGTATCCCCTTGGTTTTTGCCGATCTTTGTATCGACCCCATTCCGCTGGGCCCACTGGAAGACGCCTGTGATAAAACCATCGGACAATTTGTCTTCGATGGCTTAGCAGCCATTCTGGGCCGGTCGGCTTCTACGAGCGGTAGCTCAGATCCTACCTTCAATGCGTCGGGTTCTTCTACCATGTCTTCTACCACCACGACCAACGCCGATGGATCCACGAGCACAACCTCGTCGCAAGAAACCAACATTGAGCTTTCGGTGGGTTCTACCGAGTCAGACGGCAATGCCGTACGGCCACCGGGTGGTTCGGGTATCGTGATTGCGGATACGGACGGCGATGGTAACTTCGATTACGGTGTGGCCAACTATGGGTTCCCCGCACTCGGAACGGATACCATCCCCAATAACATAAAAGGTAGTGGCACCATTACCGTACGCAACGTCGTGGCCTGGCCCTTCAACGCCTCCGATGCCTGTGGCGACATCAGCGGGGAGTCCATCAACCTGTTGGATATCCTGCCCATTGCCGCTATTCCGATCGTTGGAATTATCATTGAAGATGTCCTGGCGGCTGCTGCCTGTAACGTAGACCTCGTGTTTACGGATGGCGTGACCGTCGAGATTCCCGTTTACAACAATTCTGTCCCTGAGTTTGCCAATTGCATTACCAACGAGGACGGAACCAATAGCTATATTTTCTCCCAGGACGGGGTCTGCGATATGGAAGCCAACTGGTCGATTCCGGTGGCCTACGATGGTTGCGGAACCGGAATCTTACCTTACCGCGGATATAAGCCTTACCTGTGGGGAGGCACCGATACAGACGGCGACGGCGACATTACACCAGCCGAAGGCGCCCAAACACCTGATGCCTACTACAATGGTATGACGCCGGTACCGGTGGCCCTCCTGGGTAACGGATCCGTCATGGAATCGGGCATCTACCAGACCAACGGACCACTGCCTGGCTCCGATCTGCCAGCAGGTGTCTACGCCATTGAGTATACCGCTTATTCTTGTTCAGGTATTGCGGCAGCCTGTCGTTTCGATGTGATTGTTACCGCTGGCGACCCCGTGTTGGCCTGCCCCGGACCCATTACGGTGAAAAACGACATAGATCGTTGTGATGCGGTGGTGACGGGCCTCGAGCCCCGCCAGGGTATCAGCTGTGCCTCCGTCATCAACTACCAGATCACCTATCCCGATATGAGTACGAGCACCAACGTGCCAACGCCTTGGTCGCCAGCTAATGTCGGCATCCACAATGACGCCAGTGGACAAATTTTCCCCGAGGGCATCAGTACGGTTACCTACACCATGGAGATCGACATCAATGGGGATAATGTAATTGATCCTACTGCGCCGGAAACGCAAACCTGTACCTTTACCGTTGAAGTGGTAGATGCCCAAAAGCCCGTTGCGCACTGTGTGGATGTGTCGGTGAAATTGAGCAATACCGGTTCTATCGAGGTCTTTGCGGCTGCTGCTAGTGGTTCACCTTTCATTGACGGTGGCAGCACCGACAATTGTGCCATGCCCCCAAATGTGTTAATTTCTAAGTTAGCCACGATGGATCCTCCGAGTGCATCGGTTACGTTCATGTGTAACGAAATTGGCAGCAACCTGGTCATGCTCACCGCCAGCGATGGCACCAATACGAGTACTTGTTTGGCCCAGGTCATCGTCGAAGACTTCTTCGAAGATATCCAGTTCGATTTTGACGTACCAGAAATCTGTTTGGAGGCGAACAATCCTTCGCAGCTGGACTTTGCCAACTACCTGGTCATTACCCTTCCTAACGGAATCACGCTGCAACACGCACAGGTCGCCAACAATGCTTACCTGGGTGACGCCCGCGGTGGTTTTGGCATTACCGCCTTTGCCCCGTCTCCGGGTTATGTCAACGTGTCTGGCCCTGATGCCGCCGGATCTATTTCTTCTGATGGGGTATATACCCCCGGTACCGGTTCGGGCTTTGTAACGGTATCTTACGTACTGGCCTTCCCGGACGCCGTCGGTGATCCGCTGATTCAAACCGGACTCATTGGTTTGTCGGGTTGTTTGGAGATCGTACACACGACCTTCGAATTGCGCCAGCCGCTGGATATGGCCTCCCCCGAGTGTGAGTGTATCGCGCAGAATGACCGCATCGTTAACCTCGGCGAAATTACGGGTGGTTTAGAGCCTTATACCATCCAGTACGGTGGTGTTAAATTAGACGTGGACAGTGACGGGATTGTCGATGACCAGGACGGCACCTTTACCTACGACGGAACGTTTACCGGATCTGCTGGTGTAATGATGAATTTTGATATCGGCGACTTCACCCAAAACCTCGGTAAGCTTTTGGTCGACTATACCCAGCCCACCTGGACCTTCACCATCGTGGATGCCCGCGGTTGTGAACTCTTCCGCTCTGGCTCTTGTGATAACCCTGATGAAACAGGTACGCCGATAATTGATTGTACCGCACTTGGTGCAGTAACAATTTATACCAGAGATGAACCCGCTTGTGAAGTACAAGATACTTGGACGCATACCTTGCCAACGGATAACTGTGATGTTATTCTTTATACCTATACGATTGAAAATCCCGACGGTACCATTGCCGGGCCATTTGACCTTACGGCATTATTGAACCCTGATATTACCACGCCACTACCTGATCAGTTTTACGGAGAGTATGATTTTGAACATCATTCACCTACTGAAAACGTATCAACGGTAACGTACTATGCAGAGGATGCCGTAGGAAACTTTACCCAGTGTAGTTTTACGGTTACTGTAATAGATGATGATGCACCACGCTTTATCAATTGCCCGGAACCTGCGGTAATTGTTGATGCGCCACTAACCTGGTGTGCTGCCTTCGCCAACTATGCTTTACCATTAGCGGAAGATAACTGTGGTACGGTTGTGGTTACCCAAGTTGACGATACGGGCCTTACTTCGGGTGCTTTGTTCCCCGTTGGTATTACCATCAACACTTACGAAGCGGTGGATGAGACCGGCAATACGACTCGTTGCGATGTGAAGATCATTGTGAACGACTACCACACCCCACCAAGCTTCACTTGCCCGGGTAATGTGGTCGATGATACCGACCTGGGCGATTGTGGTGCTGTTATCACCGGCATCGCTCCTACGAATATAGCAGACAATTGTTTGGATAATCTAACGGTTGTTTACCGCATTGACGATGCCCTGGGCAACGAATTGTCCAGTGGTTTTGATGATGCCAGCGGTACCTTCTTCGACTTGGGTACCAGCACGGTACGTTACGCTATTCAAGACATGCCATTGTTGTTGATTACGGAAGTAACGCACGAATTCAGTAACACCGTTGACGGCGCACCTGCCACCACACCTAGCTGTTTTGACGGTGCCCAAAATGGAGACGAAACAGCCGCAGATTGTGGCGGTAGCGTTTGTACTTCCTGTAACTGTACCAATAACGAAGTAATAGTAGAAATTTTATTAGACAATAATCCAGCAGAGACTAGCTGGGCTATTACCGAGCCCAATAATGGTGCTGTCATTGCATCAGGCGGGTTTTATGCTCCCGGCATGGCCGGTACGACTGTTACTACAAGCGTTTGTCTGCCAGACGGTTGTTATGATTTTGTCATTAGAGATGCGGGACTTGATGGCATCTGTTGTGCGACGGGTAACGGTAGTTATACCGTTAGCACCGGAGGAAGTGTACTGGCATCAGGCGGTGATTTTGGCACGAGAGAAGTGACCAACTTCTGCTTGGATGGTGCACCAACTCCGGCCTCGCTGGCTGGTACGGCAGGTTCACGGGACGCTTTGGAGATTACCAACTTTGGTTCTGCCAATTTGGATGTGAGTTGCCTGATGATTGAGCGCGTCTTTGCTGGTGGTTCTGAGACTTATGCCGTACCAACAGGTACAATTTTAGCACCAGGCGGCGTTTTAACCATTCACTTTGGCAACGGCCATAATGACCCGGCAAATAATGTCTTTTACGTACCGGGTGCTACTGATTTAGCCATCGATGAACCTACGGCCTATATTGTGAGCTTGTCTCGTTCTATCCTGGATGTAGCGGTAATGAATGGTTTTGATCTCAGTGGTTTGTTAGTACCACCTGCCTATGACTTAGGTGGCCTAACCATCGCCGACTACTGGTCGGGCACGGTAGGCCCCGTTTACGGTGCCGGCATTGTGCGGACCACCGTTTGGGATACCGACACCGCGGCTGACTTTGCCCCCGGTGAGGCTTGTTTGCCCATTACCATTGGCATGCTGAACCCCGGTTTGGCCCAGCCTACCCCCAACGGTGCCAGCACGGCCATTCAGGCCCAGCCTACCGTACGGGTAGAATGCAGCTTCACGGTCAGCATCTCCGATGACGAGTCTGCCGTGTGTGGCTTGTACTCCGAAGGATATGACTACCAGGGGGGCCCCATCAACGTCAACTTTGGGGAGTGTGTCGAAACGATCATTAACGTGGCCGACATCTACAACGTAGCCGACGTCAATTTGAATTTAGAAGGTCTGGCGGGCGACCTGGGGAATCTCACGATTACCCTGATCAGCCCCGAAGGCACGGAAATTGAACTGGCTGACGCCGTTTGTGCGGGTACCAACGCCATCGAATTCACCTTCGACGGTGACTTTGGCCCTGCTATCGATCCCGCAGGTTGTGCTATCCTCAATAACGCGGGCCAGCTGGTCATGCCGATTGGCGACATCGAAGCCTTCAACGGCGAAGCAGTCAACGGCAACTGGATCCTGCAAATTGGCCACAATGGCCAACAGAGCATGGCCCCAGCGACCATCTCTTCCTACATCCTGCTCATCACAGGACGCGATCCTTACCCCGACTACACGACGACCATCCCCAACGACCTGGATCTTTGTGGTGCCGACTACACCTGGTTGCACCCCATCCTGTTCGACAACTGCCCCGGTGGCAGTGTGGTCATGGAGATCACCTTCGAGGGTGACCTGGAAACCACCCGCAACTACCCCATCTTCCCCGAGAATACGCCCATTACGTAC
>Ga0208544_10001947_pt1 | contig 13818 bp, 18 predicted proteins | sample DEB08_DNA_9_FD_184526 | JGI IMG/M metagenome (GOLD analysis project Ga0208544, IMG submission 184526) | Aqueous microbial communities from the Delaware River and Bay under freshwater to marine salinity gradient to study organic matter... | ecosystem: Environmental > Aquatic > Marine > Coastal ...
TCAAGGAATGGCTAGGTTGTTAGAAACACAATACAAGCATTTTATAAGTGAGAAAAAGAAACATATTTCAAAAATGAATGAAGTGACTGATGCTCTTTATAAAGAAAAGCTTGGTTATGGTAATAGACGAGGATTAAAAACATTTGGTCGAAGATTAAAGAGCTTGTTTAATATTGGAATTGGAAGAGAAAATCCATATGAGAAACTATATGGAAATATGGTAACTAGAGTAAAACGTGTTAATGATAAAGGAACACTTGTTTACGATTACCAATTACGCCCTGAGAAAGACATTAATGAAGATTATGCCAGAGGGTATATAAGTGAAGCGGAAAAAAACTTTTATGATTATTTCAGAAAAACAACTAATGATTTGAAGCCAAAGCGCATCAAAGAAACTAAAGCAGATTATATACCTCATACTGCAATGAGCACTTTAGAGACTTTCGCTTCTAGAGGACTGCTTGGTTTAGCAACCTCATCAAAGCATGAAGATACAGCTATACTAGATGTAAAGCTTACTGGTATAGACCAGAACGGAGATTCTCATTTAATGAGCTTCAAGCAAATTGAGGATCAGTATAAAATGGATGCTGCTAATGTTTACGGTAAAAACAACATTAAGGATATTAAAGAGTATCGAGCTATAAAACGTAAGGCTCAAAAATTACTTAAAACAGGTAAGAATGAAGATGGTAGTCGTATTATTCCTTCAATTGTCTCAACTGAAACTGTATTAGGATTTGGGTCAATCAATAGGTTTGCTCACAATAGGTCAATTAAAGCGACGGAGTTGCCTTCTATGGACTTAAATAAAGCTTTGGGGGATTATATCCATTCAAGTTTATTCGTTGAAGGAGGTGGTGAATTTCAAGGTATGAGAAAGCTACAAGGTTACATTGATGGTGTATTAGCTTTTAATAGAGAAAACAATTTACCTCAGCTTAATAATCATGTACAGAAAGTTTGGAAAGATTATTTCTCTAGAGGAAAAAGACAAACTTCATTTATGGGAAAAAAAGCAGATAAGGTAGTGGTAGCTTTAACCAGAATGAACTTATTTTATTCATTAGGATATCAGGCTAACAAGAATACTATGGGAATGTATGCTATTGGAAATGTGCTTGCAGGAAAGTATCACAACATAAAAGATGTTGGAGGCAAGGCTTGGATAAAAGGAGAGGCTCGTTTTTGGGGATTAGATAATGGTATGAAAGGTGGGATTACAGGCGTCATAAAAAGACACAAGCGCATGGCTCGTATTATGAAGAATATTAATTTCATGGAAATCAATGTTTATGACGAGGTGAACATGGAGAAGAAGAATGGACTCGATGCTCTTATCGGAGATATGGCATTATCTCCAATGATATTATCAGAGAAATGGATACAGCAAGTTCATATGTTAGGTCTTTTATCAGACCAAGAACTTGATAAGTTTGACGATGAGGGTAATTATAAACAAGAAAATAATATTGTAAGACCTGAGCTTCTAGTTGAATTAGAAGACCAAGTAAAATCATCTCATGGTAGAGGTTATCAACCTACTGACCAGAGAGCAGTTCAAATGTATAGTTGGGGAACAATGCTTTTACAATTTAGTAGATTTATCCCAACGATGTTTCACGATCGATTTGCTAAAGAAGATGTAAATATATATGGCAAAAAGAATATTGGTACACTTACATCTGTTGGAAAAATGGTTAGAGCTGTTGTAAACAATCCTGCGGAGTTCGTAGCGTATCGCAAAAACCTATATAAACAATCTCCAGAAATGGGTAGGAAATTAGATAGCGGTTTAAAAGGTATGGCGATGGCAACAATACTTTCAGTTCTTGCGGCAGAAAGCGATGTTGCAGATAGTTTGTTTTGGGATACTAACTACTACTGGAATCATCCTAAGTTAGCTAGTAAGATGGTGCCACCGGCAATGCAAACAGGAGAGAATTTGATGTCTGGATTATTTTAGTATCTTTGACGCGGGTCAATGAAGACCAATATCAAATAATTGTACTATGCAAATGTATAAATGAAAGCCCTCTATATGTAGAGGGCTTTTCAATTTCATCTTAGTTCGTGTTATCTGTTGATTTTTGTCCGTAGTATATTCCAAATCCCACAAAAGCAATAAAGCCTAATAATCCAAAGTATATTATCATTCCTTTAAAGTGTCCGAAACCAACCCAATTGGCAAATTCATTTAATGTTTCCATAATTAGTTCGTGTTATCTGTTTCTTTTAAAAGTTTTAAACTCTCGGTAATTGAGTAGATTTCCATATTCAATCGGCTTCTTTCATCAATTTTTTTTACTAATAATGCTTCTAATTCTTTCATAATTTAGTTTTTAGTTCGTGTTATCTGTTGTTAGCAACAATATTGCTTAATGTAGTCATCTATTTCAAGTAATGGTAGACCATCTCTGTCACACCTTACGCAAAATTCAGCGTATTGTTTCGCAACACTTTTTCTAACACCGTGTAACAGTAATTGCTTTTCATCTCTTTCTATAAATGCTTGTATTAATTCCTTATAGTTTATACCATCTCTAAATACCAATCTAATATGTTGGTGTAATATTTGGTTAATTTCCTCACTTTTTGTCATTGTCTTTTTATTTAATTTGTTATTAATTCACGCTACTATTCTTATACTAACCGTTGTAAACAATACTCTTTTTGTGTATATGGTTCAGAGTAGAAGCATTTATTAGTTCCATCAAACTTAATATTTCTATACCAAGTTACTTCTGTGTTTGTTACCGTTCCTGCTCTATTACTGCAATCACAATCTTTATAACATTGGCAACTTCCATTATCAGTAGTCGTATATTTTTTAATAAAAGTTCTGTAAGAAACACCATCTACAATTGTGATTTGCAATGCTTCTAATTCTATATTCAATCTTTTAGGGTTTAGCAATCTTTCTCGCATAATTTCCGTACAGTTTAAACATAATTGTTTATTTAAAACATTCTTAATTGACCTCTTGAATCGCAAGGGTAATTTTCTTCTAGTACCTCGCATAGAGCCTTTATATGTAAAGACTTTGGCGCATGAATCATTCTAAACTCTTTGAAGTTTTTATACTTCTTAAGTTTTTGACGATCAGGATACATGTTTATTAATTCTCCTTCTTCGGCATTAACAGCTGCGACAATATTAGAAAAACCTTTATGTTTGTTTTTCCTATAATACATTCCGAATTGATTTGCCGTCCAAACAAGTTGACTTAAAACATTCTGATTATTTTGGTACATTACTTTCCAACTCTTAGAATCTCTAAGTTTACCAGCTACAGGCTTCCAGTAGATTAATGTTAAAGGGAAACTATCATTAACCCACTTAGGATGCTTGTAGTCTAGTTTAAAGTTATATGTCTTACAATTCTCCCAAGTTATTTCTTCAGGAAAATGATTGTCTACTATTTTATATAACTCTTCAAAGTACCTAAGAAGTATAGAAAGATTTTTCACTTTAGTTAACACTGCCACAAACTTGAGTGTTTTTAAGCTCATTCTTACAAGCAGCACACATTTTTACAATATATGTTTTACTACTTATTGTTTTTGTTTTACATCTACATTTTGGTATATAAGTCATAACTTAAATTTCATTTTTATATTTATATCCATTTAATTTCCCATTGCTGCCTATAATCATTTTAGCAGTCGCGCGAATACCGTATGTGTCTCGCAAGCTGTTAATACATTCAATTGGATTTATGCTACTAGTAGATAAACCAGGACTGTTTGTGAAAAGTAAATTATAAGCTATTGGTTTAATTACCGCCGAAAGATGAGATATCCTTCGACGGCGTTTAAAAACTATTTTCAAAATAATTGGTTTTGATTATTCTTTAAATTTTTATTCTCGATATCAGCTAACATCTTTTGAATTATTGCCCCTTTCTTTTTTGTAAAAGATTCTATTTTAATAGGCATATGATGTAGCTTTCTCATTGAACCACCTCCTTCGGTAAACAAATACCTGTTAGGCGTAAAGGTCGTTGCAAACAAACAAGTGTTTACGCCATCTTTCTTATTGTCTGGTGATGGTATAATCTTATTTATATACAATCCATGAAGATGCATAAGCATCTTTTGAATGAACGGAAAACTATAACTTGAAGATGTTCTAGCTCCTCTTTGAGTGGCAGAGCTGTGAGGCTTCACATCGACATAAGTAACAATTTCCATTCTTCCAAAAAGTTCAAGACGATGAGATATAAATGGAGGCTTTCCAAATCGGAAAGCTTCTCCTTCTTGATATATCTCTGTAAAAATGTACAAAGCAATAGGATTCCACACCAGTCTAAAGTCATACGTATAATTAACAGGACGTAATAAATTAAAATTCTGTATTGTATTGTCTTTAGATTTATGGTGTACCTCTCTTAATGCTACGAAAGGATCTAGAACTTTAAAAGTTTCTGGCTCTCTAGTGAAATCTTTAAGCCAACCATACTTTTTAAGCTCTTCGCAGTACCATCTAAACTCTTTCTCGCCATCATTTTCAGCAGTGACGTTTGGTGCCTTGAAACTACTGCCCATCTTTATCAAACATTGTTTGTTGGTCGTCGTCTTTCACTACCTGCATAGTTGGAGGTGGAGGTGGAACAGCATTCTTTATTGTCATTTTCTCTCTCCATTCCTCTAAGCTAGATAAAATAGTTTCATTCTCCATCATTTGCTCAAGCTCATGAAACCTGTAACCTTCTTGAGAAGATTGATAGTCAGGTTCTATAAAACCAAAGCAATGCTTACGATTTTTAAAAGTAAATTTTACTATTTTACTTTGAGAAGCAAACTCTAATATGATATCATCAACTTTAAAATCAGCTGGCATACAATCATAAATAGATTTTAATGCACCAAAAGGTAATGAGATAACCGGAACTACGTTTTCAACTTGAATAGAAGCGCCAAGCAATTCATCTAATGGCATTAATAAATTTACATCAGCAAAGTTGTGATGTAAATCCTTAGAGTATTTTGGGTTCTCAATGTATAAGGCACCAGTTTGCATTTTCATGTTAGCTCCTTTATTAAGTTCTGACCAAAACTCTTTATTAAAACTTCTTCCATTCATATAAAATAAAATAGCATTAAGCTCATCTAAATCCTCGGCTTCTGTAATACCACATTCAATAGTGAAATACTCATATAAATTTATTACAAACGTGAAGTTTCTGTTATGTACTATTGCATATTTGTCAAGTACAATTATCCCTTTTTTGGGATCATCTTCTGAAAGCCCTTTCACGTCTTTTAAAAGGGCTTTGTCAATCGAAGGAAATTTTAATGTAATCATATGTATTAAATTATTGGTTCAAATTCTTTCGTATATGTACAATTCTAGGATCAGGAACTTTAGATGTCTTAATCCTATCGTCAAGAGCTCTTTCAATAAACCGAAGTTTATCACAAACCCAAACAAGGAAGTCATCGTTACTTAAAGTAACTCCGTTTTCATCTACAATTTCAACAGGCAATGTTACACCAGGAGGCAAAGGTATGTCACCTAGAGCAGCTGCTATTTTAGTAACAGCTTCGTCCATTGATGTAAGTGTACCAGTACCAGTTTTAGCAAGTACTTGTTCTATTGGTTGAGGTGAAGGTATCTGAGGTGCAACAGATACAGGGGGAGGTATTACTGCCTCAATTTTAGCCTCTAGAGCAATGTTTGCCTCAGCAGTGGCCATAGATGTTAGTCTAGTATCAAGCAATGCAATAGCATTCTTTTGAGCGTTATTAAAAGATATATGCAACTCTCCTTGTTGTTCTTGTGATAACAAAGCAAAATCTAAATCAGCAGTTAAGCTCTCAAGAGAATAAGAGGTTATAATACCTTTAGATTGCTCAACGGCAAGTTTGTTTCCATCAACCGAAACAGTACTAGCCATGATGCTTATGTTCTCTGCAATACGTTCATATTTAATCGTATTGTAAATTCCGATAAGGTCATTCTTTGCTTTCTGTTCAGCAACCTCAGCTTCAGCTTTATTTTTAGCATCGATTAGTTTCTTGTCTCTGGCAGCTTCTTTATCAATTTTCTTTTGATTTTCTGCCTTTACCCAAGGGTCAAACTTTGCAAGAACTTTATCGAGTACTGTTGTAGCTTCTTCAATGAATTTTTTCTCAATAGAAATAATAGCCTTGTTAACTAGAAGTTGAGGTGCTTTTATTTCTTTAGCCGCCAACTTAACAGCAGCTCTATATTTACCAACAGCTACTTTTGTATCTGTAAATAATTGGATATTTTCTTTATTGAAATTTCCATCATCATCAAGAACCAACTCTAGGTTAGATTCAAATGACTGTAAGTTCATCAGCTCTGTAACCATTGGATTGAAAGAATTCATATCCTTAGCTGTTAATCTTGTTGTAAGAAATTCATAGTTGTCTTTTACAACTCCAAATTGAGCAATTTGCTCTTTTGATAATTTACCTGTTTCTTTAATTTCTGTGCTCATCTTGTTTTAATTTGACATTATTCGTATTGTCTGATCAGCTATTTCAAGCTGACGTTGAAGTTCTGCAACTGCGGAAGCTCTACTTCTAAAGATATATGTATCTAAAGCGTATAGAGTAGTTCCTAAACAGTAATCACTTGTTAGTTCGAAGATAGCCGCAGACCACTTACCAGTATCATCATCTTCGATGCCACTAAGTATAAAGTTGTCTGGGCCGACTTCATGTAACTTTAATGCTACTATAAGGTTAATCATCAGTAAGTCCTTTGACGGTCATAAATGCAGAAGCATATTTCTCCTGAAGATAAGCGCCTCTATTGATTTTCATAGAAGCTATTGACCACATTTCTACAAATGTATCAATACCGTCTGTTAGACCAAACTTATCAATAAACTTTTGAATAGCCTGAAAAAGTAATAATTGAGGACTTTGCCCTTCAGTTTCTTCTTCAAACTTTTCTAAAGCCTTCTCTCCAAATCCTTTGAGACCTCCAAAATTATCTACAACATCACCTTTAAGTACTTGCTTAATTAAAAGAGAAATACCTTCTTCTGGAGTTGTAAGTTCTAGAAGATGAAGTTTAATGTTATAGTGAAAGCCCGGAACTTGTTTCAGATCCTTATCAGTTGAATAGATAAAGGTCTTGTCTGGAAGCTGTAACATTGAAAGCAAATCATCAGCTTCAATATCATCATAAAGTAATACTGTGTATCTAGAGCGTATATATGTATATACTTCTGCCATATCATCGTACTTCTCAATGTAATACTGTTTATCTTCAGTGTTATCTCTATTGCCTTTATACTTCTTCTCCTGAGCCATACCGTTACGGAATGTCTTAGCTCTAGGTGCTGAGAAACAAAACACATAAGACTTAGCTTTAAATCGTTCAAAAACATCTTTTTCAAGATATTCATTGACAATCTCATGAAGCCTTTTCTTACTGTGTTTTTTCCCGATTTCAATCTCACTATGCATTTTGATACAAGCCAAGTGCTTCCACTTATCTGCATCAAGCAATGCAACCTTATCACTAAAATCTAGCTGTGTTCTTTCCTCTTTGTATTTAGGGGCTAAGAACGGAGTTGTGTAATCAATCATCTTTTTCCTTTTAAAAAGTAAACATCTTCTTGAGCTCTTGAAATAGCTGTGTATGCAGTTTGCAATGCCCTCTTTGGCGTAAGAGGACCAGTCATAAGTATATCGTTGATATCTACATAAACAGTTTTAAAAGTACTCCCTTGAGCTTTATAGGCAGTTATGCAATAACCATATGTATATTGACAAAAACTATCTTTAAAATCCCAAAATTCAGACCACTTCATTTTACGAGACTTACAAGCTGAACCAAGTTCATTTAAAGCTTTTTGGTACTCAATAAATCCATTTGGAGTTGGAGTTAAAAACATCTTGTAAACATCATTTAAAATACCACTTTGAAAGCATTCTATGTAATACTTTTTAATAGAGGTATTAAATGACACAACTTTAGTATGGACACCAGTAACCTTAAAAGAATCAGAATTATATAAATAAAAAGTTCCTTGGTTTGGCGGTGGACAATTTCCCTTAAAATTGTCAGTCATACATATAAAATCATCATTGATTACAGCTTCGGTTGGATTTCTGAAAAGGTAATCTCTAATGTTATTATTAAAGTATTTTACTGTTTTGTTTCTACAAGCAATGAGTCTTGTATCTTCTGGATCTCTAGATTCATAATGATTAAGGAAATCAGGATATGTAATATGTCCAAATCCTTTTCCATCTTTCATTATTGGTTCTGAGATAGCATGCATCATTCTTTGAATGCTTTGACCTCCTAGTATTTCCTCTCGGATAATATCAGTTAAATCAAGAAGAGAATTACCTTCTTTTTGTCGAACACGCTCTGTAAGTTCATGTCTACAATAATCTGGTAAGTCCAAATCAAATACAGGTGAATCTTCGTCTACTTCCATTTCTCCTTCTGCATCTATAGGAGGTAGTTGAGCAATATCACCTATAAAAATAACTTTAGAAAACATACTGGTTCTTTCCATTACTATTCCAAGCATTTCCTTAGTGTATTGTGACACCTCATCGTGTACAAATGCTGGAACCTGTTTATCGCCAACAACTCCCTTATCATTTGCATACTTATCATATACAAATTTTCTAGCTCCGTTATCGTCGTAAAGCTCTTTCATTCCATAAGCCTTAGCAAAAGTAAATACATTGGGAACAAACTCACCAAGCACGTTCTTTGCTCGGTGAGCTAATGTTATTCCCGCAACATTAGGGTTATCTCTATTGTCGTTCTCACGATCCAACTTTATAAGATGCTCTAATATTATTTGTACAATCGTAGTTTTACCAACGCCCGGCTTACCAGTTAAAAGAAAATATTTTTCAGAACTTTCAAAAAACTTTTTGAACTTATGAATTAATTTTTTTTGACTTTTTGTAGGAGTTATTTTATCTACGTTTTTCATCGATTTGCTTTTGCTTCTTAACTCTCTCCACTAGGTAGAATGTTATCGAACCAACGACAACCGTTTTAAGTATCTTCCTAGCTAAAGCATTTGTAGTCCAAACAATAGCCCCACGAGCTATTTGCGCTATAATCAAATATATCATCGGGTTTAAAATTTAAAGGTTGAATCTACTTCTAATAACAATGAATTAGCTTTGTCTATAAAAGCATTCAACTGCGTTGTACTCCATCTCTCAACAGAAATAGCTCTCTTATTTATATCCATAGGTTTCAGGATATGAAGCATTGTTTCCATTTCATAAAAGGAGTTTCCATAATGTTCCGAAGCCCTAATAATAAATGCATTATAAAGTTTTTGTTGAGCCTGGTTAATATTTTTACCAACTAACTCAATAGTAACTTTAAAACACATGTCTTGCTTTTCATAATCGCCAAGCAGTTTATTCCAAAAAATCAATTTGTTTTCTTCAACAGGTACTATTATTCCCTTATCAGATTTTGCTATAAATAAATGCATTAAAAAGGTGGATCTTGATGAGGCCCATTAGGGGGCAGGTTATTTAATTCTTCAGTAGTCATATCGAATACTGTCTTCTCATCCTCTGGGATATCATCTTCAGATATCTCTTTCCTCAATAGTGGAGGTGGCGGCGGCAAAGCCACCACCTTCACAAGAGGTTTTGGAATTAGAACAGGCGGGCGAGGTATAGCCCCACTAGTTCTTACTGAAAAACAGCATATCCATTTGACACTAATGTCTCAGGTGTCCATTGCTCTGCAATCCAAGCTGCTATATTTGCAGTTGTATCATTCATAATACATTTTCTACCATCAGGCATAACGTGTATATGAAGTTGAGGTGCAAAAGCAACAGGAGGTGCTGATACAGGTGGTGCTATTGGTGCTGCTGCAACAGGAGGAGAAACAGGTGGAGCAACAGGAGGAGCAACAGGAGGCGCAACAGGAGGTGGTGCTGCTGGAGTAGATGTTGGAGGTGCAACCGCACCAGACATTACTGCCAATCCTTCTTGTATTAATAAAGCATCAGTCCAATTACCTGCTTTATACTCTGCAAGCGTATTTGTTGCTTTCGCTGTTAATACTAAAGTAGGTGATGCATTTTCTGCCTGAAAATCTCTCTTAGGTGGCTCAGCAAATACACCACCAGAAGCTCTATGAGCTTGACCTTCATGAGAAGATTGTATTTTCTCTCTAATAAACTTAGGGAGATTTTTGAAATTCTCAGATTCAAATCCATTAGATAAATGAAAGAAATACTTGTCATTTATCCCAGCAACTTCTGGAGTTGTTAATCCAGCAAATTGCATATTGGTTGCATCTAAAGGAACTAAAGAAGCAATATTAGACCATTGCCCATCAGAAGAGATTGTAATGGTAGCAATAAAGCTTTTTCCAAGCAATGTACCAAAGTCATAGTTATCAGCCTCCGTATCTGTTAGCTGTCTTGAAATCATTGGCTCTACGTATCTCTTACGCAGATTCGATTTAGAAGCCATTGAAAACGTTTCATCTGTAAAAATGCAACTTGGCTTCATTGGGTCGTCTACGTAAAACTGTCTCATTTGAGTAGGAAACTCAAACGCTAAATTAACTTTGTGTTTTGGTCCATAGTTTCCACCATCTTGTGTACCGATATCAGCTAGTCCATATAGAGTACATAGATGCATTCCAGCTGGAATGTTATCAGTATCTAATTTGTTTGAACTACCTTTCGGTGCTGTAAAACTTGTGTTTGTGCTCATAACGAAATTGTTTTAATAGTGAGTTCCTTTTAATATCTTTAAAGAAAAGAACCCATAAATATTAATTTTAGTTGCCTTTTTATGGTAGGCATTAATCACCAGTGCAATATCAATCCAATAAGATGTAACTACATCGTAAACGATATCCCTATGTATATCTAAACTACTTGCAGTTAAATCAATGTGTTTATTAAAGTGTTCAGTATTAAAAACGGAAGAATGGAGGTATTCTATGTAATCCTCATTCGGCATTAATTTAAACGGAAGTTTAAACCTCTTACCCATTAATATACTTTTTGCTCTTTAATAAGTTTTTGGAAGTTTTTGGAAACAACAACCTTGACGTTATACCTAGCCGGTAAGTCAATTTGTTTTCCAGTTTGGGGGTTTCTGCAAGAATAAGCTTCTTTTCTTATTTTCATAAAATTAACAAGCCCATGTATCTTGCAGTCAATCCCAAATAATAATTGTTTTTGAATAACAGCAATAATGCCATTAAACACCTTTCGAACAGTATCTTTATCGATTCCTGTTTCTTTTGAGACTAAATCTCCAATTTCATTTTTTGTCATTTGAATATATATATGTGTTATACAACTTCAAATGTAATGAATTAAAAATCCATATCAGAATAAGAACAGAAATTAAATTTAAGAAAGTCTACGAAAGTCTTGAAACTTCGAACACCAATGTTTCGGCCTTTAGCTACAATAAACTGCGTTTCACCTAATACATGTGTAGGCAATGTAATCCCAAGAGATTTCTGCTGTTTATAGTATGCTGGTCTAACAATGAATATTACCGTATCGCTATCCTCTTCAATAGAGCCAGATTGTTTTAAATCTTTTAGGAATGGTATTGTAGTACCATCACCATTGCCTCTACCGTCCAAACTTCTATTTAGCTGGGCGAAGATGATAATAGGAATATTCAATTCATTAGCAAGACCTTTCAGTTCTCTGGTAATTTTTGACAAATCACCTGTCCGATCTGTTGTTGCCCTAACAAGTTTCATTAATTGAACGTAGTCAATAAAGACTAACTTGGTACCATTAGAAACCAACTCACGTATCTTTTTAATTATACGCTCGTGGAAGTTCTTATGTTCCATAGTGTCGTGGATATGCAGCTTACTTTCATCAATGAACTTATAAGTCGCTAAGACTTGCTTAAATTCATCGTCAGTTAACTTACCTCCTTTTATCTTACTAAATTCAATTCCTGTTAGTCTAGCAGCAACTCTATTCATCACATCTATTTTAGACATTTCTAATGAAAAGAATGCTGTGTCATGACCTTTAGAAATGGAAGCTGTTACCGCAGCAGCTATTCCAATAGTGGTTTTACCCATTCCTGGTCTTGCTCCTATAGTAATAAGTTCTCGTTTCTGCCAACCTCCACACCAATCATCAAACTCTGAAACACCTAAAGCTATGCCCGGAGTTTCCCCTCGACGTTGCATTAGTAGTTTTTCAGTAAGTTCTTGTTCTGGTGTAATAAGAGCCTGTTGAATCCCATCAGGATTGATAGCCACTGTATTTATGTATGCAATGGTATTTTCAATTCCTTCGGTTAATTTGAATATATCAGGATCGTTATGTAGAGATTTATGTATTGTTTCTCTAGACATTATAATTAACTCACGAAGTACAAACTTCTGTAAGACAATCCTTGCATGATATTCAACGTGTGCAGCACTACCAATCAATTGAGTTAATTCAATCAAATAGTACTCGCTTCCAGAAGCTATTAAAGTTCCTCTACGAGTCAGCTCATGAGACACTGTTAGTATATCTACACCAAGCCCTGTATCATACAAGGATTTGATTGCAGTATATATTAATCGATGAGGTTCATGGTAAAACACTTTCTCGTCTAAAAGTTTAACAACTTCAGCACAAGCTCTAGTGTCTACCATTAACGCACCCAATACCACTCTTTCCATATCAACTGCTTGAGGTGGAATATGACCAGTATCAGTTATGCTTGGCGCTCTAGGTTTAGGAATGAACTCTTTTCTTTTAGGTGGGTCTTTACCTCCGCCTGGTGGTGGTGGAGGTGGTATGGAATTACTCATATTTGTTTATACAATTTTATCTCCATTATTTTGATTTATATATTGTTTAATAATCATTTCAATACGCATATGTTGTTCAGGAGCTAAGTCACCATGCTTTAGGTTATAATCTTGGCATATTTGTTCCCAATCAACATAATCTATAAACTTTCGTCTAACTTCTAACCTACCATTAAACAAAGTTAGATGGTTTTTAAAAATAGGTTTTAAGCCACTTAAAAGTATTTGACTTATAATTTTATGGTCTTCATCACTTAATGAGTCTACCCAATCTTCGGAGATATCATCATCAGTTAATGACATTGAATCATTCATAAAATTATGTACATCAACAACCTCATCAGAATCTCCAGATCCAACATCTATTAAAGCTCCAGAAGTTCTACCTGTTATTTTATCAATCCAAGTTCCTACGCTATGTAGTAGGACAAATCTTTTTGATTTCTTTATTAATTTTTTCAAATATTTAACAAGTAAGTCTATATCTGTATTACAAAAAAGTGGTTCGTCTGAACTTCCGTATCTGCTATTTATACTTACATAATAAGTGTTGAACAATTCCTTATCATCATCTTGTTTATGACTATTAGGCAAGAAAATATGTAAGTCAAATATTGAAATTTCTAATGAATCAACTAGGTCGTTATGCCAAGATATGTCTAGGATATCCAAACCAGTATTTTTTCTTAAATATTTCAAATTCTTAAGGGTTCTTTTCGGGCTATGACAACCCGCTTTATTTCCATATCTGTTCTTCATGTCGATTTATTTAATAAAAGAAGCCCTGATAAGGGCAATCTTTAGGTTTAGAATCTAACCAATCGATATTTGGGTCTTCGTTTAAATTTGGAAAGACAGCATTAGGTTCTTTCACTTTAATCATAACCCAACCATCAGTTTGTAACAACTGATTTGCGGATTTACCTTCTGCTATAATATCCTCACTCCAATTAAAGAAATGAACATCACTTCCAAGAATAATATGATGGTCTGCTAAACGCATTACACCACCAATTCCTAAAGCAATCC
>Ga0208544_10001951_pt1 | contig 13797 bp, 15 predicted proteins | sample DEB08_DNA_9_FD_184526 | JGI IMG/M metagenome (GOLD analysis project Ga0208544, IMG submission 184526) | Aqueous microbial communities from the Delaware River and Bay under freshwater to marine salinity gradient to study organic matter... | ecosystem: Environmental > Aquatic > Marine > Coastal ...
TTTTCCACTCATGTTCTGCTCGATTAACTGTTTTGTTCTGTTTTGCGGTCACCATAAACGGCTCAGTCGGGGATGTCGCGCGTGATGCTGCGTTCGATTCGCCTTTTTTCGCCGATTAAAATTTAAGCACAGCAGTCGTTTTGTGCAAAAATTGTGCAATTAGCTATGAAAACCGCGTACTGCACCCCTCTCCAAATCTTGCTGAACCGGACCGTGCAGGCTTTCAGTCTTCTTGCAAGCGGGCGCCGTCATGGGGGTTCCGCATTAGAATTTGCAAGGGGAAGAACGTGAAACTCATCATTGCAACAATCAAACCGTTCAAGCTTGAGGAGGTCCGCGAAGCGCTGACCACCGTAGGCGTGCGCGGCATGATGGTGTCTGAAATCAAAGGCTTCGGCTCTCAGTCTGGGCATACCGAAATTTACCGTGGCGCGGAATATGCCGTGAACTTTGTACCCAAGGTCAAGCTTGAGATCGTCGTTCAAGACAGCATGGCCGAAGAGGTCGTTTCGACCATCGCCAAAACCGCCAAAACCGAAAAAATCGGCGACGGCAAGATTTTCGTACTCGACGTGGAAAGTGCGCTGCGCGTGCGGACCGGCGAGACCAATGATGACGCGCTTTGATCGCGTGAACTGAGGGACAAAATTATGAAATTGACAAAATACCTAGCGGTCGGTGCAGCAATTGCGCTGCTTCCGACCTTCGCTCTGGCGCAGGACGCGGCCCCGTCGTTTGACGAAATCGGCCCCTACCTGATGACCACACTATTGTTCTTGATCGGCGGTTTCCTTGTTTTCTGGATGGCTGCTGGTTTTGCTATGCTCGAAGCTGGCCTTGTGCGCGGCAAGAACGTGGCAACGCAGTTGACCAAGAACGTCGCGCTTTATTCCTTGTCGGCCATTATGTACTGGCTGGTTGGCTTCAACCTGATGTACCCCGGCGACGCATGGATCTTCCAAGGCTGGTTTGGCACGTTCTCGCCAACTTCGCTTGAGCCTGTTGGTCTTGCCGCTGCGGATGCAGCGCTTGATTATGCGTCAGTTGCGTCAGATTTCTTCTTCCAGTTGATGTTCTGTGCGACCACGGCATCGATCGTGTCCGGCACTTTGGCAGAGCGTATCAAGCTGTGGCCGTTCCTGATCTTCGTCGTCATCCTGACCGGCTTGATCTACCCAATCGGCGCAAGCTGGCAGTGGGGCGGCGGCTGGTTGTCCGAAGCTGGCTTCTATGACTTTGCTGGTTCCACAGTTGTACATGCCGCAGGTGGTTTCGCAGCGCTGGCAGGTGCCATCGTTCTGGGTGCCCGTATCGGCAAGTACAAAGACGGCAAGACAATCCCGATGCCGGGCTCCAACCTTGCGCTCGCAACATTGGGTACATTCATCCTGTGGCTGGGTTGGTTCGGCTTTAACGGTGGTTCGCAGCTTGCAGCCGGTACCGTGGGCGACATCACAGACGTGGGTCGTATCTTTGCCAACACCAACATGGCGGCTGCTGCCGGTGCTGTTGCGGCACTGATCATGAGCCAGGTGATGTACAAAAAGCCTGACCTGACGATGGTCCTGAACGGCGCACTTGCCGGTCTGGTATCCATCACAGCCAGCCCGCTAGAGCCGACACTGTTTGGGTCGCTCTGGATCGGTGCTGTCGGTGGTATTATCGTGGTGTTTGCTGTCCCGATGCTGGACAAGTTCAAGATCGACGACGTCGTTGGTGCGATCCCGGTTCACCTGCTCGCAGGCTTCTGGGGCACAATGGTTGTGCCGGTCTATGCCGGTGCAGACAGCAGCTTTGGCACCCAGCTTGTTGGCTTTGTCGCGATCGGTGGTTTTACCTTCGTGGTCAGCTTTGTGGTCTGGACGATCCTGAAAGGTACAGTCGGCATTCGTGTCTCTGAGGAATCCGAGATCAACGGCTTGGATGTGTCCGAATTGGGCATGGAGGCCTACCCAGAGTTTTCCAAAGGCTAAACCTTCCTAAAGGTCTTTGAAACTTGCCCGGGCGTCCGCGCCCGGGATTTTTTTTATGGGACAGTGGGTGATTACCCGAAACTTCGTGGTATGCTCGGGAATTTCTTCGAAGTTTCTGTAAGAATACGCACATAACTTCCACACAAAGTTATTTTTCCGACCTGTTCTGCGATGAATTCCCATAGTTTTGCACGATATTGCGTGTTGAAATCGAATCTTACTTTGACGGAGCTTTCCCATGATCCAGACCCCTTATCTTTTGTTCCTCGGGGATGCCCCTGACCAGCTTGCTGCCAAGGTGGCCCAAGGCATCAAGGACTGGCGCCCTGAAAATGCTGTCGGTCAATTCCGTATGGATGGCTGCGGGGCGGATGTAGGGATCGCTGACATGACTTTGGAAGAGGCCAAGTTGGCTGGGGCTAAAACTCTTGTCATCGGCGTGGCAAACCGTGGTGGCTATATCTCTAAGGCATGGAAAGAAGTCTTGGTGAAGGCATTGCAGATGGGATTCGATATCGCCTCTGGTTTGCACAACTTGCTGCGTGACGAAGATGAACTGATGGCGGCGGCCCGTGTAAATGGTCAGACGCTATTTGATGTACGCATTCCGTCTGTGGCATATCCGATTGCCAACGGAAAAAAGCGTACCGGCAAGCGCTGCCTTGCGATTGGCACGGATTGCTCTGTCGGCAAGATGTATACGGCGTTGGCGATGGACATTGAAATGCAGAACCGCGGGATGAAATCGACATTTCGCCCGACAGGTCAGACCGGCATTTTGATCACCGGCGGTGGTGTGCCGTTGGACGCAGTTATTGCCGATTTCATGGCTGGTGCTGTTGAATATCTGACCCCCGACAATGACGCCGATCACTGGGATCATATTGAGGGGCAGGGCAGCCTGTTCCACGTGTCTTATTCCGGCGTGACAATGGCCTTGATCCACGGCGGTCAGCCCGACGCCTTGATCCTTGCCCACGAACCGACCCGTACACACATGCGCGGTTTGCCTGACTACGATCTGCCAAGTCTTGAGACGTTGCGCGATACGGCTTTGCCGATTGCCCGTGTGGCCAATCCGAATTGCCAGATTGCAGGTATTGCGGTGAATACTCAGCATTTGTCAGAGGATGAAGCAGTGGCCTACATGGCGCAGGTTGAGGCGCGTATGGGATTGCCGACTGTAGATACTTTCCGCCATGGTGCGGCGCGTCTGGTGGATGCGCTTGCAGAACTTTGATGCCTCCGGCGGAGGTACTTGAGAACAGAAGAAGATGAATAATGCAGATTAGTGTTGCACGTGATGTGTTTCAGTTGGCGCAGGTTTTTACCATTAGCCGTGGGTCGCGCACGCAGGCCGAGGTTTTGACCGTTACCGTGGGTGATGGTGCTGTGCGTGGCGTCGGTGAATGTGTCCCTTATGCCCGCTATAGTGAAACGCTGGATAGTGTGACCGCGCAGATCACCGGATTTTCAGGTGATTGGGCCGCATTGGCCGAAGCATTGCCTGCGGGTGCTGCTCGCAATGCGCTTGATTGTGCGTTTTGGGATCACGCCGCTAAGACTGCGGGCAAACGGGTGTGGGATTTGCTCGATCTGCCTGCGCCTCGTCCTGAGATTACGGCCTATACCCTGTCGCTCGATACCCCCGAGGCGATGCAGTTGCAGGCCGCCCAGAATGCCTTTCGCCCACTGCTGAAGATCAAATTGGGTACGCCGGATGATATGGCCCGTCTGGAGGCTGTCCGCCGTGGCGCGCCTGATGCCCGTATCATCGTCGATGCCAATGAGGGCTGGACGGCGGAGGTTTATGCCGACCTCGCACCGCACCTAATCCGACTTGGTGTGCAGATGGTCGAGCAGCCGTTGCCTGCGGGTCAAGATGACATGCTAGCCGAGATTGCCCGTCCCTTGCCGGTTTGTGCTGACGAAAGCTGCCATGACCGCGCCAGTTTGCCAGATTTGCGCGGCAAATATGACATGGTGAATATCAAGCTTGATAAAACTGGCGGCCTGACCGAGGCGCTTGCGCTCAAGACCCAAGCGATAGCGGAAGGTTACGGCGTGATGGTGGGGTGCATGGTCGGATCTTCACTTGCGATGGCACCTGCCACGATCCTTGCGCAGGGTGTCGCCTTCACGGACCTTGACGGGCCGCTGTTATTGGCCGAAGACCGTGCCCAACCACTGCACTTTGATGAAAAAGGCGTGCATCCGCCCGCCGCAGCACTTTGGGGATGACCATGCGCACAGTCTATGTCAACGGCGATTATTTGCCAGAAAACGAAGCGAAAGTCTCGATTTTTGATCGCGGGTTCTTGATGGCCGATGGCGTTTATGAAGTGACTTCGGTTCTTGATGGCAAGTTGATTGATTTCGCGGGCCACGCCAAACGGTTAGAGCGTTCGCTGAACGAATTGGACATGCCGCATCCAGATGTGTTGCCTGACTTGATCGAGGTCCACCGCGAACTTGTCCGCCTGAATGGCATCGAAGAGGGCATGATCTATTTGCAAATCACGCGCGGCGCGCCAGATGATCGTGACTTCGTGTTTCCTGATCCCGAAACCACCAAGCCAACTGTTGTTTTGTTTACACAAAACAAGCCGGGTCTGGCCAATAGCCCCGCAGCCAAAAAGGGCATCAAGGTTATTTCCATCGAGGATCAGCGCTGGGCACGTCGTGACATCAAAACGGTGCAGTTGTTGTTCCCGTCAATGGGTAAGATGATGGCGAAGGCTGCGGGTGTTGATGACGCTTGGATGGTCGAAGACGGTGCAGTGACTGAAGGCACCTCTAACAATGCTTATATCGTCAAAGGCAACACGATCATCACGCGCCATCTTGGGAATGAAATTCTGCATGGTATTACACGTGCGGCTGTCTTGCGTTTCGCAAAAGAGGCGCAGATGCAGGTCGAAGAACGCAGCTTTACCATTGCCGAGGCACAGGCCGCAGATGAGGCATTCATCACTTCTGCCAGCACCTTTGTGATGCCTGTAGTTGAGGTGGATGGTGCTGCAATCGGCACCGGTACACCTGGTCCGGTGGCCGCACGCTTGCGCGAGATTTATCTCGAAGAAAGCCGCAAAGTAGCGGTGTAGGGCGGGGTTTGCCCCGACCTATGCGCCGGGAGGACGGGATAGATCCCGACCTATCCGTGCGCTTGGTCTTGCAGTTCCTTCGCGCGGACTGGTCCGACACCCAGAACGGCCTCGATTTCGTGTAGCAAGCTATCTTCGACCTCTTTGTTGACGCCGTCGGCATAAACGACCCGCCAAAGTGCCAGCAGCGTTGCTTCTTTTTCCGCTGTGCTGATTGCGTGCTCAAGAATAGCAGTGATTTTTGCGGTATCAGGGATCGCTTTTTCCAGCAATTCACACTCGGCGCGCATTTTGGCGGCCTGCACTGGGTTCAGGCCATGCCGTTCGCACAGGACCTTGTCGATTTGCGCGATCTCTTCGACCAAGTATGTATTGTCAGCTTTGGCCGCGCGCACCAGCAACGCGCCCAATGCATGTTGTGCATCGGCATCTGGAAGCGGAGTGTGATACCCGGCAGGATTGCCAAAAAAGGCGGTCAGTCGTTCAAGCATATGTTTATCCGTGGCTGTCTTTAAAGGCTTCTTTGGCCGCTGGGGACGCTTCGGTTTGGTATTTCTCTTTCCATTCCGAAAACGGCATCCCGTAAAATGCCGCGCGGCCTTCGTCTTTGCTCATTTCGATGCCGCGCTCGTTTGCGGTTTCTTGATACCAGCGTGCCAGACAATTTCGGCAAAAGCCCGCAAGGTTCATCATGTCGATGTTTTGCGCGTCAGTGCGGTCTTCCATCAAGTGCTTTTGCAAGCGCCGGAATGCTGCAGCTTCAAGTTCGATTCGGGTTTGGTCGTCCATAGTGTTTTCCCTTCAAAGACCTGATTGGGCCAATACTTCTGATAATATAGGGGCCAAGCGGTTTGCCCATAGGGTTTGTCCTGCATCGTCTGCGATCAAGTCATGACGTAACTCAATCAACACATTCGGGCGGCCCGTTTGCAGGGCATGCCTGTCGACGGCGTCACCGGGTAAGTGACCTGCGTAGGGTTGATTGTCACCAGTACACCAGCCCTGCGCGCGGCACGCAGTCATAAACGGCACCGCTATCCGTGTGTCCTGTGCATAAAGAACACCGACTTCCCAAGGGCGCGGAGCGCGGCTGCGCAAGCGGGGGGTAAAACTGTGGATCGCGCAAATGATTGGTTTTTCGATCTTGTTGGCCAGATCGGCATAGGCTGCATGGTAAGGGCGGTATAAGCGGCGAAGCCGTTCTTCGATTTCGGCCTTATCTGCGTTGCGATTGGCTGGAATGATTGTGCCGTCGTAAAGGCGCATCATTATGGTCGGGTCGTCTTCGCCACGGTTGGGATCGCACACCAGTCGCGAAAACCGCGACAATATTGCAGGGCTATCGAGTGCAGCTGACAGCTTGCGGGTCACACCCTCTGCCCCGATATCATAGGCAATGTGGCGTTGCATGTCTTCGGCAGGGAGGCCCAGATCGCCACCATTCACCCATTCGGGCACATGATTTGTGGCGTGGTCACAGCTGACCAACCATCTTCCCGGGCGGTCCGCGCCTACAATTTCATACGGTTCTTCTGTCATGTTGGTGTCATTCCTTTGTTACCGCATTTAGGCTAATTGTAACTGGAATGGAATTGCGCAATAAGGGCGCAACTTGCGTTGTTACCGCTAACGGCGCTGCTGGACGAAGGAAATGATATGAGACGCCACCGCAACGTAAAAATTGTCGCCACACTTGGCCCCGCTTCAAATGATTATGCGATGATCCGTGCCCTGCACGAGGCTGGCGCGGATGTGTTTCGCCTGAACATGTCACATGGTGACCATGCCGAAATCAAAGTGCGTCACGCGATCATTCGTCAGGTCGAAAAGGACCTTGATAGCCCGATTGCAATTCTGGCTGACTTGCAGGGACCAAAACTACGCGTTGGTGTGTTTGCGAACGGCGAAGAGGAATTGGTGCCTGGTGCGTCCTTCCGTCTTGATCTGGACGATGCCGAAGGCGATGTGAACCGCGTTAAGTTGCCCCACAAAGAGATTTTCGACGCGTTGGAACCCGGCGCGCATTTGTTGGTCAACGATGGCAAAATCAAACTGCGGGTCAAAGATTGCGGCGCAACTTTTGCAAACTGCGAAGTCATCGTTGGCGGCACGATTTCGAACCGCAAAGGTGTGAACGTCCCTGACGTTGTTTTGCCACTCGCCGCGTTGTCCGACAAAGACCGCAAAGACCTCGAGTTTGTTTGCGAACTGGGCGTTGATTGGCTGGCGTTGTCGTTTGTGCAGCGTCCTGCAGACGTAGATGAGGCCCGCAAATTGGCCAAAGGCCGTGCTGCGATCTTGTCGAAGATTGAAAAACCAAACGCCGTGAAGATGTTTGATGAAATCCTTGCGGTCTCTGACGGGATCATGGTGGCCCGTGGGGACTTGGGTGTGGAACTGCCGGTGCAGAATGTGCCACCAATCCAGAAGCAGTTGGTGCGCAAATGCCGTGCTGCGGCCAAACCGGTGATTGTGGCGACACAAATGCTCGAATCAATGATCGATTCGCCGATGCCAACGCGCGCCGAAGTTTCTGACGTAGCGACAGCAATTTATGAAGGTGCGGATGCCATTATGTTGTCGGCGGAATCAGCGGCTGGATCCTATCCGATCGAAGCTGTGACAACGATGCACAACGTCGCAAGCGAAGTTGAGGCTGATCCAACCTATACGGAAATCATTGAAGCGTCGCGCAAAGCCGAACGCAAATCAGTCGCTGATGGTATCGTCGCAGCCGCCCGTGAAATTGCAGAGACAACAGATGTCAAAGCAATCTGCTGCTTCTCGCAATCTGGCACAACGGCGCTTTTGGTATCGCGCGAGCGTCCACGTGTACCAATCATTGCTTTGACCAACCATATCATTACGGCCCGTCGGCTGTGCCTTTCATGGGGAACCAACTGTGTCGTGACGGGACATGTCGACCGGTTCAAAGACGCCGTCATCGAAGCGGTGCGTGCAGCGCGTGCGCAAAATCTGGCGACAGAAACAGATATGGTCGTCGTAACTGCGGGCGTGCCCTTTAATACACCGGGGTCCACGAATATTCTGCGCGTGGCGCCTTGCGCAGAACGTTTGATCTATGCGGCCGATAAGGATTAAGCTGCGTCAAAGAAAAAGTTAGGGGCATGTCGTAATGGATTTCGATCTGATCTTTGTTATTGGCGTGGCCCTTGCTGCTTTTGCGATTCCGTCGTTTGTCAGTGCCTATGCCGACCGACGTTGGCCCAAACAGGCCGTGTTGATGCTGCTGATCGGGGCGGGTGCAATCGCATATGCGATGCAAGAAAACCCCGATACTTATTCGGTCACGACGATAGATGACACCATTTTGGTGGTCTTGGGTCGCTACCTGAACTAATCCCTTGCGCCTTATGTGGATGCGTCCTATATGGCGCAACTTAACGCGCGCGTCCGGCCAATATGGCATGCCGAGTCGCGCGTTCCGACCGACTTAGTAATAGGAGACGGAAATGCCGAAGATGAAGACTAAATCGAGCTGCAAAAAGCGGTTCAAGGTGACGGCCACTGGTCGCATCCTTGCTGGCCACGCCGGCAAGCGTCACGGAATGATCAAACGTTCCAACAAATTCCTCCGCAATGCCCGTGGCACAACCACACTTTGCAAAGCTGACGAAGGTATCATCAAACCGATGATGCCTTACGCACGTTAACCTAGAGGGAATTGAGATATGCGCGTTAAAGGTGGAACCGTCACGCACCGTCGTCACAAAAAAGTACTCGACGCTGCCAAAGGTTATTATGATCGCCGCTCCAAGACCTTCAAGGTCGCTAAGCAGGCTGTCGACAAAGCGAACCAGTATGCAACCCGTGACCGCCACAACCGCAAGCGCAATTTCCGCGCTTTGTGGATCCAGCGGATCAACGCAGGTGTGCGTTCGGTTGATGAAACACTGAACTACTCCAAGTTCATCAACGGTCTGATGCTGGCTGGCATCGAAGTGGACCGTAAAGTTCTGGCCGATCTGGCTGTGAACGAACCAGATGCATTTGCGACAATCGTTGGCAAAGCCAAGGATGCATTGGCCGCTTAATCGCTGCCCGCACAGAAATATCAAAAGCCGCGCGGGAAACCGGGCGGCTTTTTTCGTGGCGCACGACGTGGCCCATTGCTTGCATGGGGCTGGCGCAACAGGTAGCAGAACAGCAAGCAACGAATGGATGCACCGATGGATGATCTAAAACAAAAATACCTTGGCCTGATAGCGGGTGCCGCAGATGAGGCCGCAATTGAAGATTTGCGGGTCCAAGCCGTCGGCAAAAAGGGCGAGATCAGCCTTAAAATGCGTGAGCTTGGCAAAATGACGCCAGAAGAACGCCAAACGGCTGGTCCCGCGCTCAACGCTCTCAAGGACGAAATCAACAGCGCGTTGTCGGCGAAAAAATCTGCCCTTGGCGACGCTGCCCTTGATGCGCGTCTGCGTGGCGAATGGCTTGACGTGACCTTGCCCGGTCGCGGCCGCGCGCAAGGATCGATCCATCCGATCAGCCAAGTCACCGAAGAGGTCACTGCGATCTTTGCCGATATGGGTTTTGCCGTGGCCGAAGGGCCGCAGATCGAAAGTGATTGGTACAACTTCGACGCGCTGAACATCCCCGGCCACCACCCTGCGCGGGCGGAAATGGACACGTTTTATACGCACCGTGCCGCAGGCGATGACCGCCCGCCGCATGTGCTGCGCACGCACACCAGCCCTGTGCAAATCCGCTCTCTTGAAGCGTCAGGTGCCCCGACCCGCATCATCTGTCCGGGCCGCGTGTACCGTGCTGACTATGACCAGACGCACACGCCGATGTTCCATCAGGTCGAAGGTTTGGCCATCGACAAAGACATCAGCATGGCGAACCTGAAATGGGTGCTTGAGGAATTCGTGAAAGCGTATTTCGAGGTCGACCACGTGGACATCCGTTTCCGCGCGTCGCACTTCCCGTTCACCGAACCATCGGCAGAGGTTGATATCCGTTGTTCTTGGGAAGGTGGCACGCTGAAAGTGGGCGAGGGCGATGACTGGCTCGAGATTCTCGGCTCTGGCATGGTGCATCCAAAGGTTCTGCAAGCTGCAGGCGTTGATCCGGCGGAATGGCAGGGGTTTGCGTTTGGTATGGGAATCGACCGGATTGCGATGCTGAAATACGGGATACCGGATTTGCGCGCTTTCTTTGATAGCGATCTGCGCTGGTTGCGGCATTACGGATTTAGCGCGCTGCAGCAGCCGACGTTGCATGGTGGGTTGAGCTAGATGTCAGGTGTCTTGTCCGGCATCGCCGGGCAGCGCCCGGACCTCCCACATGGGGAGGGCGCTTTGCACCCACCCCGAGGTCCGAACACTGCCCTTTGTTAAGAAAGACACCAAAATGAACAACGAAACCGAAGACCTCCAAGATACATACCCCGGCGCGGGCACGTTCAAATTCGGCGATAGCGCCGCGCTTTGTCAGCATTTGATTGCTCTTGTTCGCAAAGGCAAGAAAACCGCGACCTGCGGCGCTCTCTCTGATTTCGAAGGTGAACCCGAAGCCATGCCCGTCGTCGGCCGCTGCGATATCGCCGCCAATTGGGACGGTACGCCCGCCTTGGTCATCCGCACCACGCAGGTGGAGCAAATCCGCTATTGCGACGTCACCGAAGAAATGGCCTTGGCCGAAGGCGAAAACGAGACGCTCTTGGGTTGGCGCAAAGACCACAAAGCCTTTTTCAAACGGGGCGGCCATTTTGACCCCGAGATGATGCTGGTGTTTGAACACTTTGAACTGGTCGAAGATCTGGCTGGTCGCGAACTTTGACTTGAATGGGCCTTGGCGGGGGAAACCCGCCTTACGAGGGGCGACCTGTAGGACGAGGGTATCCCCCGACGCGATCCCCCTCTTTCCCCTATCGCCTTAATCCGATAAGCCCGTCGCAACATATTTGAACCGCAGGACGGACCCATGAAATTCACGCTTTCTTGGCTGAAACACCACCTCGACACCGACGCTTCGGTCGCCGACATCGCATACGCGCTGACCGACCTTGGGCTTGAGGTCGAAGGCATCGTAAACCCCGCAGAACGGCTGGCTGATTTTACTATCGGCAAAGTGCTGACGGCGGAAAAGCATCCTGATGCGGATAAGCTAAAGGTTTGTCAGGTCGAAACTGCGAATGGCCCGACCCAGATTATCTGCGGCGCACCGAATGCGCGGGCAGGCATCACCGTAGTGATCGCCAGCCCCGGAACATATGTCCCCGGTATCGATACGACCATCGGCGTCGGCAAGATCCGTGGCATCGAAAGCTACGGCATGATGTGTTCCGAGCGCGAGATGGAACTGTCCGAAGAACATGACGGCATTATCGAGTTGCCTTCGGGCGAAGTTGGTCAGCGCTTTACCGATTGGCTGGCTGAAAATGCGCCCGATAAAGTTGATCCCGTAATCGAAATTGCGATTACACCGAACCGTCCTGATGCGCTTGGCGTGCGCGGTGTGGCGCGTGATTTGGCGGCCCGTGGTTTGGGTACATTGAAGCCTATTGCGGTTGATCCGGTACCAGTGACCTTCACCTCTGAAATGGGAGTGTCGATTGACACCGATACGCTCGACGGCTGTCCTGTTTTCTGCGGTCGTCTTATCAAGGGCGTCAAGAATGGACCCAGCCCCGATTGGCTGCAAACCCAACTTCGCGCCATTGGCCTGCGCCCGATCAGTTTTCTTGTCGATGTGACCAACTGGTTCACCTATGATCTGAACCGCCCGTTGCACGTTTTTGATGCCGACAAAGTCACCGGCAACCTGCGCATTCACCGCGCGGCAGGTGGTGAAACGATCACGGCGCTTGATGACAAAGATTACACTTTGCTCGCGGGTCAGATGGTAATTTCTGATGACAATGGCCCTGAAAGCATTGCTGGTGTGATGGGCGGCTCTGAGACGGGCTGCACCGAAGACACTGTGAACGTCTTTGTCGAAAGCGCCTATTGGGATCCGGTCCAGATTGCCTACACGGGCCGCGCACTCAAGATTAACTCAGATGCGCGCTACCGGTTCGAGCGTGGCATTGATCCTGCGTTCACGCCAGAGGGGCTGGAACACGCAGTGCGGATGATTGTGGACCACGCAGGCGGTGAGGCCTCTGAATTGATCCAAGCGGGCGAAGTGCCTGATACGTCCCGTGCCTACAAACTGGATTCAAAGCGGGTCATTTCACTGGTTGGCATGGACATTTCTGAAGCAACACAGCGCACGACGCTCACGTCGCTGGGCTTCACGATGAAGGGCGATATGGCGCACGTGCCGTCTTGGCGTCCCGACGTGCAGGGCGAGGCTGACCTGGTAGAAGAAGTCGCGCGGATTGCGTCACTGACCAAGCTGCAGGGCAAGCCATTGCCACGTATCAACGTAGGTGTGCCGCGTCCGATTTTGACGCCGGGCCAATCGCGTCAGCAAGCGGCCCGCCGCACAGCTGCGGCCTTGGGCTATAATGAATGTGTGACCTACAGCTTCATCGATGCCCAAGCTGCGACGCTCTTTGGTGGCGGCGATGATGCGACAATGTTGGAAAATCCGATCAGTTCGGAAATGTCGCATATGCGCCCGAATTTGCTGGGTGGGTTGCTACGTGCCGCGGCGCGCAATCAGGCTCGTGGCTTCATGGATATGGGACTGTTCGAAGTCGGTGCAGGTTTCCATGGCGGCGAACCGGGTGAACAGCATATGCTGGTGTCGGGTGTTCTGATTGGACGCACGGGGCCGAAGGATGTGCATGGCACATCGCGTCCTGTTGATCTGTATGATGCCAAGGCCGACGCTGAAGCGGTTTTGGCCGCGATCGGCGCGCCTGAAAAAGTGCAGATTTTGCGCGGCGCTTCTGATTGGTGGCATCCAGGTCGACATGGCAAGATTTGTCTGGGGCCTAAGAAGGTGCTGGCAGTCTTTGGCGAATTGCACCCGAAAGTTTTGCGCGAAATGGATATCAAAGGCGCCGCAGTAGCCTTCACGATCTGGCCCGATGAAGTGCCGTTGCCAAAAAACAAGACAGCCACACGTCCTGCATTGGTCGCTACAGACCTGCAAGCGGTCGAGCGTGATTTTGCGTTCGTCGTCGATGCTCAGGTGGAGGCACTGACTTTGGTCAATGCGGCAGCTGGCGCGGACAAGGCGTTGATCGCGGATGTACGCGTGTTTGACGAATTCATTGGTGGCTCGCTGGGCGAGGGTAAGAAATCGCTCGCCGTGACGGTGCGTTTGCAGCCAACAGTAGCCACGTTGAAAGATGCCGACATCGAAGCTGTCAGCAGCAAGATAGTCGAAAAAGTGACCAAAGCGACAGGCGGCGTGCTGCGCGGATGATTTTGCGGCGCGCAACGCTAGAAGATGTGGATGCGCTGACGGCTTGTCTGGTTGCAGCCTATGCGCCCTACATGCATCTTGGATTGCCGCCCGTGACAGAGGGTGTCGCCGACGACGTGGCGCAGCAAGATGTCTGGGTTGCGGAATTGGATGGGCATGTCGTCGGCGGCATTGTCGCAGCTCTTGGCCACGATGCGCATATCATGAACCTTGCTGTGCATCCCGACGCGGCCGGTCATGGCGTTGGGCGTGCGTTGATTGACCACGTAATTGAAACGGCCAAGGCAGCTGGGCATGCGGAAATCCACCTTGCCACCCATGCAATGATGACCGCAACACAAGCTTTCTATCGCAAAAGCGGCTGGACCGAGGCG
>Ga0208544_10001953_pt1 | contig 13788 bp, 10 predicted proteins | sample DEB08_DNA_9_FD_184526 | JGI IMG/M metagenome (GOLD analysis project Ga0208544, IMG submission 184526) | Aqueous microbial communities from the Delaware River and Bay under freshwater to marine salinity gradient to study organic matter... | ecosystem: Environmental > Aquatic > Marine > Coastal ...
TAAAATAAGGCAGCCGGGCAAAACCAGTACTTATATTCTTTTTAACCGCGGTTTCGGGAAGAAAAAGGGCAAAAAGAGTAGAGATCAAGGCGATGAAAAGTACAATGTAGTAGCTTGTTGGCACTATGCTATGACCTACATACAATGCAATAGAAGTTATCAGCGCGCCAGACCCGAGGCCAATAGATACCGTTAGGCCATTGATGATCGCTGCTTTTGAAGACCAATCGGCGAATTCAGTAATATACGCAGTACAGGTGCCTAGGCTCAATGCAACTGAAATGCCCTGCAATATTCTGACGACAAACAGCATATGCATATTCGGTTGCACAATTATCAGTATGTTTGAAATCACCGACAGTATTAGCGCAAATATTAATACTCGCTTACATCCGAAAACATCCGATACACCGCCAAAAAATATTAATGTCGGCAACAAGCCAATAACATAGGCTGAGAAGACTATTGTCAACATGCCTGTGTCGGCTCCCGCTGTATTGGCATATAGCCCATACAGCGGAACTTCCATATTGACCCCTAAAGTGATGGCCAGCAAAGATGCAATAATTGTGATAATTGCCGCCGTCACTTTGACATCAACTACTTTCGACTCGCTAGTGCTATCCATACGGTTCAACTGTCCTCGTTTAAAATCCTTTTTCTAGCTTCATCTACTAATAGATTTTTACGCACCTTACCTGTCGCCGTCTTAGGTAAAGTCATATTGAAATAATATTTGGGAACCTTGAAGTCGGGTAATTTTTCACGACAAAATTCATCCAACTCAGTGGCAATACTCTCTCCAGCGCTTTTAAGCTCTAAGAATGCAACTAGACATTCACCGCCTTCTCCCAACTTGACTCCCACAACGGCGACATCATTGACGTCCTCATGACTGCTAATCGTGTTTTCAATTTCGATTGAAGAAATGTTCTCCCACCCATAGTCCGTTTCAACGTAAATCAGGTCTTTCAAACGATCCTTAATTTCAATGTAACTATCATCATGAACTACAGCCATGTCGCCAGTATGAAACCAACCGTCAACAAATGCAGTATCCGTCGCTACCTTATTTTTATAATAGCCTTTAGCAACAGTATTACCTCTAATGACTATTTCACCAATACTGGAGCCATCACTAGGTATATCTTTCATATGCTCGTCAACTACTCGAACCCCGTTACCGGCATGAATAGCTGGCACCCCTTGCCTAAGCTTCTTTGCAACTAACTTTTCCTTCGTCAACTTATTCCATTGCTTACCCTCTTCACAAAAAAGAAGAGGCCCACAGGTCTCACTCAAACCGTACTGGTGTACTAAGTTAAATTCTAAATCCAGCATTTGTTCAATCAGACTTGGTGTAGGAGCTGCGCCGCCGGTTAGTATAGTAAGCCCTTTAAGCTCATTCTTATCAGCAGCATGATCGGCAATTGATTTCACCAATCTCGGTGCGCCGGCTATGTGGGTAGCATTTGAATTCACCATTCGTTTAAACGTGTGTTCAATATTATTCAGTTCAGACTCATCCAGTAGAAACTGGCATGCGCCTGTGGCAATGCATGCCCACATATGCCCCCATCCATTCACGTGAAACATTGGTAGAGTCCAGAAATAACAAGAGTCTCTTGTTAGATTCATCATTAAGACTTGTCCAATCGCGTGCAGGTACGCTGCTCTATGACTATATTCAACGCCTTTCGGCTCGCCAGTTGTACCAGATGTGAAGTTGATCGCAATGCTGCTCATCTCGTTTACAATGAACGCATCCAAATGCGTGTCGCCAACTTGCTTCGCTAGCAAAGCTTCGTAGTCGATCAACTGCTCATCAGTACCTTTTTTAGCTAGCCCAACAACGATTATTTGTACTCCTTTTTCGATCAAGGCGGAAAATAAAGAACCAAAAGAATGTACAAATTCTTCACTTATGATCAATATTTTAGCGTCGCAAAACGTCAACTGTTTTGATATCGCCTGGGAATCGATCTTTGGGTTCAGAGACACAATGATACCCCCAGCGCTAGGAACCGCAAAATGACTCTCAATCGCTGCCAAGCCATTATGCAAAATTAGTGCTACTCGATCGCCATCTCCGACGCCCATTTCCTTTAGGCCTGATGATAAACATCGGCATCTATGCAATAACTCTTGGTAACTAACCTCGCCACCAGAATGCACTACGGCAACCCCAGAAGAATAAACCTTAGCACTCCTTTCAAGAAACGTCAGTGGCGATAATTCTTGAAAACAATGCGTGTCTCTATTAACTAACTTCATAAACAACCTTAGAATATTTCATTTCGTCGACGATATTAAATTTAGCTAGCTAGTCTCTATCTACAATTTTTCTATCCATGATTTTATTGGCGCCTACTTGGGCACACTCTTGATCCTTAGCCCCACCAGGCGCACCGCCTACACCAATAGCGGCTACCATCTCATCATTGATATATATACCAACAGAGCCAGATAGGGGGGTAATATTAGGCACCGTAAGAAAGGCATCTTTTGACGGACTTTTTGCTACTAGGTCAGCCACTTCAGAACCGTTTTTCAGATTGAATATGGGGCCTAATGTCACCAGGGTGTAGGCCTTTCTGTAAGATGTGTCTTTAGTATGAATAGTACTTCCATCACCTTTCAACACAACCTTCTTGTTGCCATTCATATCCACAACCGTGACTGATACTTTGTATCCTGATTTTTCACAGCTCTGCAAAGCCGCCACCGCGCCTTCTAGCGCCGAGTCTAATGATAGACTGTTCGCACTTACCGTATAAGGAATCGTCAAACACGCCAGTCCAACCACTAATTTAATTATCTTCATTTCCTACTCCTGTATTCCAAAAAACTAACTAGCCTGCCCGATTAAAACCAGTGCTTAGGTCGTTCTATTAACTCAATTTTGTATCCATCTACGTCTTTTACAAAAGCGATGATTTCCTCACCGCCTTTCAATGGTCCTGCATCGCGTATTATTTCACCGCCTTTCTCTCTTATCCTCTCACAAGCCTGATAACAATCGTCTACCGCTATCGCGATATGTCCATAGCCATCGCCTAAGTCATATTCAGATACGCCAAAATTGTGTGTGAGCTCAATTACAAACCCATTTTCTTCCTCTTCATAACCAACAAAAGCAAGCTCATAGCCCGCTTCCTCTTGGATAAATTTTCTCTGCAATTTCATACCCATAACATCAGTATAAAAAGCAATTGAATCAGCCATATTTCCCACTCGAATCATGGTGTGAAGTATTCTTCTCATGTAACCCTTCCATCCGACTCCATGGCGGCGCCTGTCAATTAATACAGAACATCTGGCCGCCAATAAAATCAATTCAAATTATATTCACTAGTAGAAGCTAGAATTGGCGACCAGATAGATTAGTATCTGGCCGCCAACACTACTTAAGTATCTCTAAAGACTACCTATCTCGGAAAGATTTTGGTGGTCTCATCAATCGACTCAAGAAAATTTACTAGCAGCTTCCTTGCTTGGTCCCGCTCCAATATATCTACTCGGCCATCTTTCAGACCAGCCGTGCGATGGCTTACATCGGACACTACACACTCTAAGGTTTCGCATGCACCGTTATGATAATACGGTTGCACGCTATATGAGCCAAGTATTGAAGATACGTTGAACCCACTTCCTTTACCGTCGCCGTTGTAATCAAAGCCTAAGGCATCATTACCATTAGTATCCTTCTCTATTCCGCCAATTTGAGGAAATCCAATTATATCTTTTCCTCCACCGGCAACATTCAAGCCATAAGATCCAATATCCTTTAAGAATCGATGTAAAACTTGAGCCTGATTTGAGTTGCTTGCGCCTACCTCACTAGAAATTTCAGAAGGGTCTGGCGGTGATACAAAATCCTTTGTACTACTAGTCCAATTACCACCATTGTGACATTCCTGACATCCAGCAAAGGCAAAAATTCTACGCCCTACGTCAGCCTTTATTTCGCTTGCTCCGCCAACAGGGCTCGCTCCCAACGCAACCAATTCCCGTTTGGTCATCGGCTTGTTAGGTGTTCTAACCGAAATTCTCTGCCATTCAACAAGTGCATCGTGAGCGCCAACTAAAACATCACTACCGTGCAATTGAACATATGGCTGTGGCCGACCTTCATTTGGCGTAGCAAACTGATTCATTACGCATGGAGCAAATTCAAAATCGCCATCCTCACCCAAAATCAATCCAGCGTTTGGAGTAAAGATACTCTCTGTTATACCAGTTACTGGTGGCTGTTCTACGCAAGTCGTAGGAGAATCTAATATCCCAATACTAGAAACTAACCGAGTATTGAAATCAGCATCATATACTTCATCAAATACGGCTGTCGCATTGATTATTTTTTGGTCGGTGATATCTTTAGGATTAAAAGTACCATTAACAGCTAGGGTTTTCCTTGGGCCAGAGGCAAACTGCCAAATTATTCCATCGGTCAGTCCGTCAGCGTGGCAACTCGCACAATTTTGTCGCCCTTTGTCTGAAAGTCTATCGCGGCTAGAACCCTTGGCGCCTTCTGGTCTAAAGAAATTACCTCTAGATGTAAAAAACATTTCAGCGCCAACCAAAAGTTGCTCTTCTTGTGACCCAGGTTCTGGCAGATCGGCTACTGAAATAACCTTGTTGACTCGTCCTTGAGTAAGATCAATTACCGAAATATTTCTCGATATATAGTTCATCGTGTAAGCCATCGTTCCGGCATCATTGATGACCACTCCCAACGGGTTTTTACCGGCATTCATACCAGCAGTATCGGTATTATCTGGATTGTTCAGATCGATATATTGAACTGTATCTTCATCAATAGGGAAAGCTAAATTACCATTTGCTGAAACGCTAAGCTTCACTAACAAATCACTGCCCGCCGAAATAACATAGGCATCTCCTTCGCCTGAGTCATTGGTGAACGCGATACCCCATGGGTTGGCGAAATATAGCTCTTGTGCTCCTGGCACAGGATCTTGCCCACCAACATGTAAGTTTAGATAGCCTGCGTCACTCTCAGTACTGCCAATTCCGTCAATCCAATTGACATAGGCTTGAGTGTTATTATTGAACCTTTGAGGGCCAGTTGGCGAAGCAGCAATATTAGGTAGATAGGCTTTGCCATCTCGAATTACGATGCTTTGTAACTGGTTTGGAAACGCATAAGTTTCGTTGCCGCTCTTATCAAGAAAGCCACTATTAGTTGATTGCATTTTTATCGCGTGGCTGGCTCTATAATCACTCATGGACTGCGAATACGTATCAATGTCAAGACGACAAACTACGCCCTCTTTGCCCATGTCGTCTCGTTGCGTGCCACCTTCCGCCGTAAACGAAAGAAACCTTCCTACATACAAATGCTTGCTATCAGCAGTAACCGCTAAACCTCTAGGTTGAAAGTGGCGCTCCTTGTCGCCAACATTACAGCTACTCTTAGCCAAATCGACACTGCCAAGATTACGAAGACTTTTAGCATCAATCACCGTAATAGTATCTTGGCCGCTATTAGCTACGAAGACTCGCTTACCATCTGGTGATACTACAACGCTTTGTGGCTCGGAGCCGGTTGTAATATTGCCTTGAACCCCAGCTCTACGAACAACCTTGGCTTTAAATTGATGCTGACTCGCCTTTGTAACCTTAATTACAGTAACCGAATTGCTGGCGGTATTAGTAACAAAGACACGCTTGCCATTAGGCGTAATCGAAATACTTGTCGGGCGATCTTCTACCCCTATTGTAGATACTACCTCGTTGGTAGCGGTGCGCACCACAGTCACCACGTCTAGATCAGGAACCACTGACCACAAATACTTGCCATCGTTTGATAATACTATCGGGCCAGATGTTGTTGATTTCAGATCGTTTGAGCCTGCTCCACCCTGACCTCCATTTGCAAAACTAGTATTAATAGCTAACAAACTAGATAATATTAATACCCCTAAGCCGAGTGATCTTTGCCCTGATCTTCCATATGTAAATGTAAACATAAACCTACCTCCTTCCTTTGGAGTCATAGCCCGCCAGAGCAAACGAATATCTGCGTATGACAAAAGCTAAGGCTTTAGAATAACCTTATAGCTGCTACAACTGATGATTGAAAATGATTTCGAATAAAAGCGGTAACACGATCGTTACTGCAATGTTGAGCTTCAACTTCTTCCTACAAAAAAATTAATTATTGCTGTCTCAACGTTTTCGATTCCTTTTTAAAAAAATGTAATAGATAACGTCTATTACCTTTCTAAGTATATGCATGGTGAAGGTAATGTCAAGACGAAGTTAAAAAACAGTTATGTGTCCTATTTTTCACCTAACCGCCCAATTAAAAATGGATTGACAAGCCCTTTTTGGAAATGTATAAGCGTACCTAAGATATCGATCAACGTCTAATGTTGATCTATATTCTTAGGTTGTTTTCACAGGAAGTCTTAGGGTGTTTTCACAGGAAGTCTTGGGGTGTTTTCACAGGAAGTGTTTGGGTGTTTTCACAGGAAGTCTTAAGGTGTTTTCACAGGAAGTAAAATATCTTGTTTACGTCGGGGAAGGGGCCGCTCAAGCATTGGGTTGGACCAATAAAACGACGCACTAAAACAAGTCACAATAAACCTTGGGAAATCATTCTCAGGGATTCAAGGAGAATCAACATGAAAAATAGAGTTATCAGTATGTTTGTCTTAGCGATGGGAATGAGCTATACATTTCATTCCAATGCCGCTACGCATGATCCGCAGCCGGAGCAAGATCAATGGTATTACCTGAGCAGCTCAGCAACTGATGAGATATACCGATTTGAGGAGGACACTGGAAAGTACCTTGGCATTTTGGATCAATCGGTGCCAGGGCCATTTGCGTCATTTATTGGAACTGACGGCGACTTATTTGTCGCGGCTCAAAGCACCGGAGCAGTCTTAAGATTTGACGGCATAACCGGAGAGTACTTAGGCGAGTTTATAAAAGCCGGAAGCGGTGGACTAACCAAGCCGGCTGCGCCTCTAATGACGCCTGATGGCAAGTACATAATAGTAGGCGATCTAATTTTAAATGGTTATCTTAGATTTGACGGTCAAACAGGCGCGTTTATCGACATTTTTGCTGACCCAAGTAATAGCCCCATAAATGGGCCTTTCATGCCCATCTTCTCGCCCTACCCTGAATTTGCTGGCAAGATTCTTTTCGCCAGCGGATTTACCAATAGCATACAGGTCTACGATGTCGAGTCCGGTAACTATGAGCGGGATCTTGTGGCTCCCGGCAGCGGTGGCTTGACCGTACCTATAGGTCTGTCTTTTGGGCCAGACGGAAACTTATATACCTCAAGCGCAGGAACCAGCAGCGTCAAACGCTATGATGGACAAACTGGCGAGTATATCGATGACTTCGTGCCTACAGGAAGTGCCGGTTTAAAAAATCCGAGAGCAATTGAGTTTGGTGGAACCAATAGCAACCTTTATGTGGTCAGCAATGATACTAATAATGTATTAGTTTACGATCGCATTACAGGAGAGTTCCTCAGTGAGTCAGCGGCAGGATCAGAATTTGGCTTTTTGGAGCCAAGGGGCCTAATGTTTACAGCGAGACCTAATTTTTTCATATCCTCTTCAGCTAAGAAAGAAAGAGCAAATGGAAAAAGAAAGAGATTTGCTAAGGTAACCATCGATGTAATCAGTGAAAATGATACGGTTGATAACAATCCAGATGTTGAATTGATTTCAATTACAGTCAATGACCCAAACATAGATGTTAGTCGGAATGTAAGAGGTGCAAGATATGGAACCGATGACAGAAAATTTCGAATCAGAAATACAAACTATAGCAATGAAGACAGGGTATATACCGTCACATATCGAGCGACCAACAATAGAGGAGGCACTATGCTCGCTACAGACACGATTACGATCGAGCCAACATATACTCATAATTAATTGGGTATAACTCAAATATATTTGAGGTCCAACATTAACGTTAACTTAGCTCGTTTGGAGCATTAATCGTTAGGTTTAGACTTGATTTGATCGCGGGATGGCCGTTAAAGCGTTCTCGCTCAGATCAAGTCTAGGCTTTTTATTAATTGATTTTTTACTAGTCGAAGTACCCTAGCTTTGTAAACAGCTAACAGCTTTAGAAAATTAATCAAATAGTAGTGCCCGGCTCTCCCACATAAGCCCGCAGTTATTATTACTATCGTTTTTAGGTAACATGGCAATAGTTACCATTTGACGCTGCAAAGAGCTCAATTATCTAGGTATTTCAACCAAATTTCGACTCTAATCGACAGCAAAATCAGATGAATAATCGAGAATGTGTAGCCGACTGTATCTACCCCCAAAACTAGATATAGTGATTCCTAGTTAGCTTAAAAATTGCTTGCATAACCGCCGCAGCTATACATCCAGCCTATTGCAATTCACCTATCTCAAATGGTCGTTAATGCCTCCAGTCGGGGCCGATACGGGCCCATTCGGATAGCTATCGATTGGTATTTATTAACCCCCTCCAGTGAGTTACAGAAAGCTAACATATTGTTCGTTATTTATATATTGACAAGATGAATATCACTGCCTATAGTTGATCCATCTTAGATATCGTTCGTTATTTGGGCTTTGTTAAATTGCCTTAATTCATATAAAAATGGATGTGTTTAAGAGGGACAGGCTATGCCATTAGTCTTTAAAAAGGAGTTTAACCAGAATGTTCCGAGAAGGCAGATGTTACTGGTGCTAGGGATTTAACGATCAAATGGAACTTTTCAGGGAGTAAAGTTTTGGATTACCTTCAATCATCGATGATGGCAACTATTTTCAATTAAGAAACGAAACATAAGGCGCGGCCTCGCTCATGTGTTCAATTAAAACATTTTACCAATTTGGAGAAATTTACGATGAAAACTATTATTAAGGTCGCATGCGCATTTACCGCGCTGTTCGTTTTACAAAGTGCCGTCGCCGAACAACCACAAGGCGACGAATTGAGTTCCCTTTCCTATTCAAAGCATAGCCATAATCGCGACATTCGAACCGCTAAATTTTGGGACCTTACGTCACAATCAGCCGTTCGAAAATCAAAGTCCAAACTAAAAATTACAAATTCAGGCGCATGTTTGACTGCTAACACCAAGGTTGTGCAAGGAGTAAACACTACTTGGTGGATGATATTTAATGAGCCATCTAACTGCAGTAATCCAAATCCATTTGGAAATGGGCAAAAATGCGGAATGGCTGACCTTGATAATCCATTAACTCGCGGTACACTCATGTGGGCCGCCCCCGTAATCGTAGGGCCGAATGAAAAGGCTAATCTCAATTTTTGCTTAGGCGTTGGCGAATTGAGCCATGCTGTAATGCCACTTGGCACTCAAGAAGGACTCGTTTTTCCTAAAAAAGCGGAATACCAACTATTCGTTCGCACCCACGGACCTGGCGTTTTTGATGACGCGCAAACTCTTGGCGAGCAAATTAATAGTCTCAACGGCGGTTGCGAAACTGACGATCAATCGGGCTTTGCTTGCGAAACATTGCAAATTCTATACCACCCCGCTCCTAACCAAGGCCACTAAAAGCGACTCAACAATTATTTTGTGCAAAAGATAGATAGAGGGTTTATAGATAACTAACCAATCCGTCGATCTGATTTACCGGCCTATGACAGGGGAATGTACTCTCGTGTCATAGGCTTTTTTATTTATTTCATTATTTACAATAAACCTACGCCCAACTTACTCGGCAGCTATATATATTTAGAGCTTACGGAGATAAAACAGCGTAGTGAAAACGGGTTATGGATCGCCCTATTGATAAATTTATAGAGGACTTAACATTTTGTAGCATCCTCAATAACACCGGGCAGTGAAAATTTTTAGTACTGAATGCACTCCATTTTATTAACTTCTGCGTGGTTTTGGTACTTCGTTGCAACAACGCGACAACGTCACACTTGCCCGCTAACATAGCAGTCGTTATTTACCTATTGACAAAATATGCGCCCCTACATATAGTAAAAAGCAATTAGATATCGGTCGTTATTTTAACGCCAATGATCGTTAACTACCTAATCAAACAAAATTTTATATATTTGGAGGAACAAGAAATGCCATTAACACTTACGATAACACGAGGGATTTTACCTGAGTGGGCCTTGTGGCAAATGGCTAGCACACCAAGATATAACTTTATTAGAAAATAATTTGGTGTGTTAAAACTCGCATCGCTAGAGTGTTTTGCTTGCCATGACTCACCCACTAAAAAGGATGGTATAGATCAGCTTCTACTGAAACGTACATATTGAGCGTGCCAATAACCGCGGCGTAGTTACGGCATATCCGAAACAGTAGGGAATGGCCACGAAATTTTAAATTAATGATATTTTCTTTGCCTGGGATTCAGGCAACTGGCATGACGTCAAACAACATAAAGGAAAATAGCAAATGGACGCGAGGGATTGGTTTAGCTCGTAGGTAAATTAAAGATTAAATTTACAGACAGATTTTAAGCTTTAGCTATGCAACGACGAGACCGTTTTTGCGATGAGACAACAGCGAAGTTGTTCAAAATTTTGGCGGATGTATTTTCCGCACACGCTAAATAATGTGCTTCAAGGTTTCTAAACGAGAGATTGAAGACGTACGGCTTCTTTTGTCGAACTATTTAGAATTACAGGGAGACCAGATATAGCGACATAGCCGTCGGCATATATACGGACTTGACTCTATCTGTACGGAGATTAGGCACCCGCTGATCGGTTTTAACCCTATAAATCAGAATCAAATTAGCACACCACACTTAATCGACTAAAAGGAGTATTAAATGCAGAAGGACATATTAGAAAAAAAAACCGATGACGAACTATTAAAGTACTCGCAAAATTTCAGAAAATACGGATTTGTAAAAGTAACTGATTTGCTTACGTCAACGACCAAGTCTGACATGAGAGAGGAGGCTGACCGGTTATTGGCTGATCACTCAGAAAGAAGAGATCTTCATTTAGAAACTACTAATAATACTCCTCGTTACATGTCGGTTGTTACTAGCGAGAATATTTCAGACAACAGCGAACACATAAGATCTGTTTATGAGAGCCCGTCGCTGACTGAAATGTTGGAAAAAATAGCAGGCGAAAAATTTCACCCTTGCCCAAGCAAAGATGAAGAATTTCTAATCACCCGCCATGAAAAAAAGGGCGATACCCATGGTTGGCACTGGGGTGACTATAGCTTCGCATTGATATGGGTTTTGGAAACACCTGATATTGAAATTGGTGGTCTATTGCAGTGCGTACCTCATACCGATTGGAACAAGGAAGAACCTAAAATACATCGCTATCTTAGCTCCAACGAGATCAATACATACGCTTTTGAGTCGGGCGATGTGTATTTGTTGAGATCAGACACGACTTTACATCGAACGATACCTCTAAGCCAAGATGCAACAAGAGTGATGCTAAATATGACTTGGGGCGATGTTAGCGCAAGCGATTTAAGTGACGTGGGCGTAGATCGCTGGTGGGAAAACGAGAATGCACCGGCAGCGATACAAGTTTAACGCTATTTATACCAACACTAATTAATAGGAACTCAATTATGTCATTACAAACAGTCGAATCTAACGCCACCGATAAATGGGACAATACGCCTCAACAAGTTCGCTCAAGAGAAGCTGGAGTAGCGCCAGAAATCAAAAAATACTTAGACGATATTTTGGTTGGAATATTAGCGCATCCAGGTGTAGAGCATAAATTCTTAAACTATTATAGAGAGAATAAATTAAGCGATCTTCAACAAAAGCAGCTTTACTCGGAGTGTTTCTACTTTTTTCAGTACTTGCCTTTTTATATTACTGGAATGGCTAATAAAACAAGAGATGAAAATATTCTGAGAGAGATTGTGCTAAACGTTTATGACGAAGTTGGGCACAAAATTACTCATTCAAGTATTTATAAAAGTTTTATGAGCAAACTTGATATGGACTACGATGAAGTTTTGTCTTATCAGCCTTTAGAGGTAACTAAAAAGTTAAACGACGGCATAAGAAAATTATATACAGAGTGCAGTATAGAAAAATCATTGGGCGCATTATACGCAGATGAAACAATGTCTTCTATTATGGTATCGAAATTAAATGACGGCCTAAAAAATCAAGGACACGACGCGCTAGTAAGAAGCTTTTGGGAGATGCACATTGAAGTCGAAATTGGACATAGCAATTCGGTTTTCAACGCTATTGCGCCGTATGTTCATTCACCTGAGACAAAGAAAGAATTCGAAGAAGGAGTAAATGAATTTCTATCTCTTCTCGAAGATTATTGGAACGGTGTAGAGAAGCTACTATCCAACTAATAAGTCAGTCTATCTAACCAGGAATTAGGATATGGAAATTTTAGTAGATATCTCGCTTGTAGTGGCGCTAATATTGATTAACCGTTACGTTACGCCAAGTAAGTTTGGGCTGTACATTAGAACGGCAATGATGATCTTCTCGATTGGGGTTGTGCATTTGTTTCAACCGAGTATGAGCGGTGTAATCGAAATACTTGCAGTTCTCATATTTCTCGCGCTAGAGAAATTTAAGCCTAGAAGCGACTACGGACATATCGCCAACAACGATAACGTAATGAATATCACCTACCTGTTACTCAAACACTTAGTTGTCATATCCTTTCTTCCCCTAATATTAACTTACTTTGGATCGGTAAGCTGGGGGTTAAGCGCTAATAATGTACCCATATTAATTCAAGGGCTCCTTCTACTCGTTATTGTTGATTTTAAACAGTATTGGATACATAGAGGGCAGCATGGCTTTGATTTTTGGTGGAGCTTTCATAAAACCCATCATAGTTCGACAAAGATGAATATCTTCGCGGCCGATAGAACTAACTTAATCGACTGGTTTCTTCTGCAAGAGGTAACCACCGTGATTATTTTTTACATGCTGGGCGCCAGTACTGAAGCCTATCTTTATTACTATATTCCTGGTTCATTGGTGGCTAGATATGTGTCTCACGCAAATATTGAATTAAATTGGACCAAGGTTCCATTATGGGCCTACATAGTTGGGTCTCCGCCGGTTCATGCCTTACACCATACGATTTCTGATGACAGAGTAAATTTTGGAGAAGTCTTTATGTTCTGGGACCTAATTTTCGGAACCTTTAAGTCACCTATAGGTATAAAAGGTGAGTATGGAGCCGATGATATTTCACAGACTAGCATTCTAAAACAGCAATTTTATCCGTACAGGAGAAAACGTGCATAGAGTATTAAAAAATGCATGGTTGATAAGCGCTTTTGCCTTTTCAATGGGCTGTTCGCTTACGCATGCTGAGAGCGCTAACTCAGACTTAGGTAAAGATGGAAAGTCTAAGGATTTTGTCAAGATTGGCGGTGCAGCTAGATTCAATTACGAATACAAAAGCTATGAGAGCAACTCAAGCGCATTAGACTTTGAGTTGTTTCGAATAAAAGTTGAGGGCCGAGTATCAGATATAGAATTTTATGCTCAATATCGATGGTATGAAGATTTCAATTTTCCCGAATATGCTTATCTTGGATACGATATTGACACTAATAATCGAATTGAGTTTGGCTTAAACAGAGTCCCTTTTGGTCTACAGCCATTTTCTTCACATGGTTACTGGGAAAGCCTTCTGTACCATATAGGCCTTGATGATGACAATGACGTTGGTGCTAAATACATCTACAACAATAATGGCCTTGAACTGATCGCCGCCTTTTATCAAAATGCAGAACTATCCAAGAGCCAAGAAAATCGATTCTCGTTTGATCTCGTCACTCGA
>Ga0208544_10001954_pt1 | contig 13786 bp, 13 predicted proteins | sample DEB08_DNA_9_FD_184526 | JGI IMG/M metagenome (GOLD analysis project Ga0208544, IMG submission 184526) | Aqueous microbial communities from the Delaware River and Bay under freshwater to marine salinity gradient to study organic matter... | ecosystem: Environmental > Aquatic > Marine > Coastal ...
CGTCGTTTGCCCCGAGGACTGCCGCGCGAAGCCAGCCGCTACGATTGATATAGTGCGGCTTACCGGGATGCGCGCTGATGACGTTCATTGTGTGTTCCTTTCAAGGGAGGCTCTAACCTAGCCAAACATCGAGAAATAGCATAAGAACAAGTCCTATCGAGAGCCCAAAAGTCGCTTTGTTCTGGTGCCCGCTACGATGTGTTTCCGGAATGATTTCATGACTAATTACATAGAGCATGGCCCCCGCTGCGAACGCTAAGCCCCACGGCAGGAACGGCTCCGAGAACGCGATCAGCGCTGCTCCAATCGCACCGCCTATGGGTTCAACCAATCCAGTGAGCGCGGCAATACTCCAGGCGCGGGACCGACTGTAGCCTTCACCAACCAATGCCACAGCCACTGCAAGGCCTTCGGGAAGGTTCTGCAGTCCTATACCAATTGCAAGCGGCATGCCGCCCGTTAGCCCATGAGCGCCGAATCCAACTCCCACGGCCAAACCCTCAGGAAAGTTATGGATCGTAATCGCAATGATAAAGAGCCAGATTTTGCGAAGTGACGCTCCTTGCGGCCCTTCGCGTCCGGTGCTGAAATGCTCGTGGGGGAGTGTTTCGTTCAGCAAAGCGACAAGAGCCATCCCTGCAAGAATTCCGACAACGACAATCAAAGCGGGGATCACGCCCTCGCCAAACCTTATGCCCGCGGCCTCCAGAGCCGGGATAATCAGAGAGAAGAATGACGCGGACAGCATTACTCCGGCCGCAAACCCCAACAACATATCCCGGACACCCCGACTCGGTGCCTTTCCAAAGAGTGCGGGCAGGGCACCAATTGCCGTCATGAGACCGGCGATAAGGCTCCCAAGGAATCCGAGGGCTATTGGCGAAAGATTTTCCACGCAGCTTTCCTAGCGGATAATGGTCCCAAGTTGCCCGCTTTTGGCCTGAAGCAGGGGCTCAATGCGGCATAGTCGAATAATGGCTCTGCGGGCAAAACAGCCCTAGGACGGAAACTCGCAGCTGCCAGATGGGGCGGATTTCTGCCCCAATCCGCGTCAGCAGCGAGAGCCGGTAAGGATTTATCCAAACTTCAGAAACAGTTTGGAATATGGCACTTTAAGCGCTCCAATCGCCTCTAGAAGGGCGGCGTCATCGCCGGAGCGGGCAGCGTCGACGAACTGGTCAACAGATGTCTGCAGTCCCGCCGCAAGGGTTGCAAACTCTGGGCTTTCGAGCGCCGCGGCGGGCGGAGCCGAGAGAACGTCCGTGGCGAGGTATGCGAGCACAGCCGAATGCTCAAGCAAGGCTCGCTTAACCTCCACATCCATATTGGCCGTGTCGCTGCCAAGGATCACTTCCATCTCGGTGTGATAGGCATTCATTCGGTCGGAGAATGTCTCGACGTGGTTGCGTGCATGCAATGCTCCAAGCGCCTCCCGGATGCCCTCCAGCGTTTCATGCGCTGCGGGTAGATCACCGGCATCGGCCAGTGTTTTGGATCGGTCGAGAAGGTTCGTGACGTCTTCTATGGTTTGATCCCATAATGGATCAGCTTCGAACTGTGGCGGAGGGCTGGCACGGTATTGTGTCATAAGTCCGGTCCAGTTGTTCTCCAGTTGCTTGAGTGCCCCAACGGATTTGGCCGTGTCTCCTGTGTTTGTCGCAAAAAGCGCGGTGCGGTAGCTGAAATAGGCCACATTATAGGAATTTTCGAAGTCCGCTACGGGACCGGCCACGACTGGGGCGACGGTGAGTGAAAGAACGAATGCTGTTGCAAGTAGGCGTTTCATCGATATTTCTCTTGATGGGTGTTGGATTCCCGTCGCTTCATACCTGAGTGGACTGATGACGCGCTGATATGGATCAACCCAACCCGCCATCCAAGGTGACCCGCATTCAGCAATCATCGGACCCGAGCGGGCAGATCGGCGCTGTCAGAGGACACCAACTTGAGGCGGGCAGGGCGGTGACCTCGCTTCGTGGGATGACAAAACGCATCCCATTTTGTTACTTCAAAACACGCCCCGAGATCATCCACCGTGCTGCAATGCACTAAGCGTGGTTTCCGCCTTAGCTTCGGAATGTGGAGGATCTGCTGCACGAGAGGGGCTTCAACGAACGCCGAAAATTGCCAGATTTGGGCTCTTCTCTGGTGGAACTGAACCGCTCATTTGCAGATTTTCAAAAGCGAACCGGACTGAAACGAAGAAAAAAAAATCGGCTTTTCACACAGCCTGCGAACAAAGCCATTATTCTTAGTAGTTGGATATCTCGATTTGGTTCGGGTCTCGATCACATAAATAGATTGAACATATTTTTTTCCGCAGCATCTGTTCGATCGACAGGTCCTTTCTAAATTGTTATCGAAATTGTACCGGCACCATCGGCACGACCATGCTTTATGATAGCTCCTACATAATAATAAGGCAGACGACACCAATGACCGAACGCTACGAACGCCACCGCCAAGCTTGGACATATGATGAAATCCAAAAGCTGCATCTGCTGGCGACAAAGGGGATGAGTTTAAAGGCTATTGCCAAAGCTCTCGTGCGTTCTGAGGAGTCGACTAAGAATAGAGCAAAACAAGACAAACTGAAAATTCAAAAAATGCGCTAATTCCGCGCGCTCGGCTCATCATAAGAGCTTCTTTCTTCTCAATGTCCGGCTATTGATACCTTACGCCGACCTCAGTGCTCATTTTTGAACGTAATCTCTACGCTAACAACCGCATTGCGGTGCGGTTTCAATCGGTCGACGCAATACTTTAGTCTTTTTGGAAAGATGGAGTGTACCTCGGGAAGTATAGGCCAAAAACTGCTTCAGATTTGCCTACACCTTGCCATTCTGGGAGAAATCCTTCGAAAAATCGTCAATCATCCGAAAAAAATCGAAGCCAGAACTGAACCCATGCCGACGGAAATCAGTATTCCTGCCAGATCAAGCGGCGCGCCTGCGCGAAGCATATCGACGCGCGTGACCGACGGACTTGCGAAGATTATCGCGTTGGGCGGCGTCGCAACCGGAAGCATGAACCCGATGGAGGCCGACAAAGCGACGGGCAACATGAAGGTCACTGGGTCGATATTCAGAGACGCCGCCACCGCGCCGGCAATCGGAAGAAAAATTGCCGCCATCGCCGTGTTGCTAGCCAGCTCGCCGATAAAGACGATGAGCGCAGCAAAGATCAGAAGCAACAAAAGTTCGGGCAGGTAATCAAGCGTCTCGATTTTCGCTCCGATCCATGCAGCGAGGCCAGTCTGATCGAGGATGCCCGCTAGTGCCAGCCCACCACCGAACAGGATAAGCACATCCCAGCGCAGCGTCAGGGCGCTTTGCCAGTCGAGCAAACGCTCACCATCGCCGCTGGGAATGAGAAAGAGGGCAACTGCGGCCAGCATAGCAATTCCAGCATCCGTGAGTGCGAGTGTTGGGAACACTGCCTCGAGCACCGGACGGAAAACCCACGCCAGAGCCGTCAGTCCGGCAATGAACCCCACGCGGCGTTCTGAAACACGCATCGTCTCGAGGCGTCCGCCAATCGGTATCTTTAGGTTTTCAGGCTGCAGTTGCGGTGTTAGCCGGGTGAGGACCAGCCACGCTACAACCAGCAAGATTATCGCCGTCGGCACGCCGACGGCTGCCCATTGAGCAAACCCAACCTCTATCCCATAGGCGGTACTTAGATGCGCAGCAAAGATTGCGTTTGGAGGCGTTCCAATTAACGAACCCATACCTCCGATCGTGGCGGCAAAGGCAACGCCAAGCATCAGGGCGGTGCCGAACTCAGGGCGCTCAGTCTGTGAGGCGGCTATCGCCGCAGCTATCGGGGCGACTACCATCGCGGACGCCGTATTGCTGATCCAGAGGCTTAGAAACGCCGTTGTTAGCATGATGGCAGCAAGAATGCGGTCGGGACGTTTCCCGGCGATACCGAGAAGCGTGAACGCTAGCCGCCGGTGCAGCCCTGATTTTTCTATCGCTTTCGCTAGTAGGAACCCACCGAGAAAAAGAATGATGAGCGGATGGCCAAATGAAACGGCAATCTCGCCGAAATCTGCGATTCCTAATAGGGGAGCCACGGCGAGTGGCAGGAGCGCTGTTGCGGCGAGCGGTAATGCTTCGGTCAACCACCAAAGCGCCATGGTGAGCGCAAGACCCGATGCCAGCCATGCTGCATCAGGGATCCCATTGGGAGTCGACAGAAAGATCGGCGCAACCAAAAATAGAAATCCTGCAACAATAGCCGTGAACCTTAACTCCATGTTTACACCTTAGCCGCGCTGATCTTTGAAAACAGTCTCTCCATTAATATCCATAAAATAGGCCACATGTACCAAAAGCCGTCGCAGAACTGCCAGGCGGCGCTTGGATGCTTCGCGCTGCCAACGATTCCAAATCTCTGACTTCTGCTTGTCCGGAAAAAAATACTCGGCTACGATACTTCATGCCTTACACTTCATCTTTCCAAAAAAGACTAAAGTGTTGCGTCGGCCGATTGAAACCGCAGGACAAACCGGCCTTACGCGGTTGTGGCAAAGTTGAGCGCATTTCCCAAAAGTTAGCTTTTCAGTTGGGGGAGGGGCCCCTTTTGTGACCTCTGACTTGACCTGAGTCATTCCGGCTGAGTGAATATCGTGAAACTACCCATCAATTGGAACCTACCGGGGCAACATAATTGCGCGCTGGCGTTTTTGGAGATTGTTATGTGGAAGATAGCTTTTCTGATCCTGTGCCTGTTGCTGCCGACGCTTGCTACGGCGCAGGACGACCCTGAATTCCTAAAACTGGGCGGTGACCTATATGGCGGAGGGAGCGCTGTGGTGGTAACCGACGCGGCGGCCCACGACGTGTTTCTTGGTGCGCAAGATACCACGTTGGCCGGGCCGATCACCGGTTCCGCGCATATGGTTGGGCAGAATGTAATACTTGCCCAACCGGTGGCGGGCAATGCCTATGCCGCCGGGCAGACCGTCACGCTAAGCGGGGCCGTAGCCGGCAGTGCAACGCTGGCTGGTCAAACGGTGACTATTGGCAATATTGGGCGGAATCTGCGGGCCTTTGGCCAATCAGTTGCGGTGAACGGCACCGTCGGTGGCGCGGCCTTAATTGCTGCGCAATCGGTGACATTCAACAACGCCATCACCGGGGATGTCGCTGTGAACGCCGAGATGATCAACTTTGGTCCGGCAGCCAAAATCGATGGCACACTGACGATATATCATTCCGATCCGGCCTCAATCGACGTTCCCAATGAGGTCGTGCCCGCGGCACGGATAGCGCGCAAAACCGTCGAGGAATGGTCCAAGGATGCCCCAACGTCTATCGGCGTCAGCCGCCAGACCATTTGGCGCGGATTATTGTCGACCATCGTGACTGTGACGGTGCTCGCCGCACTTCTTGCTGCGCTGATCCCCGCAAAACTGTCGCAGATGCGCGCCACGTTCCTTGCCCGGCCACTTCGGTCATTTTGGTTCGGCTTTTTAACATTATCAGCGGCCATCGGAACCTCTGTGGTTCTGGCGATGAGCTTGATCGGCCTGTTGGCCATGCCATTGTCGATTGTTCTGGCTATAATAATTGGGTTTGTAGGCTACATCGTCGGCGCCTATGCGCTGGGCGTCGGACTGCTAAGCCTGATTGGCCGGGCCGATCCGGGCACTTGGATTGAACGAGCGCTCGCCGCTGCGGTGGGCGCAGTCGTCATTGCCGGCATTGGCCTTGTTCCATTCGTGGGTTGGCTTGTGGTGCTGGCAGTTACGCTGACGGGCGTTGGCGCGCTTTGCATCGTGTTTTTCCGTCCGCGGTTTTACTCAGAGGCCGCACCAGCCACCTAGCGAACTAAGGGGGGAAGCGGGCCCACAGCAGCCTACGCTGCACCTAGTATCAAGACCCACTTTTAGGGACAAACCGGCCTGATGCATTTGCAGCGAACATTGCTACGACACACCGGTCGAAGCAGCGACCGAGTTGCGGCAGTGCAGCACAATTCCCCCAAACCGGCCGCTCACTGAGCGCCAAATGGCCAATTTCCAATCCGGCCGTTCGCTGCGGCAGTGCCCGATGTCTCACATGCGGGACAAGGCGGACAAACAAGTCCGCCGCACTGGATCTGATATTGATTGACGCTGCGACACCCGATCAGGCGACGTGTTCGGCTTGCGGCTTTCGCGCTACGATCAATGTGCTCGCAATGAGGTGTTCAAGCAAACTTTTTAGATAGTTTTGGCGCCGCACAACGAAATCCGGGCCAAGAACCACTTCGTTCGCCTGAACCTGGCCAACCAATGGCGTCTTGCCCGACAACTTCATCCGATTTGCCAGTACCAGATGAGCGTTGGTCTCGTCCTCGACGGTTAAGACTTCAAATCCTGCGCTCGACAGGTGATGGCACAACGTGTCGCTGGTATCGACATGGGAGCCATCGGCGGTCAGCGACCAAGGCAGCGGGTAATGTGGCACTCCGGATCGTGACGTGACTTCGGTCCAGATCAGGGTGGCGCCAGGCTTGAGAACACGGAAACACTCCGCAAGTACAGCCGGCTTGTCAGGGAGATTCATACCTACATAAAGACAATAGGCGTGATCGAACGTGTTGGCCTTGAACTGTATCGACGCGGCATCGGCCAGTACGAAATTCGCCTGATCGCTCATGCCGCAAAAGCTAGTCAACTCGTTGGCGACAATGATGAAATCGGGTGTCAGTTCAATGCCGGTCACACGGCAGCCGAGCATGCTCGCGAAGTAACCCGCCGGTCCGCCAATCCCGGAACCTATATCCAGCAGATGCGCGCCTATTTCCGGGTTCAATCTTGCAGAGTGTTCCTTGGTCGCGAACAGTTCCCGTCCGTGCAACTGATCGAAAGGAAAAAGCTGACTTGCAGTCAGCGCCACGCCATCGCTTTCTGACCATGGGATGGCGGCAAGAATGCGCGCGACGATTTCGTTGGAACCATAGTGCTTATGAACAGGCATCACTCATTTGATGGAACCTTTTTATGGCGCCGGAACATCGGTCGCGGACATGGCGAACATCCAGAACATCACGGCCGTACCCAAGACGATCAAAATGGAACCCGGAGGCGCCAATGTTCCACTGCCGCGGCTGTCGATATCGAACTTGCCCGCTACAAGCACCGCAGTGCCGATCTGGAAAAGTGCGAATTGCGGCCAAGCCAGCCTGCTGAGCAGAAGACTGGGCCAGCCCCGGTAGATGAGTCCGAAAAGCACCTAAATCACGAACCCAAGCAGGTTCGTATGGGCGTGGGAATTGGCAAACTGAAGCTGGCCAGTGATGCTCAGGTAGAGTCCAAAAACCATGCCCAGAACCAACCAGACGAACCCCACAATTAAATAGAGACGATCCATCTTCACAACCTTGCACTCCATTAAATAAAGCCGGCCGCTGGTCACGCTACAAGGTACGTGGTCAGACAGTTTAGAAACCGTTGCGCCAAGGAGATATGCAGCTTGGATCCGCGCGTTGTCGCGCCAAGTCCCATAACACTCCCTGGAACCACTAAGAATGGGCAGAAAACTTACTTGGCTAGCTATCTCCCTAATGGAAAATGGGGAGCTAGCGATGCACAACCAATAATCGGGATAATACTAGCGGTTAAGGGTGCGCAAGATTAGCAAAAATCCGATCCCTATATTCCGCCAGATATATCCGCAGCCAAGGCGTGAATTTCTCAGGCGTTTTGGCAACGGCTTGTGAAAGCGCCGAAAGCTCGACCCACTCTACGGCCTGAACTTCGTCGGGGTTAAGTAGCGTCGCCAAATCCGCAGTGGCTTCGGCAAGGTAAATATCAACCACTTCATGCTCGATCAGCCCGCCGCCCACCTTTGCGCGATACTCAACCCGATCACGGTGGAAAGGCGACAAACCTTCGATCCCCAGCTCTTCACGAAGCCGCCGAACAGCGCAGGCGAGGGGGTCTTCATCCCAGTCAGGATGCGTGCAACACGAGTTCGCCCAAAGCCCTGGAGTGTGGTATTTGACCAGCGCCCGCTGTTGGATCAGTACGCGTGAACCATTCATTACAAAGACACTGACTGCCTTATGCTTCAGCCCCTTTTGATGAACTTCCAGCTTTTCGACTGGGGTCAGAACGCCGTCGACCCAGGCCGGTATCATGCCTGTCATGCATATGTCTCAGTGATAGGCCGCATCAGATGCGCGACGTTCTTTATGCCAATCTTGATGTGCACCAGGGGCCGCTTCGACATGAGTTTCTTGTTGTGAGTTCGCGCTGAAGCGCAATTTCTGTTTGGTCAGTTTATCTGAATGATTGCTTTCTTTCCATCAGTTTTGTCTGGAGGACCTCTGCGGGCGTTTGATACCCCAGACACTTGCGCAGTGTTGCATTGAGGCGGTCGCAGATCGACCTCAAATATCGATCTGTGAACGCCGTGGTATCAGCTTTGCGCGGCAAGTAGCGGCGCAGGCGGTTGTTGGTGTTTTCGACGGTTCCCTTTTGCCAAGGGGACTGAGGGTCGCAGAACCAATGGTTCAACTCCAATCCTGCTTGATCAACAGGGAAGTGTGACACTTCTTGCAGATGTGAGACATTCTAACTTTGCGGCCACAATTAAAAGGCCGATAATAGAGATTATGGTAACTTTGGTAACGGAGCGGATGCTTCCGGCAAAGACCCAACTCCTCAGAGAACCGAGCGCCTTCGCATTACCCCAGGACCGCTTAATACGGACAGTGATATTGCATATCTTGTCGAGGCGCTTAATTCCTTGTGGCAGCGGTGTGCAATTGCACGGGCAGTTGTCTAAGTGTTGTCAACGCCTAGATGATATAAGGACGGGCACAGCGTGGTTACGCGGGGCCAGGTATTAACTGGAAGGAAGTTTCTATGAAAATTACTCGCCGTGACGGCCTTAAGCTCATTGGCGCGACTGCGCTTGCAACCGCGCCACTCAAATCGTTCGCTGGTAGCCACAACACTGATCATGTCGTTGAAATGCTCAACAAGGACGCAAGTGGAGAGCGTCAGGTGTTTAATCCACCTGTGATCAAAATTGCTGAGGGCGATTCAGTTACTTTTACCTCAACCGACCGCGGCCACAACTCGGCCTCCACCAAGGATATGCTCCCCGATGGCGCCGCCGAATGGAAGGGCGACATCAACGGCAACATTACAGTCACCTTCGATGTGCCCGGCGTATACGGCTACCACTGCACACCGCATCAGTCGACTGGCATGGTTGGTCTTGTGCTTGTTGGTGACGTAACCCAGGAACAAATTGACGTCGCCAAAGACGTCCGTCAGCGCGGCAAAGCACGTTCGCGTTACGAAGATTACTTTGCGATGGCAGAAGAGAAAATGGGTTAATCCTAAGTTTCAAACCCTCAACCGATAAAGCGGGGCGCCCAATCGGGCGCCGCTTTTTGGCGATTTTTGGTCATAATCTAATTGTTGCAGGGCACGTTTCATTTCGGATTGCATCACTCGATAAATTCTTAATGAAGAGCAGGAGGATGTAACGGAAAACCTCATTGCAAATTGAACCACTACGGACGTCGAGTCTTGGGGCAAATGCTTCATACGAAAGCATCGAAAACTACGATCTCTGATGCACTTGGCGGAGACCGTGAAACACTCCACCTCAAGACCAAACGCAACGCGTGGCGTGATGACGAAGTCCCATAGGCTGAAGGCTCATGGCAAATGACGTCACAGATGTTGGCCGATCAGAGCTACTGTGAAGCGCAAAAGGCGCGTTCAGGACCTCGAACAGCTGGCGACTGTGAGTGATCGACTGGAAGACTGCTGGTCTCCAGAAGTGATCGCAGAACGTCTCAAAATGGAAGCGCCATGTATGGGACAAAGCTGCCCGATATTGACTGAAGGGTGGGCATTCGGCTTCTAACCCGCATCTTCATCCAAGGACATTAACCCTGAAGCAAAGCCTTTTGAACCGCGTCATCCCATCCTAGATAAAACACATCCCGATCACGTATGATCGGGCGGGTCATCACCTTTGGTTGGGCTGATATCTGGGCATCTGCCTCCGAATTTTTTAGCCAGTCATTGAGCGCCCGGTAGTCATTCGATTTTCGATCCACTAGCCGATCTCCGAACTCTGCAATCAGCTCGCCCAACTCTGCTTCACTCAGCGGTTCGGCCCGAACATCACGAAAACTGACGTCCCTGCCCTCTGCTTCCAACGCCTTTCGGGCCCTCTGACAAATTGCACAGGTGCTCAATCCATAGATCTTCATGTGGCAATTTCCTTTGGCGGGTGTCCTGCAATCTCATGCATCAAAACTTTTAGCGCAACCCGTTCAATCTTGTTTGGCTATACAGCGGTCGCCCATTTGCGAAATTCGTGGTCGGTGCATCATCGATCGCGAAGGGCACGGAGCAGCCATTCGCCGCGCCCTTCATAAATGACCGCTTTGCGGGACAGAGCCGCTGTTAGTCACGCGTCTTTTCAGCATTGATCCTTCGCGCGGAATTTCCCCATTTGGAACTACTATAATTGGTCTCGTTGGAATCGCCTAGGAAGCGGCTCTGTGATTTTGTTCAAAGAACCTGTTAATCGCAGTGTCGAGTTCGGATCGAAGGACATCTTCTCCATGGTTTCCGCACCAAATGAGCGCCTGTAGCCTGAGGTCACGGTCGGAGAAATCCACCAAGCCTGAGCGAAGCAAGTACGTTGCAATATTGAAATGCCCGTTCTTTATGGCTTCAATCAATGCCGAGTTTCGGCCTGTCTTATCCGTAACATTGACATTTGCGCCATTGGAAACAAGCGCCTTGACCACTGAAATGTGCCCTTTCACAGCAGCCTCGATCAGTGCGGTGCGTCCGTAGTATTCTGCCTGCAAGTCGATCTGGATCCTTGGATGGCTTAACAGAAGGTCAATGATAGCCAGATTACCACTTCCGGCAGCAATCATCAGAGGAGTGCTTTTCCACTTATTCTTTGCATCAATGCAAATTAAAGGTTGGCTCAAGAGCAGTTGAGTAGCCTCAGTGTTTCCCTCTCGTGCAGCGATGTGAAGAGCGGTCCAACCATCAGGATCGGCCTCATTCACATCCTCGTAGTTGAGAACCTCTGAAAGTGCATTCATATCCCCTGACAGCACGGAATCAATTAGTTTACCATGGTCGAATTCAAAAGACTTGTCTGACATCTTGGATGCTCCTCGCGATGCTTCTATCCATAGAATACTGGGAAAACTGAACGAATCCAACTCAGAGTTCAATGAGTTTCAAATTCTGGGCGGGTATCTAAGAGAAGGATTACTAGGGGCTTGTCTTATGCTTTTCCCATCGATCTGCGAAGATTGAGCCGGTGCCCGCCACGCCAATTTTGGCGGGCACCGGCGGCGGTTGGATCGATATGGGCTTGGTCATGACGGATACTCATAGCAGTCGTTCGCTGCAAATCGATCGAATGTCCGCTAAGGCCTACGATATCTGAGGTCTCCGCCCTGCCCAGCCATGTTTACGAACCACAAAGGCGGGCTTTCTACTTGGTTGCAAAACACGCACGCCTGATCGGCTCTAGACAGAAGGTGTCTCAATGCGTTCGAGTTTGCACGAACTGCCTCCCGGCTCAACGAGATGCAGTCCGACGGATGGTGTGAGGCGGAGTAAAGACTGCCCTGCGGCTTATCGCACGCTAGATGATCTCGATCTCCAGCGGAGGAAGATCGACTCCCTCCAGCGCGGTCTGCCAAACCTGCCCGGCCGAGATGTCATAGGCGAGTGTGACACTTCCAGTGGTCACAAATTCGCCTGGCAGCAGTGGCGGGTTGTTCGGATCCCGCGCCAGCAACTCCACCAAATGGGACAGCGCCAACACCGGCCCGCCCAGAACGTCCCCGGCTCGACCACCGCCGATTTCATCGCCGTCACACGACAACGTCAGGGAGAATCGTGATAGCGCATTCAGCCAGTCGCCCCTGTTCGCATCGCTCAGGCGCCGGCGCGGACCCAGGAAGTACGCGCCATGCAGCGCACCGGCGACCACAGTGTCTTTCGGCCTGAAGCGCCATCCGGGATAGATGGACTGTACAATCTCGATGCCATGCGCCACCCAACCAACGCAGCCTAGCAGAGACGCTGCATCCATGCCGGGCTCGGGTATCTTTTCCAGACCCAGCGCGATCTCCGGTTCGATCTTGGGTTCGGCGGCCGCGGCAGCCGCAAACTGCCAAGGCTCGCCTGTTTCGGTCACCGTCGTGTCGAAAATATCACCCCAGATCGGTGCATCGATCCCGAATTCGGGCCAGAGTCTCTTGTTCGTGAAGCCGAGCTTACGTCCCACTCGCCGCTCACCTCGCGCTTCCCGAAGCGTCCTCAGCTTAGCTGTCACCTGGTAGGCTTGCTCCAGCGTCAATCCCTCAGGCCTGCCGCTAAATGGCACCGTTTGAGTGCCTGAATCCAAGCAGCCGAGTACAGTCTCCGCGATCTCAAGCACGAGGCTCTCCTGTCTCTTGTGCCGGGACGGCAGATGGCACCGGTGGCGGTGGTACGATGACCGGATCGGGTTTCCGTTTCCCCCAAAACCAGCTTTCATTGCGGGTCGGCTCCATGGTCAGTGTTGCGGATGCGAAGGCGAGTATCTATACGGCGAGCAGAGCATACTCGGTGGTTTGAACAGGCTTTTCCCCCTATCAGACATTCAATACGCTTTAATCCAGGGCAACAAGGCCCCGTAGCGCACGGGCGCTTCGCTGCTATTGGCCAGCCACATCACCACGATGTTGGCCAAGGCTACGATCAGGAACACGCAGCAGGGGCAAGACAAGTGCACCTTTCTCCACGCTCCTCGCCTTGTCGATCATTCCACGTTCCCGGAGCTCCGCTTCGAGCCCATGCACTTCTTCCTTAGTGTATCCATAACGGACATTCCCGAAGTAGAACGCCGTCCCGGTAATATTGACGCCCGATTGAGCACAGATCAAGCAGGCACTGTCAGATGGATTCGAACCAGTCCCAGTATGCCGCCAAATACCGGAACTTATGCCGAACAAAGCTGGCGCCACTCGGAGAGAGCAGCGGCACGGTTTAGCTTGAAATTGTCTCTGCTGTAGAAAGCGCGCTCCTGGTTGAAATAGTTGCAGATTGATGAATGAACGGCGGCGAATTTCTGCAAACTTCGCATCCGGCGGAAGCGTTGCATGGCGCGCTCTCGTCGTCGAAATGGCCCCTTTTCATGGTTTGCAAGCAAACCACTGTCAGGCAGCGGGTGCGAATTCTCGGCCCGATTATTGAGCCAGCGGCCCGTTTTCTGCTTGTTGGCATCGCCGACGACTTTCATCGCAGCGCCATAAGATCGCAATTTGTCCGTCACCAGGGTTTTCGGCAATCCATGGCGGCGCATTGTTTTCTTTAGAAAATTCAATGCCGCCTTACGATCCCGTGTCTTCGTGACGAAGCTTTCCAGCACCTCTCCCTCATGATCAACGGCACGCCAAAGGTAGTGCCGCTCCCCATTGATCTTCACGAAAACCTCGTCCAGATGCCATTGCCAGTTCGAATATGACCGCATCTGCTGCACCCGTTTTCGTCGGATTTCAGCGGCGAACATTGGGCCGAAACGGTTCCACCAATATCGAACCGTTTCGTGGCTGATGTCGATGCCGCGCTCGTGCAGCAGGTCCTCTACATTCCGGAGCGATAGTGGAAATCTCACGTACAGCATAACCGCCAGGCGTATGACCTAGTCCCGTGATTCAGTCAATTTGCGGGTATAGGTGCAGGAGCTTTGTTCTGGCATCCTCAGTAGTGAAGTGCCATTTGGTTTTTGTCTGTGCGTTG
>Ga0208544_10001955_pt1 | contig 13786 bp, 6 predicted proteins | sample DEB08_DNA_9_FD_184526 | JGI IMG/M metagenome (GOLD analysis project Ga0208544, IMG submission 184526) | Aqueous microbial communities from the Delaware River and Bay under freshwater to marine salinity gradient to study organic matter... | ecosystem: Environmental > Aquatic > Marine > Coastal ...
ATATTTCCCGCTGACGATTAGTCATATTTATAGCTGGTGTTGGACGTCCTCTACTCATAATTTCTGCTTTTTTTGAAAAACCGCAAAGTTACAATAAATACTATTTAGAACTTCATGCGTAAACCAGTAGTGTATTACTAGAAGTCGTTGAAAAATAACAAGACATAAGGAAAGAAAATAAGGAGGAAACGTTTAATATTCTCTCTACAAAGATCTCGTACAGTTAGCTTTTTTGTTTATCTAATTCTCTAAAATGACTTTCCGTAGAAAGTGTCAAAAGTTCTCAAATTTTGTTTTCCACAATTTGGTTATCTACTTAATTAGTTCTATCATCTTTTCAAATGATTATTTCTAAGATAAAGGAACACTATTAAAATAAATACATTAATGATTATGAATTTAACTCACTAATTATCAACAACTTAAAGCATTTTATATTTTATTCGCATTTAAGTTATTTCGCATCTAAAAAATAGTGCATAATTTCAAAAGGGGGATTTGAAAGGGTAGATTGGGAGGGACTTAATTCAGAAAGAAATTAGTCGAAAAGTGTTCGTTTTTAAATGTGTATCAATCTGTATTTTATATATTAAACGAACCAATGGTTCGGCAATATTAATTTTAAAAGTAAAATAAAGGGAACTAACGCTGAAAACAAATAAAGAATAAACAACAGTTTTCTTTACTCCAAGGTAGTAGTGTGCGTATAAAGGGAAAGTGTGCATTCTTGAGTGCCGGGAAATAACCCTGTTCATAAGCTGTTAGTTAGGTGTTTGCCTTTAGAAAAATTGAAAAGGGGAATATTTTAAGTAGGGGAATTAAAAAGGGAGGAAGTAAGAACAAGGAAAAAAGACCAAAATTCATGCCATCTTATGATTTTATCTTTTTTTTAGAAAGTTAATGTTTATAATATTAGTTCATTTTTTTCTTCTAAAAAATATTTTTTTAATAAATTAAAATCATTAAATTAGTTTCACAAATTTATTAACCTAATTATCAAACACTTAAATATTTTAATAATTTTTATTTTAAAAAATAATCTAATCCTTCTATAAGGCTAACGCTATACAAATAATAATAAAGAATATATCATAATTTTTTGGCGTTATTTTTGAGAGCCTAACAAGTAGTTCTCAAATTTTATTCTACTTTCCATTTTTTGTAATAATAGTACCTACTTTAAGTTAACATACTTAAAAAGGGGATTATTATATATCTTATTAATGGATTCGTCCATTTTTTATCTACTACTAGTTCTTTCTTTTCAAATGATTTTAGTCGAAACGCTTTAAAGCTAAAATCATGAGAAAATCTTTCTATTTACTCATTATCCAGATACTGTGCTTACAGACAGTCGTCTATGGGCAAATGTTTTTTACTGTAGAGTTACAAGAAGATCAAATAACCTACGTTGTAAAAATACGCCCAGATTCTTCTTATGCTGGTACTTTAAGTATTACTAATAATGCTCAGTTAAGTTTTGTTGTCCCTACGGGTGGTTTCAAAGCAGACAGTATTAAAAATATTACAGGAAATTGGGTCAATGAGAATAATGTGGTAGCCCCAGAAGAGAATCCAGAAAAAGATTATCTGGTTTTTAATTTAAGCGGTAATATTTCTACACTTGAATATGTAGCAGGTGTAGAGAATGAGTTATTCTCGTTTAAAAATGTTGGGGAATGTACAGGAACATTAGACTTCATCACTGAAGATGATCCTTTCTTCTTCAATTCCAAGAATATTAATATTGGCAATCAAATATCTGTTTTAGGAGCAGGTTTTGGCAATGCCTTTGCGGGTACTTATGGCCCTGAGGCTAATTGTTTGGAATCTCAAGTGAGTATCGCATGTGAATTAATAGATTCCATCGTCACAATGAATCCTAGTCAATGCGGATTAGTTGGTGGAACGATGACCATCTACGCCACACCAGATAATGTAGGTTTACTATTACAATATTCCATTAATGGAGGAGAAAGTTTCCAAAGTGATCCTACTTTCACAGACCTAGTATCTGGTAAACTTTATAATGTTTGGGTAAGAGATGAAGTCCCCGTCTGTATTCAGAAAGATGTAACTGTAGAATTAGGTCCTCCAGCAGATGCAATCATTATTGGACAAAGTGCTACGGCAGATACGTGTATGCGGTCGAATGGCACGATTAAAATAGAAGCCATTCCAATAGTAGGAGCTACCACACTCGAATATAGTATAGATGAAGGAATAACTTGGCTAGAAAACGATGGTTTCTTTACTGATTTAGCAGCAGGTACTTATCAACCAAGAGTCCGTGCAAAAGATGCGCCTTGCCATGATGACGTAGAAGAAATTGTGGTCGCAGCAGCTTGTCCAGAAGATAATGGAACAGGTATGCAAAATACAGACTGTAAATATACTTATGTATTAGACGCTAATAATGGCGTTTTTACAGTTTCTGTTATTTCTGACCAAACTATTCCAGTTCCTCAAAATACAACTTCCACCGCTCAAGTAACACTAAAAGTACCCACGGGCAGTTTTGAAGTTACTAACTTCCAAAGCTTAACGCAAGGGGCTAGTTTTGAACAAAACAGTCGTTCTAATGCGCCTCAAGAAGCGCCCGAATTTGATTATATCGTTTTTGGTCTAACTACTTTAGGTACTCGTACTATAGAATATACAGCAGGTGTAAAAATCCCATTATTTTCTTTTGAAAATGGAGGAATGTGTACAGGCAATCAGGTATTATTTATGGAAAATTTTATTGATCCATTTTATCCACCAAATAGTGAAAATGCCAATGCCAATCAACAAATTACGGTAGCAGCTACTGGCAGTGATTTAACCATTATTTGTAATAATAGTAATGAAATATCAGATTGTGGACAAGTAATTGGAGATGTTACGCCTCCAGCTAATTTACCAACAGATACCATTTATGTGACCTTACCTATAGACGAAACGACTACTTTATGTATTGGAGATGAGTTAAATATTGCAACAGCTAATATAGGCACTGTTGCTTTATGTAGTGGAGTAGGTACCGTAATTACTAGCTTAACAGATGGCAGTAATTGTTTTGATATTACAACAGATGACCATTTCAATCAAAGTGAGACTTTATGTATTGTTCATTTTGATGATACGGATAATACCATTTCAGATACCACTATTTTTATCTTATGTCCAAAAGTAAGCTTAGGAGTTGATTTAGAAATTTGTGCTGGAGAAACAATTACTTTAAATCCATTAGGCGGAACAGGTAATTTCAATTGGATTACAACTGGAAATATTAGTTGTACCGATTGTCCAAACCCAGAAATCACCCCTGATGGCCCAACTCAATACATTCTAATGAGCACAGAGAATGACCATTGTATGGATACGGATACATTGATGGTCACGCCAATAGCGGTGCCTACTATTACGGCAATTGATCCTGTTCAGCCTACTAATTGTGAGGCGAATGGACAAATAGCTATTACTGCAGAAGGAGGTGTAGGGCCATTAAAATATAGTATAGACAATGGTACTACCTTTCAAGATGCTGCTCAATTTGATAATTTAGGCGCAGGTAATTTTGAAATTATCGTCGCAAATCAAGACGAAGTATGTACTGCTTCTGGTTCAACTCCAATTAATTTAGTGATTGCAGGTGCGCCAGAAATAGTTGATTTAATGGTTACACCGCCTAATGCTTGTAAAGAGGAGAAAGGGTCTATTTTCATTCAAGCAACTAGTACTAATGAAACAGACATTGTAGAGTATAGTGTGGATGGAGGAATGACTTGGCAAACGGAAAGTTTATTCCCAGATTTGGAAGAAGGCGCTTATGATGTACTCTTTCGAATTCAAGGTAGTAACTGTGAAGCAGCTTTTGAAAACAACCCAGTAACCATTAGCCAAGTAGCGGATTTAAGAATCACGACACCACCAGGGGACAAAATGATTTGTAGCGAAAGTGATAGAACCATTCAATTAGAATTAAGCGAAAGCATTGCCGAATATACCATTACGGGTGGCCCTTTTGAGAACGATAGCAGCAACGAGAGTATCTTAACTTTCGAGGCAAATCCAGCCGCAGAAGGCAGTCTTTATACCGTAATGCTTACAGGAGAAAGTGGTTGTAGCATTACAGAAGAGTTCACCCTAACGCCAGGAGAAAATACAGACGAATGGATGGTTGATATTTCAACTACTCCTGCTAGTTGTGAAGATAATGATGCTAGTATCGAAGTTACGGTTAATGGTAATAATAATGGCTTCTCCTTCTGCTGGGAGCCCAATAAAGCTTCTGGTCCAAGTCGAGATGGCTTAAGTTCAGATTCTACTTATCAATTAACGGTTACCGGTTCTTCTGGTTGTACCCTAGTCTATGATAATATCATGACAGGAACAACGTGTGACGTTCCATCCTGTAATATTTTTACTGGTTTAGATACCTTAAACGCTTTTGTTGTGGGTGGAGAAGCAACTGCTTGTATTCCCATTGAAAATATGGATTTATCAGAATTTCAATTTTACACGAATGGAGAGTTACAACAAATGCGATTTGGAGAATGTATGCAAACCTCTGTTTTTTATGCTTATGAAGTGCTCTTCGAATTAGGAGGTGCGCCATTTAACCTAACCGAATGGTCTGTTAATAAGGATACTTTAAAAGATTTTCAATTTTCTACCATAGAGGAATTGGTCGTAGCCATGAATCAGTTTGATTTTCAAGCTAATTGGGTGGTCAATGAAGATTTAAAAGTCATCCAAGGGTTTTCTACGGCAAATATTTATGGTACGCTAAACGTACAACCAAATGGTTCTAGCCAAGTACCTGAATTACAAATAAGCACGATGAATACGATGTTTCAAAGTATCATTTTAGATGGAACAAGAGGCATCAAAAAATACACATTAAAAGATCCTTTAAATGATTGTGAAGATGATTTATTCATCAAGGTTCAAGGTTTAGAGGATGGTGTAGATACTTTAGATTTGGTAACAGTCGTCAATACACCAATTCTAAATCAGTGTTTAGAAACGAACGAGACAGGCTCTGAGAATTTAATCATTAGTGTTTGTAATGAACCAAGTGTCGGTATTTTAAATGGTATTGACGGAGAAACAGATGAATGTTTTGGCTACATGCCAAATAGAGATTTTGTAGGAAAAGATTTCTTCTGTTTAACCTTATGTAATGGTGATATATGCGACACGACTATTGTTAGGGTCACCATTAACGAAGAAGGACTTGTTGTCTACAATGGCTTCAGTCCAAATAATGATGGTGTAAATGATGTATTTACCATTAGAAATATAGAAAGTTACCCAGACAATAATGTTCTTATTTATAATCGTTGGGGAAATCGTATTTTCAAAAAAGAGAACTATACCAACGCTGAAGGATGGGATGGCACTTTTGGCGAAGGTCTTTCTCCTGACGGTGTTTATTTCTATATCGTAAAAGTAAAAATAAATGATGTGGAAGAGGTCTTTTCTGGCCCTATCACATTAGCTAGATAATTCGAGTTGCGAGTTACGAGTTGCGGGTTCAAAATTAGTAGCGTTTAAACCTAAGTAGTTGAAACTAAACTAATTTTTCCAAGATTTAAATAAAATCGTATCCAACTCGCAACTCGTAACCCGCAACTCAACCCACTCCCCGCCCAAAACTTTCAACTAACACCGAAATAAAGGCAACCAATGCGTATTATCAAATACTTCCTTTCTACTATTTTCTTGATCTTTTTAAGCCTCCAACTTTCTGCACAAGTGGAAGGAAAATTAATTCTGTTACCTGATAATAAAACTTATCAAGTATCCGTCATTCCTCAGGCCTCTTTTAACGCTACTTTTAGTATTACTAATTCTGCTCAAATAACGCTTACTGCACCAACAGGCGGTTTCGAATTAACTCGTTTAAAAGGGGTGACTGGAGACTGGATGGTATCTGGTTTTGCAAAGGCTCCAACAGAGAACCCTAGTGCAGATTATTTTTCTGTTCAATTGAACTCCCCTTTACAAGATGTTGTCTATACAGCTGGAGAAGAAATCATTTTATTTACCTTTGAAAATAGCGCAGATTGTAGAGGAGATATATCTATCATAGATGATACTTCTGATCCATTTTTGCCACCCAATTCTCAATTCTTAAATGTAGGTAATTTATTTACCATTCGAGGAGTCGGACCAGTCAATGCTTATCAAGGAAGTGCCGTGCCTAATGCAGCTTGTCCAGATGCTCTAGAAGCAACGGCATCTGCAACGGTTGGAGCGCTTAGGTGTCCTGATGATGTAACAACCATGGTTATTGACATCAATGGCGGTAATTCCCCTTTCACAATAATATTAACCAATATTTTAACTGGCGAAGTAGATAGTGTTGTATCAGAACAGGTCAATACACCAATTACGCTACAAAATATAACTGGCGGGGACTATAATATTCAAATCCTTGATGGTAAAAATGCGAATATCATTTTAACAGAAGTTGTCAACGCACCAGAACCGATTGCGTTTGATTTAGACATTACTTTCGCTAATTGCGAAGCTAGTCAAGACGGTGCTATCGAAATAACGACCATTAACCGAAGAGGAGATATTAGGTATGAATGGAGCAATGGTTTGAATAGTACCACTAAAATAATCAACTTAGCAGCAGACACTTACACCATTACCGTAACTGATGAAAATGGTTGTCAAGCCACTCAAGAAGCCATCGTAAAGATGGACGGATGGATAGAAATGAGTACTGCCGCTACAGATGTAAGCTGTTTTGGGATGAATGATGGTATTATCACCACAGAAACTAGCGGTAAAAACCCACCTTTCACTTACGATTGGGATAATGGTACCACCACTGGAACAGGAGCTAATTTAACAGGCTTGACAGGAGGTACTTATACGCTTACGGTAACAGATGCGACAGGTGTTTGTAATCAAATAACCAATTTAACGATAGCAGAACCTGATGAAATAACCGCATTAGTCTTTGTGGATAGTTCTTCCTTATGTGAATTAGAAACATCTAGTGTCGTCACTATTGACGGCGTATTGAATACAAGAGGAACGGTTACTTATTCCACAGATGGTATTAATTTTAGTAATAGCAATCGCTTTGTATTAGATGCAGGCGAAAGCTATACCCTAACCGTCGAAGATGCTGCTGGTTGTGGAACAGATATAGAAGTAACCTTACCAGAAGCATCTGGTTTATCCGTTGAGTTACCGAATGATTTAATATTAAACCTTGGGGATGATTTACAGTTTGATGCAGATTATGCTGCGTCTAGTGATGTAAATTTCAGTTGGTCACCAGAAATAGGGCTGAGTTGTTATGACTGTCCGAATCCCGAAGTCACACCTACGAGTACTACCACTTACACACTAACAGTAAGCGATGACAATGGATGTATTAAAACTGCATCCGTCATCGTTTATTTATCTACAACTAGAAGAGTGTATACCCCAAATATTTTTAGTCCAAATGGGGATGGACAAAACGATATATATACTATTTTTACAGGTCCAGATGCCTTATCCATCAACAAGTTACAAATTTTTAGTCGTTGGGGAGAGCTAGTTTACGAAACACCTACTAATGCTTTACCTGATGGCATTATAGATGGCGTGCCCGGGCAACTTAATCATGGTTGGGATGGCACTATTAATGGCCAAATAGCACCCAATGGAGTCTATATTTTTATGACTGAGATTACCTTTATTGATGGGAAAACGGAGATTTTTTCTGGAGAACTCACCTTGACGAGATAAACAAAAAAATATTAAAATTATTAAGGGATGAGGCAATTAATAATGTACCAGAAATGACGAGGTTATTTTTTCTTTTAGCAAGATGAACAATCGTTGATTGTGAACCGCTTGCGGATGGGATGCTTTTCAGCATAGCCATTGCTACGTTGAAAAATTTTAACATGAGCAAAAGAGGAAGATTCGGGGAATCTTTATCTTTTGTGAACCGCTTGCGGATGGGATGCTTTAAAAGGAAAAAGAATCCGTCAGGCTGGTAGGTTATTATTTTCCTCATCCCTAAGAGTCATAGAAGATTACTACTTCTCTGGCCCTTAATTTTTTGGTAAAGTGTTCGCAATTTTTGAAAAAAAAACTCCCTTGTACTATTCTTATAAATATTCAAATAAAGTGTATAATCTCCGCCAAATTTTCGATAAAAAGACTCAATAGCAGGAATCATCGAACCTTCAAAATCAAAAAAATCGGATTGTTGTTTAGCAACTTGAATACCATGATAAATTAGCATTTCATTGGCTCCTCTTTGGATAATCCGCTTATCAAATCCACTTAAAATCAATGTACTCGTTTGAGGCGTCCTCAAAATACCAACAACTGCCATTACCCTACCCTGCTGATCTTTAATCCCACTAATTTGTAAAACTTTCCTAGCCAATAGTTCTTGGCAATAATTATGTAAAAAAGATTGCGCAAAAGGAAATTTAGCGCCCTTCTGTAAAAAAGTTTGTTGACAAATACTTACAAAAGTATCCACGGGAACGTCTAACGTAATTTGAAAATTTTGTTGCTGAGCAAGTTTTATTTCTGAACGTAACTTACTATGAAATTTAGCCCTTATTGCTGCTAAAGATTGGTCCTTCAAATTAATCCAATAGGAGTAACGTGGTCGGCTCTCAAAATTTTTTAAGTAGAAAGGAAGGTAAGTCGTAAACTGCGGGTGAAAAAAATAATTAAAAGTAGGTAATTTGATGATTTCTGTTAATAATAAATCGGTTACTTTTCTACGTTTTGTTTCCTGATTATAGGCCGTTCCTTTAAAATTCGCATAATAAATACCTAAATACTTACCTAAATAAGGATTAGCGAAATTTTTTCTACCATCTTTTGTCAATACTAAACCTGCTAAAATTTGTTGATTTTCTATTACTACTAAAATTTGAAACGGGCATTGTAGTGCTTCTAAGTACCAAGATTTACCATAGATCGTGCTTTGAGGGGAATTATCTACAAATGTATCCCATAATTCGTAATGAGTCGAAGTTAAATATTGGCGTTGATAATTTTCAATTTTCACATCAATTTTTAATTTAAAAATAGTATTCCTACGAATACCCATCACCTAAAAAGATTATACCTCAAAATACAGTAAATTGCTCGAAATCCATCTTTCCAATTAATTTTTTTACCTTCCTCATAAGTTCGTCCGTAATACGATATGCCTACTTCATAAATTTTAATCTTAGGAATTCTCGCAATTTTAGCCGTTACTTCTGGTTCAAAACCAAATCGGTTCTCTTTTAAATCTATTTTTTTAATAATATCTGACCGAAATAATTTATAGCAAGTTTCCATATCCGTCAAATTCAAATTCGTCAGCATATTGGATAAAAAGGTCAACACTCGATTACCAATCGTATGCCAGAAAAAAAGAATTCGATGCGGTTTACTACCCATAAAACGAGAGCCGTAAACGACATCCGCATTATCATAAAAAACAGGTTTGAATAGTTCATTAAATTCCATCGGGTCATATTCTAAATCGGCATCTTGTACAATTAGGTAATCTCCTGTTGCCGCTTGAATACCTGTATGAATAGCCGCTCCTTTCCCTTTATTTTTAGAATGCTGCTTCAATTGAATATTTACCTGAGGATGCGCTGCTATGTATTGTTGAATAATACTATAAGTGGCATCCGTAGAACAATCATCAATGACAATGATCTCTTTAGTAATCCCATTGATTAATTCTACGGCTAAAATCCGTTCTAATATTTTGCGTATGGTATTTGCCTCATTATAGGCAGGTATCAATATACTTAAACTCTCCATGTTAGATTTTCCTAAAATAAAATACAATGATACAAGATATTAAGAATAATTAGGTCGGAATATTCATTTTTCGTAAGGTTTTATTATCATAATTTGTCTCATATATTTATATCTGGACAAGTTCTGTTTAAAAATAAAGCCCTCTTAACCTATCAACTAAATTTGCTGCATCTCTTATGAATTAATAATTCTCTTTTTATTAAATACTTTTCGCCTAATTTTCGTTCTTATGTAATCGTACCATATTGAATGATAATAGGTGACTATTAAGCTGAAAATTACGTCAAAATAACCACATTGGTTACTCTAAAGGTATTTTTAAGTGGCTTTGTAAACTTTCATCTTCAAGATAAAAGCTTTACTTTTGATATAAGATTGGGTTAATCTCACCTATTTTGCCAACTTTTTTCCCAAAAAACAGTAAACCCTATTCCCCAATAGTTTATTTTTTCACTAATAACTTCATACCAAAATGATTAAGAAAATATTTGTACTTGCCTTATTTCTTTTCAGTACCGTTTGTGGGTACAGTCAAATAAAGTATGCTGCTCGAACGGCCCATATTAAAGTAAAATCTAGTAATAAATTTGCCGATATAGAAGCAGATAATTATCAGGTAAATAGCGTCTTAAATCCAGAAACAGGCTATATTAACTTTTTGGGGTTACTAAAATCTTTTGAATTTAAGTTGGGTGCATTAGATAGAGTATATAATAGTAAATTAGTAGAAGTGCTTCATAAACCTAAGTTTAAGTACATTGGCGAGATTAAAAATATTAAAGCTATTAATTTCAACAAAGCTGGTGTCTATAATTTTGAGGTAACAGGCACCCTTTTCCTTTGGGATGAAAAAAGAGTTACGCCCGGAACAGGAACGATTACCGTTTCTGAAGATGGTACAATTGAAGCCTTTTCAGATATTAGTTTTATGATTGAAAAGGCAAGTGTTGAAAAAGCCAATGGTTTGATTCGACGGTATATGCCTCCTGGTGTTAAGGTAGACGCTGAGAAATTAGGCATTGACCGAAAAGTAAGTACGACCATAAAAGTAAGGTATCAGAAGAAACGTTCGGCAACTAGAAGGGCTAGTGATTCTGAAAAATAATCTTGTTAGAATAGATTCCTTGTTAAGGCAATCCAATCCGATAGTTATGCTACCATATTGTCATGTTTTATCCGCAACATGGCAACATCGCAAATCATTTCCTAATACCGATAAACTAATAATTCATGAATAAATTCATTAAATTCATTTTATACGCTATCGTAGCCATTCTTCTCCTTGGCGGTATCGCATGGTTCGCTTTTCTAAATGTACCCAAAGCCAGCAGCCAAGGGAAAACCGCTGAATTTACAGTACCTGCTACTGAACTATTTCAAGCCTTTGAGGCAGACGAAACAGCTAGTAATGCCAAATATATTGGTAAAATCATTGATGTTTCAGGGACGATTGAAGAAATTACGACAGACGAACAAGGCGCACCTGTTGTTTTATTAGCTGGTGGAGGCGATTTTGGCGGCGTACTTTGTACATTGGAAAGTTCGCAAGCTGAAAAAATTAAAAGTAAAAACTTTGGCGATCAAATTACTATCAAAGGGGTTTGTACGGGGATGTTGATGGAAGTGGTGGTGAATAAGGGGGTGATTGTGGAGTAGACTTTTATAAGATTTATAAGATAAAGTAGAGGTTTTTTTATAAAAAACCTCTACTTTATTCCCTCAATATTTTTAATTAGGCATCTAATTTAGATTAAAGCTTAATTTCTTGCCAATTGAAAGCAAACATAAATTCCTACTAAAAATGGTCTCCAATCATATATATATTAGCCATAATCATTCTCTTATTCAATCTTGGTTATTTTTAGTATTTACACTCTTTTCCTCTTCTTCCCTTTTTTCCCAATCAAGTCAAATAAAAGTAGCAACAACCCTCAAAGAACACGCAAAAATCTATTCCCTAAGTCCAACAGATATAAGTGATTGGGTAATTACGGATGAGCATATAAGCAAGACCAGTGGCGTTCATCATATTTATACTCAACAACATTATCAAGGTATTGAGATATTTAAAGCCAATGCATCTTTTCATTTCTTAGCAAATGGCCGATTACTAAAACAGAGTAATCACTTTATCCCTAATATTAACCAAAAAATACAAATTAATTTTAATCCTATTTCTGCCAAAGCTGCCATAGCAGCAATTGCTAAAACAATGAATTATCCACTAGCAGCAATAGAGGTAGTGGCCAATAATGTAAACGGCAATCAAACTATTTGGTCTGATGGAGGGATTTCCAGAAGAAACATTCCTAGCAAACCAGTCTATGTTTTAAATGAGCAAAATCAATTAGTCTTAAGCTGGGATATTAGCATTTATGAAAAAGATGCGCCTAATTGGTGGAGTTTTAAAGTAGATGCCGGAACAGGAAAAATTTTAGCACAAGATAATTGGGTGATTAATTGTACTTGGGACACTCCTACTAATCTATCAAGCAAACATCAACATCCTTCAAAAAATACAATTTCTAAACCCATAAAGTCTTCATTACAATCAAAAAATGCTATATCACTGCCATTGTCTGAAGATTCAGAGTGTCCCCAAAATTTTCCTAGTAACGAAACCTCATCATCTATACACCCTCAAACCATCACTGCGCAAAAAAATAATCTATCAGATAATGCCACTTACACCGTTTATCCTTTAGGCATCATCAATCCCGATGTGAGTGGGCGCATGACAATTACCAATCCAGCAAAACCAAATACCTCTCCTTTTGGTTGGCATGATACAAATGGTATAGCAGGAGCAGAATATACGATTACAAGGGGCAATAATGTATGGGCAAAAGAAGACAGGGCAAACGATGATGAAACGACGATAGGATTTAGTCCAGATGGTGGAAATAATTTGGACTTTGATTATGCCCTAGATTTCAAAAATGCTCCTATTGATAACCAAGAAGCTGCACTGACCAATTTATTTTATTGGTGCAATATCGTCCATGACGTTGCCTATCAATATGGCTTTGATGAAGCAAGTGGCAATTTTCAATTCAATAATTATGGTAAAGGAGGGATAGGAAACGATGAGTTATTAGCCGATGGATTTGATGGAAGTGGTTTTAATAACGCCAATATTGGTGTACCTCCTGATGGTAGTCGACCGACCATGCAAATGTTTTTATGGAATATTGTAGATTTTGAAGTAAATAGCCCTACTACGCTTAGTCATACTTTTGCCGTCCGTGCAGCCACTTTTGGTGCGACTAATTATGATCTCTCAGGTAATATTGTATTGGTAGCAGATACAGAAGGAAATGCTACAGAAGGATGTTCTGGCAATTATAGCAATGCAACGGCAATCAATGGCAGTATTGCATTAATTGACCGAGGAGGTTGTGAATTTGGTACTAAAAGCTTAAATGCGCAAAATGCAGGAGCTATTGCTGTTATTATTTGCAATAATGAATCTGGTAGTCTTCTCGCAGGAGGCGGAACAGATGGCAATCAAGTAATAATTCCCATTACCACAATGTCACAAGAGGATTGTACTATCCTAAAAACGAATTTAAACGAAGGCGTCAATATCCGCTTAAGTTCCAATTTAAAAGATAGCAATTTTGACAATGGCATCATTAGTCACGAATATGCTCATGGTATTTCTACAAGGTTAATAGGGGGAGCAAGTAATAATATTTGCCTATGGAACGAAGAGCAAATGGGTGAAGGTTGGAGTGATTGGTATGCCTTAATGCTCACTATGCAAACAGGAGATACTGGTAGTCAACCTAGAGGTATCGGTACGTATGTCAACAACGAACCCATTAATGGCCTAGGCATTCGCACCTTCTCTTATTCTACAGACCTAACGATTAATCCACATACCTACGCAGATATTCCTACCTTGGATGCGCCACATGATGTCGGTTCCGTTTGGTGTGCCATGCTTTGGGACATGACTTGGAACATAATTGATAATTATGGTTTTGATTCAGAT
>Ga0208544_10001957_pt1 | contig 13768 bp, 12 predicted proteins | sample DEB08_DNA_9_FD_184526 | JGI IMG/M metagenome (GOLD analysis project Ga0208544, IMG submission 184526) | Aqueous microbial communities from the Delaware River and Bay under freshwater to marine salinity gradient to study organic matter... | ecosystem: Environmental > Aquatic > Marine > Coastal ...
GACCTTACTCCTTTGCCTTCTATGCAGTTTATTTATAAAATCATTGCCAAGAAAATCAAAATGAAGGTTCAATTTATTGTTTAATATATTTATTATATTCTAGTTTCCAGAACTTAAAGAATTGCTGATCGAATTGTATAAGTAGGAAGGGCAATAAATGAAATAATAAAATGGATAAACAAATAACGATATTAGTAACAGGTGCAAGTAGAGGTATTGGCTATGACACCGTATTGGAATTGGCTAAAAATCCAGTTAATCGAGTAATTGCACTTTCTAGAAACGAAGCAAGATTAAATACCTTATTAAGCAAAACAACGACCAATAATATTCAAATCCTACCTTTTGATTTGGTTAAATTTGATAAAATAGAATTAGCAACGCAATTAAAAAACATCCCAAAGATTGATATTTTAGTTAATAATGCAGGAGTATTAATCAATCAACCTTTTGAGCAATTAAACTTAAAAGATTGGCAAAACATCTTTGAGACCAATTTTTTTGGTGTCGTACAATTAATACAATATTTATTGCCTAAATTAATGGCAGCTCAACCAGCACATATTGTCAATATTGGCAGTATGGGAGGCGTTCAAGGAAGTAGTAAATTTTCAGGGTTATCCGCCTATAGTGCCAGTAAAGCAGCTATTGCTAATTTAACAGAATGTTTAGCAGAAGAATTTAAAGAGAAAAATATCAAAATAAATTGCTTAGCCTTAGGTGCCATTCAAACCGAGATGTTGGCAGAAGCTTTTCCGGGATATGAAGCGCCTGTCACTAGTGCCTCGATGGCGAAATATTTAGCTTGGTTTGCTTTAAATGGACATCAATTTCATAATGGAAAGATTATCCCTGTAGCAGTTAGTACGCCTTAGCAATATAAGTTCAAATGTTGCCGTGTTGCGATGTTGCCGTGTTAAGGAAACAATATGGAAACATCGCAACAAGGCAACATCGCAACATTTTCATCTTTCTTAACTAAAATAAAACCATGGTTGCAGATAATTTTATTCCTTACGAAGGGGTCACTTATTCACCAGAAGAAACACAGAAGCGAAGTCAAGCCTACTACGAATACATGGATAAACGTAGAACGGTTCGAGAGTTTTCAGATAAGCCTATAGCAAAAGAAATTATTGAAAATATTTTGATGACGGCTTCTTCTGCACCATCAGGTGCGCATAAGCAGCCTTGGACTTTTTGTGTGATAAGTAATGCTGATTTAAAAGCAAAAATTAAGGTCGCTGCCGAAAAAGAAGAATACGATAGTTATAATGGTCGAATGTCGGAAGAATGGTTAGCCGCTTTAGCCCCTTTTGGTACAGATTGGCATAAACCATTTCTAGAAATAGCGCCATATCTTATTATTGTCTTTAAGAAGGCTTATGATTTAGAAGATGGAGTTAAATCTAAAAACTATTATGTCAACGAATCGGTTGGTATAGCAGTCGGTTTTTTATTAGCTGCGATTCATTATGCAGGTCTAGTTTCTTTGACACATACGCCTAGCCCAATGAATTTTTTACAGAAAATATTGAATCGACCAGAAAATGAACGGGCTTTTTTATTAATTCCAGTAGGTTATCCAGCAGAAGAGATAAAAGTGCCTAATATTGAACGGAAAGCAGCGAAGGAGGTCATTGTGTATTATGAATAGTTTTCTGTCTCGTCGGATGGCTGCGCCGTCCGATGAGAACAATGCAAAAATTGTCAGAAGACATGAAACATTTATTCGATATAATCTCCGCCTATTACAGATGTTGTTTGTCTATTGGCAATTTCGTGTTCAATAAATTAGACAATTACCAAACATTCGTTCGGCATTAGTGCAAATAAAAATTATATGTGTACCGTTACTTTCATACCTACTAAAAAAAATGAGTTTATCCTTACCTCCAATCGGGATGAAAGTGCAGCCCGCTCTCCCGAAAATATTAGTCAAATGGAGCAAAAGGGACAAACGCTTATTTTTCCAAAAGATAAAGGGGCAGGAGGTACTTGGATTGCCGCCTCTTCACATAATAAATTGGTTTGTTTATTAAATGGAGCTTTTGAATGTCATGAGCGAAATCTACCGTACTCAAAGAGTCGAGGTATTATGGTTTTGGAATTTTTCCAATATCCTGATGCTAATCAATTTTTTGCAGCCTACGATTTTTCGGGCATGGAGTCTTTTACCATGATTACTTACGATAATGGACAATTATGGGATTTTAGATGGGATGAACAGGAACAGCAAAAATTTATTAAAGCCTTAGATACCAGCCAATGTCACATTTGGTCATCGGCTACTTTATATAAAAAATCTATACGTCAAAAGCGAGAACAATGGTTGGCGGAATGGTTGGTAGACAGAGTTGATTTTAGTCGTAGCGCTATTTTAGAGTTACATAAAAAAGGAGGCGAAGGAAACCCTTCTATTGATTTTATGATGAATAGATATAATTATTTAGTACAAACCGTCAGTATTACTCAGGTGGTTGGGACGAACGGTAAAATGGAGCTGATTTATAATGATTTGATGAATGAGGAAGTAAAAGCAGCAGATGTATTTTTTGATAAGATTGGATTACCTGTTTAAGCCTATAGTCGAAGTGAAATAAAAAACAGGCTAAACTCAATTACGTCTAGCCTGCTTTATGAAAATGTCTTTTGTAGGTAATAATGGGTTTAGAGAAAAATAACTTACGCCTTTAAATTTGTTCTTTTTAACTCTTATTGCGTTACAAAAATACGTATCCCCGTGCATCGAGATTCCATTTTTGCGCCTGTGTTAAGTTAAGAATAACTGCGTAACTTATTAGTAGTTTACTCAGTTCTAATGCCCTAATACTATTTTAAAATAGCATTCATTAATCAGTTTTCGGAACGACTACCCTTTCAAAAAAGGAGACTTCCTTTGACTTAAAAAATATTTTCTTTGTGTTCGTATGTTTTGCCTTCCTTTAGCTGGAGACAATTCTATATTTTGCAAGTTCCATGCCATTTATCAATAAATGTTAAAATTAATTATTTGTATAAATTTGTAAATGAACTACTTAGTTGAAAAAGTAAATTCTAAAAGTGTGAGTCGTTAGGAGGCGGCAAGATAAGGATTCCTAGTTTGGAGGCTAGGAATATCGGCATTTTAGGCACTTGATGTTTCTAGTCTCCAGGCTAGAAACCGCTATCCGCAGGTCTCCTAACCTATATTGAAAACTTACAAAAAATATAAATTCTTAAGTAGGAGAGGAGAAAATTAGGGGAATTCATTTTTTCCTCTCCTACTTAAACATTCACTAAATTATCCTTCTAATGGCAAGAGTATTAGGCATAGATTACGGTACAAAAAAAATAGGCTTGGCAGTTACGGACCCCTTACAAATTATTTGTAGTCCATTGACAACTGTACCTACTAGAGAAATTTTTGATTTTTTGGACAACTATTTAAAAGAAGAAGTAGTAGAATGTATGGTCATTGGTGATTCTTTAAATACAGATGGAACGCCTTCTCAAATTGCTCATTTAGTTGTTGGATTTGTAAGGAAATTAAAAAAATTATATCCCAATATTGAATTTGCGATGCAGGATGAACGCTTTACCTCTATTGATGCCCGTCAAATCATTTTACAAAGTGGTTTAAAAAAGAAAAAACGTAGAGATAAAAGCTTAGTAGATAAAGTGAGTGCTTCTTTGATTTTGCAAGCTTATATGGAGGGGAAAAGAGGTTGGAATAGTGGAATGGTATAAAGGCATAGAGGTGGAAAGGCAAAATAAAATATATAACCATCAACAAAAAATAACTTTAAGCAATGGAAAAAATAGGTGTATTTACTTCAGGAGGAGATGCTCCAGGCATGAATGCTTGTATTCGGGCGGTTGTAAGAACAGCCATTTATCATGGATTAGAAGTAGTCGGCATTATGGAAGGATATCAGGGAATAGTAGATAAAAATTTTATACCAATGACAGCGGACTCTGTGAGTAATATTATTCAACAAGGAGGAACGATTCTAAAGTCTGCTAGATGTACACAGTTTAGAACTAAAAAAGGACGTAAAAAAGCTTATAAAAATCTAAAAGAAGCAGGTATTGATGGAGTTGTTGCCATTGGCGGAGATGGGACTTTCACAGGGGCGGCAATCTTCATGCAAGAATATCCAGATATTAATTTTGTGGGTTGTCCAGGCACGATAGATAATGATTTGCATGGCACCGATTTTACGATTGGCTATGATACCGCCATTAATACAGCGATGGAAGCCATTGATAAAATCAAAGACACGGCTAATGCTGATGCTCGTTTATTTTTCATTGAAGTGATGGGAAGGGACGTTGGTTTTATTGCCTTACGAAGTTGTATTGCTACAGGTGCTGAAACCGTTTTAATGCCTGAGACTAGCACGAATATTAAAGCGCTGGTCAAAACTATATCGGAACATTACGAAAGAAAAAAAGCATCTATTATTATAATAGTAGCAGAAGGAGAAGAAATGGGAGGCGCTGTAAAAGTGGCGAAAAAAGTCAGTAAAAAATTTACCGCTTTATCTTCTAGGGTTACCATTTTAGGTCATATACAAAGAGGTGGTCGTCCTACTGCTATGGAAAGAGTCAATGCTAGTTGGATGGGTTTAGAAGCTGTTAAGGCTTTGATAGCAGGCGAAAAAGGCATTATGATTGGCATTGTAAATAATAAAGTGGCACATACGTCTTTTGAAAAAGCCATTAAACACAATCAAGAGATTAGTCCAACGTTATTAGAAATGGTGAAGGTGCTGGCATAGAAGTTTGAGTATAGGATAAAGCATTGGTATCTTCTCTAATTTCTGTTTATTTGTCGATAAAATCAAGCAGGGCATAAAAAGAAAAGGTATCTTAGTCGTTAAATCATTTCCATGCAAAAAAAAGTTGTTGATAGTATTAGAGTTGCTACCTGGTTGGTGGTCGTACTGTGGTTTGTTCATTTGATCCAGTATGCTACGGGGTCGGATTTCGGTTTTTTAGGAACTTATCCTCGGCAAATTTGGGGATTACGAGGCATTGTTACTTCGCCACTGATTCATGCGGACATGCAGCATTTAATCTCTAATTCAGTCCCCATCTTTTTATTGACTTCTACTATCTTTTTCTTTTACAAAAAAGTAGCCACCAGAGCTTACTTGATGATTTATATATTGACAGGTTTGATGGTCTGGATTTTTGCTAGAACTGTTTTCCATATCGGCGCAAGTGGAGTAGTGTATGGTTTAGTCTCTTTTATTTTTTGGAATGGTATTTTCCGACGTAGTTTACAATCTATCGTTTTAGCCTTAGTCGTTACGGTTTTATATAGTGGTTATTTTGCAGGAATTCTGCCCAACCAAGAAGGTATTTCATGGGAAAGTCATTTATTGGGCGGCCTTGTTGGTATTTTTGTTGCCTATTACTTTAAAGAAGAATTAGAAGCGGATGAAAGTGAGCAATTAGCTTCTTGGGAGTTAGAACCTGAAAGTGAAAGTACTCCTTTTATGCGGTCAGATACTTTTGAAAAGACAAAACAACAACGCTTACAGGAAGCACAAGAACAATTGCGAAAGGCACAAGAACAACGACAATTTCCCGATTGGTATAGCAATAGTACGCATCAAGAATAAAAAAGTAATTTTTAATTAAACATTACCAATTTCAAGAATGGTACAGCCCCGAGTCTTAAAAAACTACCTAATCAGAGCGCCTTTCCGTACAACTCAATATATTTAGAAGGGGTCATCTTCATGATTTTTTTAAATTGCCGATAAAAATTGGAGATATTATTATACCCTACTAAAAAACCTATCTGAGATATACTATAAGTTTCCTTGATTAAAAACTTACAAGCCATGCTAATTCTAAATTCATTCAAATAGGCAATAAAAGATTTATGGGTAATCTTTTTGAAATACCGACAGAAAGCATATTTATTTAAATGAGCAATTTTAGAGACTTCTTCTAGAGAGATTTGCTGGTCAAAATTGGTCGAAATATAGTTGAATATTTTATTCAAGGTACTATCCGTTTCATTTACTTTGAGATGATAAGGTATGCTAGAAAGAAATTCTTTTTGTGGACTTAAAGCTATTTGATTTAGTACTTCTAATAAGTTAATGAGTTGTTTGGCACCCTTCGCTTCCATTAACTCAAATATCAATGGTTTTAAAGTAGCGGTTAAACTAGGATTAATTCGTACCCCTTTTGCAGCAGCATGTAAAAATTCATTCACTTTTACCATTTCTGGTAATTGTAAAAACTGACCACCAAAAGCCGTAGGAAGAAAAAACAAAGAAATCATATGTGTATTAGCCGTTGCTGGTTGCTCAAAATAACTTGATTTATTTTTAAAAACATGCGGCACATTAGGCGCTATCACATACATACTATTGGGGCCAAATTCTTCCATGCTATCTCCAATGGAAATAATCCCACTTCCCTTTAAAATTAGACTTATCTGATACTCTGGATGATAATGCCATTGGTCATACTGATAAGGCATTTCATTTACTTGAATATGAAAAGAAGCTCCTTCTTTTTTAGTCACTTTAAAACGAATCGGAATCATTAGCGCAAGATTTTGGAACAGATGGTCAATATTCGTCAACAGATAATCTTAAAATAGTTAGATTTTTGTGGTATTACCAATATTAAACGGTTTGAGCATTGATATTTTGACGTTACAACAAAATAAATATACTTGTTTTAATGAAAAGAACAAAGTATCAATGCGACATACCCTTAAAACACCAAATTATTTATGGAAGTTCTAACCGACACTAAAACATTTTATACGCATTTGGTTTGCTCTAAACATGGAGATGTTTATGATAAAAATAAACTCCAAACTTTCTCCAAAGGAAAAAAACCACTGATTGCTAAATATTATCTAGAGGAGCATCCTCCATCAGAAATAATTGATTCTACAGAAAATAGTATGTGGCGCTATCGAAAAGTGTTGCCTGTAGAAAATGATGAAAATATTGTGACACTGGGAGAAGGAATGACGCCGCTTATTTCGTTAGCAATTTTGGCTAAAGAATACGGTGTGGCATTATCTTTAAAAGATGAATCTTACAATCCAACAGGTTCTTTCAAAGCAAGAGGGTTGGCGATGGCTATTTCTAAAGCTAAAGAATTGGGGGTAAAAGCTTGCGTGATTCCTACTGCTGGAAATGCTGGAGGTGCGATGAGTGCTTATTGTGCCAAAGCAGGCTTAGATGCTTATGTATATATGCCTAAAAAGACGCCGAAAACTTTTGCCAAAGAATGCGAATTTTTTGGGGCAAAAGTAACTTATGTAAATGGTAATATTGGAGATTGTGCTGCTCAAATCAAAAAAGATAACTTGCCAAATTGTTTTGATATTTCTACATTAAAAGAGCCTTTTAGAATAGAAGGTAAAAAAACGATGGGCTATGAAATTGCTGAACAAATGAATTGGGAAACCCCAGATGTGGTCATTTATCCTACAGGCGGAGGAACGGGCTTAATTGGCATCTGGAAAGCCTTTCAAGAAATGCAACAAATGGGTTGGGTTGGCAAAAAAATGCCTAGAATGGTTGTCGTTCAAACAACTGCTTGCTATCCAATAGTCAAAGCTTTTCAGGAAGGCGCTACCCAAGCATCAACCTTCCCAAATCCTGCGGTCACTAGAGCCAATGGTTTAAGAGTTCCTAGCGCTTTTGGAGATGAAATTTTATTGGATATTTTGTATAAAAGTAATGGAAATGCGTTGACTGTTTCTGAAGAAGAGATATTAGAAGGCACTAAAGAGATGGCGCAAAAAGAAGGTGTTTTATTAGCGCCCGAAGGTGCTGCTGTTTGGATGGCTTTCAAAAAATTATTAAAGGACCAGTGGATTGCTCCTGATGAAAAAGTTGTTTTATTGAATACAGGAACTATATATAAGTATATGGAGAATTATTAAGTATTATAAGTTGCGGATAACTGGTAGTGCGCCGATATTCTAGCGCATCAGATAAAAAATAGATAATAATCCGTTGCCCTTAGTTAATCCGTTGGTAGAAAGTTGACCAACGGATTAACTAAGGGCAACGGATTATTATTTTTTAAGATAAATTGCTAAAAATCGGGTGATTTATTTTTTATCTGATTCCCTATTTAGCGCGTTAGAAAGAAAATTGATATAACCTATCTAATATCCGTGGCTAAATATTTTCCGTCGCTAAGTTTTTTTAACAACAGATTTTAGACAAATTAATAAAATGAGCTATATCAATTTTTTAACTGACTATCTAGATATTTATGACAAGTATAGACAAAAGTCTGTAAATTTGTAAGAAAGCAATAAAATATTTATGAAAGTAACCGTTTGTAAAACGCCAAGATGGCAACTACTTAAAGGGCAAATTCAGAACCTTAATCCTATTGAATTTAAGGAAAAAATAGCGGCAATAACTGATGCAGTACTTATAGATGTTAGAACCCCCGAAGAACATCTGATTAATTCTTTACCTAATTCTTTAAATATTAATTATTTGGGAGATGGATTTTGGGAACAAATCGAACAATTGGATACCAATGAAATCTATTTGATTTATTGCAGAACTGGTCGTCGTAGTTTACGTGCTTGTACCCTAATGAAAAATGGTGGTTTTGACCAAACAAAAGTATTTAACCTAGATGGTGGCATGGTGGCTTGGGAAGAATCACTTGGGTATTGATAATAAGGTAATGGGTTGATAAGAATGATGAATTGATGTGCATTAACTTCAAACCTCATAATTCTCAGAACCTTATAATTCTCATAACCTCACAACCTCCTTCAATTGATTTCACAAAAAAGCGTCCAAGAAATATTAGAAAGAGCAAGAATCGAAGACATTGTAGAAGACTTCGTGAACCTCCAACGCCGAGGGGTGAATTATATTGGTTTATGCCCCTTTCATAATGAGAAAACGCCTTCTTTTACCGTCTCTCCTAGCAAAAATATCTGTAAATGTTTTGGTTGTGGAAAAGGGGGCGATCCTGTGCAGTTTTTAAGAGAAAAAGAAGATTTGTCTTTTCCAGATGCACTTCGATATATTGCCAAAAAATATGGGATACAAATAGAAGAAAAAGAATTATCGCAAGAAGCGATTCAAGAAAAACAGTTATTTGATAGTTTATATTTGGTCAACGAATACGGTAAAAGTTTTTACCAGAAAGAATTATTTGAAACCACTAGAGGAAAAAGTGTTGGCCTGTCTTACTTTAAAGGTAGAGGATTCAGAGAAGCAACTATTAAAAAATTTGGACTAGGTTATGCGCCGAACGCTAAAGATTTATTGACTTCTAGTGCAGTGGCAGCAGGCTATAATATTGAGTTACTTCGAAAAGTACGATTGACCAATCAATACGATGGGGATTTTTTCCGAGATAGAGTGATGTTCACCATTCATAATTTATCTGGGAAAGTGATTGCCTTTGCAGGCAGAACCTTACAAAAAAACAGTAAAACTGCTAAATATATTAATTCTCCTGAATCGGAGATTTATATCAAAAATAAGGTTTTATACGGCGCTAATTTTGCTAAAAAATCAATTCGAGAATTAGATGAATGTATTTTAGTAGAAGGGTATACTGATGTTATTTCTTTGCATCAAGCAGGGATAGAAAATGTAGTGGCTTCTTCGGGTACTTCTTTGACCGTTGGACAAATTAATTTGGTTAAACGGTACACGCCCAATATCAAAATTCTTTATGATGGCGATGCAGCAGGTGTTAAAGCCGCTTTACGTGGACTAGATTTGGTTTTAGAACAAGATATGAATGTTAAAATCTGTCTCTTACCAGATGGAGAAGACCCTGATTCTTACATGCAGAAAGTAGGATTGACTGCTTTTAAAGCCTATATGGATAAAGAAGGGAAAGATTTTATTCTTTTTAAAACTAATTTATTATTGGCAGAGGTAGCGGATGATCCTGTCAAAAAGACTGCTTTAATTAAAGATATAGTTCAAAGTATTTCCAAAATTCCTGATGCCATTAAGCGTTCTATGTATGTTAAACAATGCGCTCAATTAATGGACATTTCGGCAGAATTACTAACTGCCGAATCAGATAATGAAATTCAAAAAGTAGAAAAGAAAAAAGCACAGAAAGCTTACTTTGATAGAAAAAAACAGCAACAAGGGTTTCCTTCTGGGAATAATGCGCCTTTTCCATCCAATTCTGCCCCGTTTCCTGGTGCTCCGCCGTCCGCTGGTTTCCCAATGGATATGCCTTTTCCTGGTATGGATTCGGGAGAACCGTTTGATGGTGGTCAGCCATTTCCTGAAGTGGGTCGGCCTGGAGCAGCGCCCAAATCTGTCTCAGGCGATGAATTTCAAGAAAAAGATATTATTCGGATATTGATTTGTTTTGGAACACAGGTATTTGAGAATGATGTAACGGTTACGGAGTATATTTTAAATAATATTAAAGATTTTATTGATAAATTTGATAATATTTTCTATTCCTCTATTCTTGAAGAATTTAAAAATAACCATAAATTAGATACCGATTATTTCATCACTCATAAAGATGAACAAATTAAAAGAATTGCATTAACTGCTATTACTTCTCCTTATCAATATAGCGAAGCATGGGAAAAGAAATATGAACAGCCGCTTAATACTCAGGAGATGCCCGATAAGAATTTCTTGAAAGATAGTATAGATGCTGTACGTAAATTATTGATTAAGAAAATAGATAAAATCTTGAAAGAAGTTCAAGAAAAACTTAAAAGCCTTGATCAAGAACAAGATTGGTCAAAAATCATGAAACTCTTGAAGAAAGACCAGAAGTTTAAGGCGATTCGGAATGAATTGGCGGCACAGTCGAATACGGTTATACTCAAGTAAGTTAAGTTAATAAACCACCTTCACCTTAATTCGATTCCCAGGCTTTGGCAATTTACCTTCATGAATGCCATTCATTTTTAATAAAATAGGAATTGGTATTTTATATCTTTTAGAAATATTTTTTAGGCTTTCATTTCGCTGAATGGTGTGGTACAAATAAGACTTTGCCCGTTCTGCCACTTTTTTAGGAAAAATAGCCGAACCGTTCAACGATTCAACTGACTTTGGTGAAATATTAGGTAAAACGGCAACGATGGCTCTACTATTAGCAGATTTAGTTACACTAACCGTATGATCATCATAAACAGGAGAAAAGAGCAATAATTCTTGACCTGGCGCTACTCTATCTGTTTTTAAATCATTCCAAACCTTTAAATGAAAAGGATCACAATTAAATAGTTTGGCTAAAAACACTAAATTATCGCCTTGTTGAACAGTATAGTAAGATTTAGCATAAAGCGACTTTCCAATATTTTTTCTACCAGAAGGCCGACGATTCACTTTACGAGTATCTGGACGACTGAAATAACTATTAAAATCATTCATGACTCGTTTAGGTAATATCAAGTATTGACCTTTAGTACTCACTGGAATATAATCTCTTTTATAAGATGGGTTTAATGCTCTAATCGTGGTAATAGATAAACCAGTTAGCGCAGCTATTTGATTAAAATCTATATTGTCATATACCTTCGTAACGTCCGTCAATTGTAAGTCCATTTCAGGATAACTAGGGTTTAGATTATGCTGTTCATAATTTTGTAATAAATAAGCCGCAGCAATATAAGCAGGCACATAATTTCTAGTCTCTCTAGGCAAGTATTTTCTGATTTTCCAGAAATTTTTGCTTCTTCCTCTTCTTACTGCTCTACTAACATTTCCGCCACCACTATTATAAGCTGCGATGGCTAATGGCCAATTTCCAAACCGCTTATATTGTCTTTGCAAATAACGCATCGCTGCATCAGTAGAAAGGTGAGGGTCTCTGCGTTCGTCAATCGTTTCATCAATTCGTAACCCGTATTCTTTTCCTGTCAATTTCATAAACTGCCATAAACCCACTGCTTTGGCACTTGAAATAGCTATAGGATTTAGAGCGGATTCTGTAACGGATAAATATTTTAGGGCATCAGGTAAACCGTACTCTTTGGCATATTTTTGAAAGATGGGAAAATACATAACCGTTTTCCCCAGCATAGCTTCTGTCTTATCTCTATTTTTGATGGTATACGTCCGAATATAGCTTTTAACCACATCCGTATAACGAGGAATAACACAACTTGCAATACCTCGCAAACGCATTCGAATATCCTCATCCGTATACAACGGAATGGGTTCATCACTATAAGTGTTGGTATATTGTGCACTTAGCTTTCCTGTAAAAGCCAAGGCAGATAGCAGTAATACAAATTTAATTAGATTCGCCTTCATCGCAAAACGATAGTTAATAGAGGTTAAATTTTAATTCAATAGTTGTTGTAATCGAGAATGATAAATAGGTCAGATTGATGGGGAACTGATAGTGACTACTAAGCAAAAGTATTTAATCGTAATCAGTTCTTAACGGGGCATTTATTAGAATAAGGTAAAGGTAGTAACATTTGGAGGCATAATAAAAGAATTACTACTGTTTTGTAAAACATTAACATTAATGTAGTATATCTTCAAACAGTTCTTCATTCAATTTCCATGCCTAATGACTTTTTACATGAAAATTAATATCTTTTGCTAGTGGTTTAGTATGCAAGTAATTAATAACCTTAACCATTACAATGTTAGTAAGTATAGGAAAAAAGGTAACATCATCACTTGAATTATCAATCAGTTATAACATTTTTCCATTAGCGTATAATTGGGAAACATTAGGCGTTTTACTACCTCCTTTGGGTTCTAACGTAATATTTAAGGATTCTGCATTAGGAATATAAGGTACTCTAAGAAGTGTTTCCTTATTTGTTTCTAAAACCCCCATATTCACCATTTCACCTGCTACGTCTGCCCATAATTGAAGGGATTTATCAGCAGGGATTTCTGGTAAATCGACCACATTTAAATAAGCATTTTGGTTTGCTTCATTCCAATAAACAACGATTAAAGCTTCAGGAGAAAGACTTGAACCTCGTAGATGAACATGACTTGTATTTATATCTTTTAGAACCGTAAATTGCTGGGTGATTTGTGATTTTTGGTTAATTAATTGGGTGTTATTATTTTCTAGTTGATTGATTTTATGTTCTAAGAAACCAATTTGGTTTTGTAAATCTGCTTGTTGTTGAAATAATAAAAATGCCATTAAACCAAAGCCTACCGCAAAAATAGCTGTAATTCCTGTGAGCCAATTTACAGTTAATTTAGGACTAAGCATAGTAGTAGTTACATCTGTTTCCTTAACGACCTTTAACACCTTTCTTCGTAATTTTTTAGGTGATTCAATGACATACTCGGTAGCAAAATCTTTCATCATTATTTGGCTTTCTCTTATTTCTCTAGCAAGGATAGGATTTTGAGCCAAATATTGTTCTACTTGTCTACCTTCCTCCTCAGTAGTCAATCCTAGGATATATTGCTCTAGTAATGCTCGTTCTATGTGCGTTTTTCCTGCCACAATGAATTGATAGATTAATTAGCATAAAAATAAATTAGCACACCTCTAAGAACCGTAGCTTGAACCTTCTTGTCCGAGTATTATTTTGCTCGGACAAGAAGGTTCAAGCTACGAATGATATTCTGGGATGCTCCCCTTAGGATAGGGAAACAGTAAATTAAGGAAATTGTTTAGCGCAGGATTTTGGAGTGAAGATTAAGTGTAAGGCAAAAAGAAAGAAATAATTAGTCATAATATAATACCTTTTTTGCTTTCCTTGGATTAATAGTAACGAACCATTTTCCAATAGTAGCATCTAGTCTATCTATTGCTTTTTCATGTAATTTCATCG
>Ga0208544_10001960_pt1 | contig 13761 bp, 22 predicted proteins | sample DEB08_DNA_9_FD_184526 | JGI IMG/M metagenome (GOLD analysis project Ga0208544, IMG submission 184526) | Aqueous microbial communities from the Delaware River and Bay under freshwater to marine salinity gradient to study organic matter... | ecosystem: Environmental > Aquatic > Marine > Coastal ...
TAATCTGACCAAGCTTAACCCATTCGTAAACCGCCTGGCTTGTTACACCACACGTATGTGCCAATCTTGCTCTACCGCCAACCCACTTGATAAGTTCAAATAGCTCATGCGCTTGCTGCTGCTTAATGTCTGCTGCTGTTACAATCATTTTATTTACTCTCTGTTGTTAAGTTGAGATAATAATAAGCCTTTAATTTAAACTTGTAAAGTATTATTTAAAAGTATTTAGAAATTCGTGTAAAAGTAGCATTGGATAGCATTCAGTCTGACCGCTTTTAGTATGGTAATTACTCATCTTACGAGCGGACAATTTATGTTTACCTAATTGAAGGTGTATGGCCGCTTCACGCGCATGAGCCTCGTTACCAGTAGCAAAGCATTCATGAGCAAGTAACTTGACCACAGCGGACGCTGGAAGCCCATACCGCTTGGTTCTGAAGTCTATGGACTTGGCATATCCATATTTAAGCCAGGAAACCTCGCCAACGGTGATTTTTATTAGATATGTGTAACTGGGTTGGGTTCTTGATGTTTCTTCGCATACATTACAAACAAAACTGTTGTTCCTAACGTGAGTTATTTGTAATTCCGTTTCGTGACTGCAAGCATCAAACCGATATAATTTATAATCTTTATTGTGACCCGAACCTATCAAAGTTAAACCAACCGCCTGAGCTTCTTTGTTTCGCTTTTGCATCAAACATGTCTTACACGTAACTTGGTTTTGTCTAACATGGACAATCTGCAAATCAGCTTCATGGCCGCATGGGTTGAAAATGTATAATCTGTAGTCCTTACCCCTTTGAGATTTACCCAACAAGGTTAGGTCAGCCTGGGCAGCTTCTGTTTTGTGTTTCTCATTAATTGGGCTTGCCATCCATTAGCTCTTTGGTGTTGGTATAGCGTGAACATACAAATTTAAATAAAACTTGTACAGGATTATTTTCGATATTCTGCATTTCTATTCTAAATCTTCGGTGTTTAATGGTGTTTGATAAAAAACTCATCAAACACTCTGTAAGTTATTGATTCATATAGTAAATGTGTAGTGGTGTTTAATACCTATATATAATACCTATGTATAAGTAGTAGTAGTGTAATAGTAGTATATGTATATAGGCTGCTCATATAGTAGGGGGATAGGCAAAATGTGTTTTATTAGGTCATCAAACACCGGAAGTACTAAAAACTTAATGGAATCATAGACTTAGTGCGGTGTTTGATGGGGATTAATTAGGCTCAGGTGTTTGATAAATTTTAGGCGGGTGTTTAATGGGGTTTAATTAAATTTTATTAAACACCGCCTAACTATATGATTTTGAAAGGGTTTAATCTAATTTGTAAAATATGACGGTATTTCCGTCAATCTTTTTTCTTTCATGGTAATAAAATCCCATGCTAGCAAGAACAGCTTTAATTGCTCGGTTATTTGGATAATCTTCGAACCTCCCGTCGTTGTGCATATCATTATATGTACGAATTTCCCTGTTTAAATTTGTCAGATTTAAAATTCCACCATCAAAACAATCTGGATATTCTTCCAAAGCGTCCTCTAATGTAACCTTAAAAGGTGACTTTCCAAGCTCAATCATCTTGTTTCTTGATGCTGTAATTGGTGCTCTTCTCTCAGCATTAAACGTTGTATTTATCTCATGGTTCTTCAATGCTTGGTATAAAGCTGGTATTGAATTGCGCATATTTTCATACAAATCTATGTAATAACGAGGATTAATTTTAGATAAAAACTCCTCAATAGCTTTGCCTGATTGCCATTTACTGAAGATAACGCAGTACCTTCTATCATTATCATCCATCGGAATTGCATCCTTATGGTTGGTTAAACAGAAGTAATTGGTAGTATTTGGAACAGTGACGGGGTCCATTCCTTTCTTAACCTGCTCAACTGTTGGGTTAGATATAAAAGGTTTTAACTTGTTTGTAGTCTCATATTTTTTGTAATTATCAATTTTTAATTCTTCGATAAATGTCATACATTGCCCTGCGGCCCACCCTGAGAAATTGCTTTCAAGTGTTTGCGCATTCATCACCCTGACATTATTAAAGCCTAGTATCAGTCGCATCATCTCAGAAAAAAAGCTTTTACCGTCACCAGGTGCGCCCTGCAATACAACAGCCCACGGTAATTTATCCCCTGGGTTTTGAACACAGAATGATAAATAGTCTAATATAATATCAATTTCACGCTTGTCAGCAATTAGGTGTGTAAGGTGACTCATCAACATCTTTTTAGCTTCGTCTTCAACAGCTTGGTCAACAACCTCATGCAATTCCGCTTCATAGGTGTTTATGTAATCAACCTTAGAGTGTGTGAACAAAGATGGAAAGCTAGGGGCATACATCGTGCCAGCTACCATCTCTATAACACCTTCGGCCACTTTACTGGGTTTAAGATTAAAGCCCTTGCTGTTGGTTGGTGTGTCCTTAGCGTGCATAGTGTCAAACGCAACCTTACTATATTCAACAAAGTTATCCTTAGAGATATATTTGCCTCCAGGATTCATCACGTATTCATTTATAAAACCTAAATCAGATACAACCGTCTCACCTGTAACCTTATCCACTTTAAGTGATGGCAACCCTCCAGCCATACCAATGATAGATGCAAATGTGATTAGGTTTCCGGTGTCGTCTGCTTTAAAAGAACACCAGCGTTTAAAGTTTGAATTCTCAACTTTTAAACTATAATCACCTCTAGTGGTTGACCATGCGTCTAAAACTTTGTATCCCCATGACCTTCTATCCGATAATTTTTCTTCTTTATGTCCCATACCTAAAAGTTGACGTTTAAAACCTGCACATACTGTCATCCAAGATTCATTATCAGCCCCAACTTCTTCAGGTAAGTTTTCAAAAATTGCTTTTATCTGAATACCATTTAAATCTGAACCATCAGGATTTGTTACTGCTAAGTTATCAAGTTTAACGGCTTCAATTAAATCTGTACCACTATCATTACCAGTTGGTAAAGCATCAACCGTTAGCTTTTTAAGAGCCATCTTAGGTAAGCCTGGTTTGAAGTCGTCAAAGTGGTCTTCTAATAACTCATCACCAACAACCTTATATCCTTTACCTGTTGCAACATAACCCTTACCAGATACGCGAGTATCAAAGCCTTTAAGCTTAAACAAATCACTACCCTGTTTGATTGTGATGTCTTCTGGAACGGTAAAAATATAATGTTCACCGCCATTCAATGTATTCTGTGAAAAAGAACACTCCCAATCAAGCTCACAACCTAATACCGCCTCAACATCTTTCCTTGTTATACCTTTATATGTGTCTAAATCAATTACCATAAAACCTGTAGGAACCTTAACCCCATACATGGCTGAAGTGCATTCGCCTTCATACGTTTGCCATTCATTACAGCTCGGACTTTTATCCTTATTAAGCGGAAATATTGTCACATTACTCTCCTGTTAAATTTATCGCTTTATATTTACCTTCTGTCATCTTCTCAATTAATACAGCAGATTTAGCGGGGATGCTTTTGTTTTCATACCAAGACCTGACAGCCTGCGGTGATATGCCAAGCTCACGCCCTAAGTTTGAATAGTTAAAACCATAATCTGCCAATAGTAATTTCATGTCGGTGTTCATTTGTTACGCCTTATTTGTAAAATGGACTTGCATATTAGCCCCTGTTGATGTAAATTACAACTTCAATTATAAATTAAAAGGCAACTTAAAAATGTTAGAAAATGAAATTATTAACTTAACCGCAGCTATTGAAAAGCTTTGCACCCTTATGGAAACTAAAGAAGTAGAGCCTGTAATAGTAGAGCCTGTAATAGTAAAACCTGTAATAGTAGAGCCTGTAACACACACTGAAGATAGTTTAAAAGAATTGTGCTTAACATCATCAAAGAATATTGAAGATGGTAGAACTAAGGTTCGGGCAATATTAGCCAAGTATAATGCTAAAAAAGTAGCTGAAATACCAACCCACCTTTATAGCGAAGTGGTTAAAAAATTAGAGGGGTTAGTATAATGGGTAATCATGCTAAGTTATCAGCTAGTTCTAGTTCAAGGTGGTTAAATTGTACGGCATCAGTTGCCGCAATAGATTATTTACATAGTCCCGATGGCGGTAATACCCCTCCCAAAACAAATAAATTTGCCGAAGAAGGCACATGCGCCCATGAATTAGCAGAAATTTGTTTAAATAATGGTAAAAGTCCGCAGGATTATATTTACGATTTTCTAACAGAAGCACCTGATATACGTGTTAACAAGGAAATGGCAGATTATATCGAAGGATATATTGAATATGTGCGAAGCTTTGAAACAGATACATCTGAATTAATGATTGAACACAAAGTAAGTTATTCTGATTACGCCCTTAAAGGTTTCGGCACATCCGATGTTATATTAAGAGATGGTAATGTATGCCATATTATCGATTTAAAATATGGTATGGGTGGCGTAAACCCTAAAGATAATAGCCAATTAATGCTTTACGCTTTGGGTGCTTACCAGGAGTTTGGACGCTATCCTTATGAGCTTAAAACTTTTCATTTACACATTTACCAACCTAGAATTAATAATATTTCACAATGGGAAATATCCATTAAAGATTTATTAATATTTGGTGAAAAGTCCAAACTGGCTTCTAAGAAAATTGAAACGGGTGATACTGAATTTAATCCTAGCGAAAAAGCCTGTCAATGGTGCGATTTTAAAGGCCATTGTAAGGAATTAAAACTATACAATGATAAGGTTATAGGTTGTATGTTTGATGCAGTACCCGCAACACCACCTTTAATTGAAAACACCGACCTTGGAAAGATATTAGATAACAAAAAAATCATTGAATCATGGTTAAAAGCAGTTGAAGAAGTTATTTTTGATAAAATATCTGATGGTCAACTGGTTGAAGGTTATAAAATAGTGCATGGTCGCTCATCAAACAAATGGGATAATGAAAATGAAGTAGCTAGAAAGCTAAAAGATTATTTGGGTGATAAAGCTTATTCTAAAAAATTATTAAGCCCAGCCCAAGCTAGAAAAAATTGCAACGCTAAAGATTTTACTGATATTTCACATCACATTACAAGGTCAACTGGAAAACCAACATTAGCCAAAGCGAATGATAAGCGTGAAAGTTTAAATGATTGTTCAGATTTATTTTAAGTTGACAGCTTAAATCTTAAAGCATACCATAATCAAACGCTAATTTTTATTAGCGTTTTAAAACTTAAATTTTAACTAAAAACTTAGAGAGAAATTAAAATGTCAAAATTAACACTTACCAACGTACGTTTATCATTCCCATCACTTTTTAAAAGAGCAAGCTTTAACGGCCAAGAAGGCAAATTTGAAGCCACCTTTTTACTTGATAAAGTTAAAGATGCCAAGCAGATTGAAATGCTAAAAATTGCAATAAGTGATGCGTTATCAGATGCAAAAATAATAGTAGCAGATGATAAAATCTGTTTAAAAGATGGTGATAACATTGATTACGACGGGTACGCTAACAGCATATCTATTAAAGCATCATCCAAGGAAATGCCTATATTAGTCGATAAAGATACAACTCCATTAGTTGAAGAAGATGGTAAACCTTACGCTGGATGCTATGTTAATGCACAAATTGGTATCTGGATACAAAATAACAGTTATGGTAAACGTGTCAACGCTAACCTTTATGGTATACAGTTTGTAAAAGATGGCCATTCTTTTGGAGCATCAAATTCAGCCTTAAATCATGGGTTTGTTAACCTTGATGATTATATTGAAGGTTTCGAAGACATTTGTGATGACACATTATTTTAAAATTTAAGTTGACAGCTTAAATCTTAAAGCATACCATAATCAAACGTTAACAAGAGTTAGCGTTTAAAACTAAAAACTTAGAGAGAAATTAAAATGTCAAAATTAACACTTACCAACGTACGTTTATCATTCCCTTCAGTATTCAAGAGAGCAAGTTTTAACGGCCAAGAAGGCAAATTTGAATCTACCTTTTTACTTGATAAAGTTAAAGATGCCAAGCAGATTGAAATGCTAAAAATTGCAATAGCTGAAGCTGTATCTGAAGCTAAAATAAAAGTTGCATCTGATAAAAGCTGTTTAAAAGACGGTGACACCATCGAGTATGATGGGTACGCTAACACAATGGCTATTAAAGCTTCTAGCAAACAACGTCCCACATTGTTGGATAAAGATAAAACTCCACTTGTTGAAGAAGACGGCAAACCATATGCAGGATGCTATGTTAATGCAGTAATTGGTATCTGGATACAAAATAACAGTTATGGTAAACGTGTTAACGCTAACCTTTACGGTATGCAGTTTGTAAAAGACGGTGATTCTTTTGGTTCAGGTGATACTGATGTCACTAATTTATTTGAAGACATTTCTGATGATGCTAGCCCAGATGCAGATTATGATTATTAAATAATCATAATCATAATCATAATAATCAAAGGCGCTTAATTGCGCCTTTTTAATACCAATTATAAGGTTAATATCATGATTTATTTTATGGATTTAGAAGTATATAAAGATTATTTTCTATGCTCGTTTATGCGAGAAGACGGCAAGATTAAACACATAGAGAAATATGACGGAAAGTTTTTAGATGTGCAAACAATAAGCAACATCATCAGCCGAAGCGATTCAACCATTGTTACTTTCAACGGCAACCACTATGACATGCCAATACTTGCCTTAGCTCTTGACGGCGCTACATGCGCTCAAATTAAAGCATTATCTGATAGCATCATAGTAGACCAAATTAAAACCTGGAACCTTGCACAGCCATCTTGTGACCATATTGATTTACGGGAAATTGCCCCAGGTGTTGCAGGCTTAAAACTTTACGGCGCTAGGCTCAATGCTCAAAAGCTTAAAGACTTACCTATCGACCCAAGTGCCAGCATATCAGCCAATGACCGTGAAGAGTTAAAGACGTATTGCGAAAACGATTTACGCTTAACTGAGTCTTTGTATAACTTTTTAATACCTCAGATTGATTTGCGCAGAAAGTTAACTGAGAAATATACTGTTGACATGCGCTCAAAATCAGATGCGCAAATTGCTGAAGGCATTATTAGAAAATACTTAAAAGATAAAGGTGTAACCGCGCGTAAACGTGAAACTGAAGTAAAACCTTTTCAGTATAACGTGCCTAACTGGGTACAGTTTAAAAGTGTTGAGTTCTCAAACATGCTGCAAAAAGTTAAAGATTGTACTTTTGAGGTTAATGATAAAGGCTCTGTGGTTATGCCTGCTGAACTTAACAAAGCCGTAGAATATAACGGCGCAAAGTATAAATTTGGTATCGGTGGGCTACATAGCCAAGAGAAAAAACAGGTTATTAAACCTAACAATGATGAGGTGTTTGGTGAATTTGATGTAGCAAGTATGTACCCCTCAATCATTATCGAGCAGAACTTATACCCTCTACACCTTGGCAATAAGTTTTTAGATGTTTACTCTACAATAAAAGATGAGAGGTTAGTCGCTAAACGTGCAAAGGATAAGGTTAAAGATTCGACATATAAGATTGTACTCAACGGTTCATACGGTAAATTTGGTAGTCGGTATTCGTTCCTATACTCACCAGAATTGATGATACAAACGACCATCACAGGCCAACTATCTTTACTCATGCTAATTGAAAAGATGACATTGGCAGGAGGTAAAGTTTATTCAGCCAATACTGATGGTGTAAACGTCTTATTTGATAAGGCAATTGAATCGGGTATATTTTCAGTGCAATTAGATTGGGAATTAACAACAGGTTATGAGTTAGAATTTACAAAGTATAAGGGCACATACTCCAGGGATGTTAATAATTACATTGCTATAACCGACTATGGTGTTAAAGGTAAAGGTGCGTTTGCCATTGGTGGCCTATCTAAAAATCCTTCTAACACAATATGTGTTGAGGCTGTTATACATCATCTCACAACAGGTGATGACATAGCATCATACATTGAAGGGAACGATGATATAACTAAATACCTAACGGCGCGCACAGTTAATGGTGGGGCGGTTTTTCGCGGTGAAGAAGTAGGTAAAGCCATACGCTTTTATCATTCAACTGATGGTGACACCATTAACTATAAAAAGAACGGCAATAAAGTGCCCATGTCTGATGGCTGTAAACCTCTAATGGATTTGCCCGTATCTTTCCCTGTCGATGTTGATAAAGAATGGTATATAAGCGAAGCCATTAAAATGTTAGGTTTATTAGGGGTGACACATGCGTGAATCAACTATCGAAACAAAGTGCAGTAGATGGGCAAAGAATAATGGCTGGTTAGGCTTCAAGTTTTCAAGCCCACAACAAAGAGGTGTTCCGGACAGACTTTACATTAAGAACACTCAAACAGTATATGTAGAATTTAAAGCACCAGGTAAGCACGCCACGAAGTACCAGTTACACACCATCGAAAAGATACGCGACCACGGCGCAAATGTTTACATCATCGACAATCTAGAGGATTTTATTAATGTTATGTCGTAACCAAATGCACGCCTATCAGAATAGGGCTGTGAATTTTATACTAGAAAAGAAAAAAGTAGCTTTGTTTATTGACCTTGGGTTAGGTAAAACTGTCAGTTCTTTAACGGCAATAACTGACCTGTGTGACAGCATGTCAACATCTAAAGTATTAATTATAGCACCGCTACGAGTTGCCAATACTGTTTGGCATAACGAGGCTGCAAACTGGAGTCATACAAGCCATTTAAAAATTAACATCTGCACAGGTAGCGAAAAGAATCGACGCGCCCAACTACACAAAGCCGCTGATATTTATGTAATTAACAGGGAGAATGTAGAATGGTTGGTGGACTTGTATGGCAAAGGATGGCCTTTTGACTGTGTAATCATAGACGAATCAAGTTCATTTAAAAGTCCAGCCTCACGTAGGTTTAAGGCTCTTAAAAAGACTGTATCATTGACTGAGTATTGTGTATTGCTAACGGGCACACCTAGTCCTAATGGTTTGTTGGATTTGTGGAGTCAATTTTATTTGCTTGACCAAGGTGTACGCTTAGGTCGTACGATGACAGCATATAAACAGCGTTTCTTTGAAAGCGATTACATGGGATACAGTTACACGATTAGAAAAGGTGCAAGTGAGCAAATTTATAGCTTGGTTTCTGATATCACATTATCTATGAAAGGTGAAGACTACATAACTTTACCGGATAGGATTGATAGCTCTATATGCGTTGACCTACCAGCTAAACAACTTAAAGCTTATAAAGAGTTAGAGCAAGAATTCATACTAGAGCTTGAGCAAAGTGACGAAACAATTGAAGCTGTTAACTCAGCAACTTTAGCAAATAAATTGTTGCAGTTCTCAAACGGCGCTATTTATACAGATGATGTGGGCAACTGGGCAGAGTTACATAAAAGTAAACTGGAAGCTTTATCTGATATTGTCGATGATAATGCGGGTGAAAATATTCTAGTCGCTTACAACTATAAAACTGATTTGGAAAGGCTTAAAAAGAAATTCCCCCATGCTGTTGTCATGGATAAAGAAGGCCACGCTGTTGAAAAGTGGAACAACGGCGATATTAAAATGCTGTTAGCTCATCCTGCAAGTGCTGGGCATGGGCTTAATCTTCAAAAGGGAGGTTCGTTGCTGGTGTGGTTCGGCCTAACTTGGTCCTTAGAATACTATCAGCAATTTAACGCCAGGTTACATAGACAGGGACAGACTAAACCTTGTCGAATAGTGCACATTGTATCTAATGACACCATTGACGAACGTGTCTTGAAGGTACTAGCTAACAAAGATGTAGTGCAAGACGCACTCTTAACCGCTTTAAAATAGGAAGAATAAAAATGAAAGTATGCAGAAAAAAGATATTAAAGAAACACAGAGATAACATGAAAAAACATGCAGTCGTAGACGAAAAAGGCTTCATGCTTTTACCCCCGATATTAAAAAAGAAAATAAATATTTAAAAAAAGCTTTACTAATTAGTTTATGTATTCTATAGTTTCATTACTGAAGCAAAACAACTAAGAGAAAAAACATGAAAACATTAAAAGTAGCAGTATTAGTAGCAGCAATTAGTTTAAGTCAGAACGCATTCGCCATAACTGAAAGTCAGCAAGAAATTTGCAGCATGATAGAAAGACTAGCTAGAAGCACAATGAATATTCGACAAAGTGGTACACCATTAAAGACTCTTATGGATGCTATAGACGGAGCACAGCCTAGCTACTCACTTGCTATAGCTGCGTTTGATAGTCCCAAGTTCAGAGTTGAAGCAAATAAAAAACGCGCAATTGAGAAATTTGCTAATAATCATTATTTAATTTGCTTAAAAGAATTCAACTAAATAACCAACCATTTAACACCTATTATATAAGGAATTACAATGAACGTACCAACACCAACACCACCACGCCAACTACGTAACAAGATTGCACAGCTACAACGTGACAACCGTTATTACAACTACAAAGCTTCAGAGCTTAGTTTATTGGTTGAATACATGGACCACTCTATCAGTGATGCAATAGAAACCATCAAAGCGCATGAGCATAAAGATATTGCTTTGATGGTGCTAGAAGCTGATTTAGCTGAACTGCTTATAGTAGTAAACGACAAGGTTCTATTCTTGGAGCAAGGCGAATGACTGATATAGCTCAAATTTGCAAACTAAATAATATGACTGAGGAAGAATACCTTAATGAAATAACATTAAACTTTTTTGCGTTAATGGATATGCAACTAGATAAGCATGACAATGAGCCACTAACAATAACTAAAGGGAATGTATCTTTATTAATAATGCGCCCAAAGGAGAAAGAGTGATGACTAACCAAGAGATTTTAGATAATGCGCCAGAGGGTGCGACTCACTATGATTGTGACGAGTATATGCGACATGTACATGATGGTGAATGGGAATACTGGTCAAAAGCCGCTGGCTGGGAAGAAACCACCCCTCAAAGTGATACTCGCTCACTAGCAGACATTAAACGCATTGTAGAGCTTGAGAAAGTTGAACTTGAAACAGTTGCCAAAGCGAGAAAAATGTTTGTGGTTAACGCTAGGAAGTTCGGGTACTTCGATTCTGTAGGACATACTATACAAGAACTTCAAAGCTGGGAAAAAGCACTAACGGAGCAAGGCGAATGAAGCAGTGGAAAGAAATAGGTGAAACCAAGTGGATGCACTGTGAATCAGACTCATGGTTTAATTACTGCCAGAAGAGTGCTGAACACGACACGAGGGAAGTAGCTTACTCAGAAGTATATCCAGAGCAACATGCCATTAAGGAGCAAGTCGATGACAATTTTTGAGTTTATGAGTGACAGCCCATTCCTTACTGCGTTTATAGTTGTGATTATTGGAATGACCTTAGAAGCGATATTTAAAACACTATTAAGTAAGAAAAAGGAGCAAGGCGAATGAATAAACATATTGAACTAGTAAAAAAATGGTTAGCTAACCCTGAGTCGGTAAGCCAAGAAGAGCTTCAAGATAACTACAACTCAGCGCAAGAGTTATGGGAAGGATTTTACGCTACTGAGCAGAAGAATCTTATGGGCATTACCCATTCAGATTATGATGTGCAAGTATCTAATGCGGCTTACGCTGCAATGGCTAACAAAAGAGACTGGGCGAACTACTGGATTAATCATATAGAGGAAACACAATGATACCTATCACATTCAAAGACTTTTACGAGCAAAATGAAATACTTTTTTCAGAATTAGCGTTTGACCAAAAAACGAATGTAATCAGCATAGCCTGTGAGCATTACCAGGATTACCTAGAATCAATAAAGGATTTAGAAAATGCGTGAGGCAACAGTAGAGGAAACAATTGCAGCAGTACACAGACTGCGTAAAGCTGGTAGTAAAGAGGAAAAAACAATTCAAAGCCAACAGGAAATCGAACGGGCAGTTATGAAACGTAAGATGGATGCGGCTAGGGTTATAGAAAACAAAAGGATTGATAAACAATGAGAGTATTAAGCTTATTTGATGGTATGAGTTGCGGAAGAATTGCGCTAGACAGGGCAGGAATTGAAGTGACGAGCTACCACGCTAGCGAGTTAGACAAGTACGCTATTACAGTCACCCAGGCTAATTGGCCTGAAACTGTACAGCTAGGCGATGTAACCAAGTGGCGTGATTGGGATATTGATTGTAAAAACATTGATTTATTAATCGGCGGCTCACCTTGCCAGGGGTTCAGCTTTGCAGGTAAGCAACTTGCATTTGACGACCCACGAAGCGCTCTATTCTTTGTTTACGTGGATATTCTCAAGCACATAAGAACTTTGAACCCTAACGTTAAATTCATGCTTGAAAACGTGAGGATGAAAAAAGAATATCTTGATGTTATTAGCCGGGTGTTAGGTGTTGAGCCTGTTTTCATCAATAGCGCATTGGTTAGCGCACAGAATAGACAGCGTTTTTATTGGGCAAACTGGAAGATTGAACAGCCAGAGGATAAGGGTATTTTGTTGGCTGATATTTTGGAGGCTGAAGGCTTTGGAGTAATTAAAAGCCATGGCGAGTTAAAGCCCAAAAATGACAAAAGCCAGTGCATTGATGCCAACTACCATAAAGGCGCAGACAATCACGGCCAGCGCACAATGATAAACCCATCCGCCATAGTAGGCCGCAAACTAGACGAAAACGGCAAACGTAACGACAAGCTAGAAAGCAAGCCAGTGCAGTGCTTAGAAGTCCACGAACATGGCAAAAGCAGATGTTTATCCACAGTTGCAAAAGATACGGTTGTCAGTGACTTGCCGAAGGGGAGGTATCCACTAATCAAGCAAACTCCTCGAGGGAAAAACAAAGGCGGATTAAAAGCTATTGATGGTAAAACGCCAACGCTATCAGCAAATAGCTGTGAGCATAATAACAAGCTTACTGATGGCAAAAAATACAGAAAATTGACGCCCATAGAATGCGAACGCCTACAAACAGTACCAGACCAATACACAAACCATGTAAGTAACACCCAGCGATATAAAATGCTTGGCAACGGCTGGACGGTTGACGTAATAGTCCATATATTTAAACAAGGATTAATTTAAATGACTGACCTGGAGAAGTGGTTAAGACCTAAAGATGTATCGAGAGAAATGGCTAGAGCATACGCCAGCGGTAAAACAGTAACACAGATATCCGTTGACTTTGGATATCCAACCAGCACCACCAGCTATATGCTGCGAGATTACATTCCAACTAAAGAGGATATGGCAATATTCAAAATGAAGTTTGCAGCCAAACAACTCCGTAATAAAAAGTATGTTAGGTGATTATTATTTTTTCTTTGGTGGATTCATTATGGCTTTTGCTGTTATGAATCCGCCACGTTTGTTACGTTGATATTTACCACTTTTATACCCAAAATCATCCTCCGCAACTTCTTTAATCCTCTTATTCAACTCTACCCTAGCACGCATAGACATTTCAGGGCTTTCAAGACCCTTTATAATGGCCTCCCCAATCTCACCAGTCTGCACAAGGTATTGAGCAAAATGTGTGTCTTCGCCTTCACGATAAACCTTACACAATGTTGAAAGGCGCTCAGATACTATAATCAGTTTCCCTAAGTGGTGTGTGATAGCCATCTACTTCGGTTTTAATTTTACAGCTACCTTTTCAATTGAGCGGCCTGTGACGTATCCGCCTAAACCTATTTGTAAGAGTACCCAAGCTTCAGCCGCCAACGGACTTGCTAACCAGCCAAACGAGTCACACACCACCAAACCTAAAAAGGTTAACATGGTAATG
>Ga0208544_10001962_pt1 | contig 13755 bp, 24 predicted proteins | sample DEB08_DNA_9_FD_184526 | JGI IMG/M metagenome (GOLD analysis project Ga0208544, IMG submission 184526) | Aqueous microbial communities from the Delaware River and Bay under freshwater to marine salinity gradient to study organic matter... | ecosystem: Environmental > Aquatic > Marine > Coastal ...
TTCTTTTAATCCTTTTTCTAATAGTTCAGAATTTATATATTTTATAATACCAGTTAGTGGTTCTTCTGTATTAGAACCTTTAATATAAGAATCTTTTTTTAATATTGGTTTAATCATTACATATTTAGAATGACATTTCCATTTATTTTTATGTTTGAACATAAAAAATTGATCTTCTTCTATAAAAAATAAATTGTCTTTAAAAAAACTTTTACCGCTTTTTTGACGACCTTTTATATCATTATAAAATTTAAAAACATTATGATGAACCAGTAAAATATCTCCTGGAATAATTTCTCCCTTGTAGTTTATGGGGGTACTAATAACTTTTGCAAACCTATTGGAAACGGTATGATCTTCTTTGGACGAACTCATTATTAAGTTCATATCCCCTATCTTTTTAATATTATCATACCTTCTTCCATTGTGTGGTTCTACAATGAAATAAAAAGGTGACTTCATTAGAAATTTATATTATTCTCAATTGATATTGGCATTGCGGGATTGAACTCCTTCCAACACACAACATTATTACCTTCATCTTCAATCCATACTTCTACGAACTGCGTTTCTTTGTTGATTTTTATCGTGTGTATTTTATATGTCTTATCTAGAACCGGTTGCCCTACAACGTAGTGCATTGCTCCTGACTTATAGTCCGGCCCTACAGCTATTTTCCTAATTATCATGTTATACCCCCACTCTCCAAACAGTAAATGAGGCTGAAGGAATATTTGACCAACTGGATAATAGGGTGTGAGTATATAGCCCACCTGCATCAATACCACTTGAGTCTCTAATTATTTCCCATGTTAAAACATCTCCAACAGAAACTGACAAAGGAATTGTAGTTTCATAAGGAATAGCAATTCCAACTTTGTCTAGCTCGACTATCTTGGTGTAACCAACCTGTGCTCCGTTAATAAGTGCTCTAAACGCAGTTACTGTATCGCCTCCGGATGCACCTTGACGCTCAAAGTTCCCGAACCCATTAAATAAATACAGACCCTTTTGGTTGAATGTAATAGCACCAACTACTGATAATTGAACTGGGTCTACACCACTACCCTGTGCGGCTCCAAACTCAACCTGTAATGCTGCATCTAATCCTGATGGTTCCTGATTAGAGATTGAGCTTCCAGTCAAAACTTGTGTTACACCCAATCCTAAATTGGTTTTGATATAAGTATCAATAGAACCTATTGAATGATTTTTGGTAGCATTAGAATCTTCTGAGTCCGTGCCTATTAATAAATCATTCGCATTAATGTCAGTATTACTTGGGTATGTTGATATTTTAGCCATTTTGTGTTTTTGTGTTTTGGATTTCTCCTGTTTGTGGGTTTATAATAGCGTCGTCCCCATACTTCTTAGCTATCTTCTCTTGCTCAACAGAAAATCCGCGCTCCAAGGTTGAAAGCATTCCCATTACCCTGAACTTTTCAATTTCCGCGTTTACCATTTGCAACTTAAGATTTGCTCTCTCGTGGTTAAACTTTTGTACCGATTCTAATTCTTCTTTATTTAATTTCATTATACAAATTTACGTTTTCTTTTTTATCTTCTCCATAGACCTACCGCCAAAGTAAGAACCAATTACCGTAATCAACACAATCTGTAGTAAATCAACCCAATTTTCTTTTACGCTAAAGTCTATTACTCCGGCGTCTATGAATATAATAACAACGGTAGATACAATCAAGAACAATAAAACAAGTGGCCTAACATTCTTTGCCAACCAACTGTCTGAGTTCATATCAACACTCCACCTCTCAGTTACATTTCTTTGTTGTATTTCTTCAGCTTCGAGAAAAATTTTCGTAAGTTCTTTCTCAAACTCAGCCTTCTCATCCTTAGTCCTAACGAATCTATCAACAAGACCACCAATATCATCAGCAATCTTTGTTGCCCCCTTTCCGAGTAACTTTGCTAATATTTCTTTCATAGCCCACTGTATTCTTTTGTCGCATTAAAACTAGGACATGCCTTATTGGCAAAATCATTGTGTGAGTGAATAGTGGCCTGTGGTGCTAATAACTTTAAGAAGTAGAGTAATCTATCGAATGAATCCTTTTGAGCGGCTGTGCGTGTATCCTTTGGTGTTTTACCATCCTTCTCAACACCACCTATATAACATACACCCCAAGATTTTGAGTTGTACCCCTTAGTGTGGGCCCCTGTTGTTTCAATACTCCTACCCTTCTCAATGGTTCCATCTATTAGAATGACAAAATGATAACCTATTCCATTCCATCCTCTCTGTTTATGCCACCTATCAATAGTCTCTGAATCTACTGAGTCATCGCCCTCACGGGTTGCGGAGCAATGGATGATAATTTTTTCAATTAAATTTGTGTTCATCTATGTAAAAGTTATACGTTAGTTACCCCTTTACCATCTTTATTATTTTTTAACTCCAACTCCTTTTTCTTATTATCCAAATCAACACCTTTGTTGATTTTTATCTTGCCAACAATCCTAATAATGGCGTAAACCAAACCTGTTAATAAAAGGAAAGTTGTTAGGACTTGGTTAAGGTTAGCCATCCAAGACATAATCCCACCGCTGACTGTTAAAAATACTGTAACATCTTCATACATATTCTTTACGCCATTAATCATATCTTAATATATGTAATATGTGTAGACGTATCTAAACTCTACCGGGTATGTTATATGAAAATAGTATTCCATTACCAAATGGCTATAATGTTTGTCGCGGTTGTTGACGCCAAAACCTCTTTTACCATTATAGGAATAAATGATGCATTAGCAATATTCACTAAAGTGACTGTGTCCCCGCCAACAGTTACAATTACCAAATCTCCCGCTGTTCCTACAAAAAGAACCGGGCCTTCGCTGTTGTTTGTTAAGTAAATAGAGTACGCCTCGCCTGTAGCCATTATGTCATTACTCAACACGAGTGTTGTCTCAGACACATTAAGGACTGTAGCTGATGTACCGTCAGTCGTATTGTATACTGTAGAGCCCGGGGCAACTCGCATCGTCCCACCTTCACCTGTAAAATTTGCCGTGCTATCGGCTAATTGGTTGGTAACAGTAGAGTCTGTTGTACCACTCATCAATAATCCTGATGGTGCCGGAACAGTAACCCCATTCTGTGGGTACACCGCTATAGCTCTTTTACCTTGTAATTTTTCGTATGCCATTTTGCTTTTTATATGGTATGATTTTATTCAAAGACTTTTGTCGTGCGGCACATCCGCAGTCAACATTAAGCACTTCTGAAACTTTATCTGTAATAAACTTAATGCCTGTCGCTTTTGTAACCTTAGCTACTGTATCGCCAAATCCCCTTGAGTCCATGCTCACAAAGATACAGAAAAAAAATTATGTCTACTTATTCGACTTAGCTCCTGAGCATTTCCATCTTTTGCGAGATAAATTATTAGGAGTGTTGGGGTCGTTCTGTTTTTTCTTAGACAATCTTTGTTTTATGCCTAGACTTCTAGCACAGTAACTATTGCCCTTAGGTGTACCCGGTTTTACTCGTGGTCCACCTTTTGCAGCTTGACCCGCCTGACCATAACTTACCCTCTTTCCTGATGAGGTAATTTTTACTTTAGCTTTTCCTGCTCTTGGTGTAGCCATTACTTTTTCTTAGTATGAGTATATCCTTTTTTCTTTAAAGATAAATGGTCTTTCATTGTTTTTGCCACTTTCTTAATACCCGTCTTACTATACATATTGTGTACCTTAAATTTTTCCATTAGTATCTAGGTTTAGGTTTGGAAGAACTCGGTCTTGGCTTAGTTTTAATAGCCGTTTTCTTTTTAACTTTTGCCGTGCACGGCTTTCCCATTTTGTACTTCATAATTATTTTTTTTTATGGTCTTGCTTTAATTGTGTTATCGGTACTGTCCCAATATATAAAAACTCCATTTACACCTGCTGCCGGTAGTGCTGCTGCTGCTGCTGCTTCTCCTGCAAAAACAGGTAAGTTACTTTGTCCGATTATAGTTCTATTCGACTGCGTGTTCGCTTTCCCTGCGGAATATCCAAGGCACAATACATCACTTGCAACATTTGACTCACCCGCACTGAATCCGATAGCTGTATTATTTGAACCGTTGCCAAACAATAAAGTCCTACCACCCATACCTGTATTATAACTTCCTGTTGCTGAATTTTGAGCATTAGTACCAAAGGCAATATTTTGCGTTCCATTGGATGCGTAAAGTGTATAATCACCTACCCCATGGTTAGCACCAACACCCAACATATTCATGCCGCTTCTATATCCTATAAGGTCATTTCTATTTCCCGCTGATGACCTGCCAGAATCTGCGCCTAAAAAAACACCCTCATTGCCACTCGAACTATTCCCCGCATACATCCCAACTGCTGTTCTGCGCAATCCACTGGAAGATTGGTTGCTACCACTACCAATAGACGTATTTTCATTGGAACCATTACCATTACCTGCGTTTAGTCCGAAAGATGAACAAGTAGAAGAAGTAGAACTAGCCCCCGTAAAATTAAGTGAGTTGCCGCTAAAAGTAAGTTTAGTATTTTGAGTAAGGTTTCCAGAAGTGTCAGTAAACAACATTACCATTGGACCTGCACTTCCAATATTGTCTCCGATAGCAACACCACCTGCTGGTACAGCAGTCCATACTTGGTCATCTCTTAAAAATTTACTTCCATCAGGAGTGCCTGTCGGTATTACCCCACCTGCCGCTGCAATATTCGTTGCATCTGTTACATCTGCTAATGCCTCTATCCCGTCCAACTTTGTGCCATCTGTGGCTATATCTCTACCATCTACTGTACCACTTGCTGAAATATCGCCATCTACTTCTAATCCTGTGCCATTGATTAACTTTAAGTCTGTGCTTGTTAACCTACCGACTATCGCATTACTTCCATCTTTTCTTAAAGCAAATTCAATCAACCCATCCTCTGTCGTATCTGTAGCATCTGATATTTTGGCAGTAATCTTAGCGTATACATTGCTTTGGTCAACATCATTGTTGCCAAGAAATCTCAATTGCCCAAGATAGTTGCCATCTACCCCTGTAATATCTCTTGTTAGTGTTAACTCTGGTCCTGCTGCACTACCGCTAGTTGTGTCAACTATCGTTAAATCGCCTGTTAAAGTTCCTCCTGTTGTTGGAAGTGCATCGTCTGCAAGAGTACCTTGAGCAGCCGTTGCGTAATCTGCTGAGTCAAACGCTTTAACTTGTGCTAAGTTTGTTATCTCTGAGTCCATCAATGCACCTGCTGCGGTTACATTTGTTGTTGTCACAATTGCAGTCGCAAGATTTGCTGTGGTTATTTTTTTGGATAAACTACCTGCTGATTGGTCTAACGCAAAAACGTCTCCTGATGCTGCGGAAGTTACCGGGGTTAACCCTGATATCTGTATGTTAGCCATATTTTTTTATTTTATACAAAGATACTAATATTAACAAAACATATTATTAACAAAAAAAAAGCCCTCAAAAATAGAGGGCTTTTAAATATTTTTTATTTAAAATATACTATGATGCAACCCAATCACTAGCAGATGTTCCAAATTTACCATCTTGCTGTGTGACGTAAAGTAATCCTGCTTCAATATCAGCCTTCGTTCGCTGCTCGTATGTGGGGTCGGTTGGATATTGAACATTCAAAATTTTATACAATCCATTCAACTCAGTCCATGTGAAGGACTTAGATGATTCCCAAGCAATAGTATGCTCTACGACTTCTGTCCCACCATCCGGTAGGTTTATTGTTTCTAGCCAAAAGTAAGTACCACTAATCATCATCCCATTCACCGTGTATGATGCTGATGTAACGGCATTACTAATTTTTGAACTGATGTTGTTAACCGGGTCAACAACCACAACCTTGTTGCAGTTTACTGTTTCTAAATAATTATTCATTTTTTAGTTTTTATTTTTTGCTGCATCCTCAACGTGATGCTTATCAATCTTATTTAATAACCAAGATACCATCCTGCCAATTGGCAATAGCTTATCTTGACTCTTTAGTACGCCCAACACGTAACTAACGGTTTCGTCACTGTCTCCAAATTTGTGACCACCACTTTTTCTCATGACCCCATTAAATAAGTCTTGGCATACCGTATTCCCAAGCTCATCTATCGCAACTGCAATCTGCCAAAAATAAAAACTAGCAGATTTTGTCATTCTGTAAATAACAGAATAAATAAAACTTACTGGTCCAAATACGACAAATAAAATAATCGACAATATGAGCAATAAAAAATTAATCAAGGTCTACCTCCTTCTCTTTTATATTTAAATCGTCATCAAGCACCCACTCCTTATCCGTTTCGGCATCTGAACCATCAATAATAGATAATATGTAAGAGTTTAAACTTTCGTGCATTGAATCATACTTCATCTTAATCAAAGATAAAGACTCTTTTTTAGCCTTAATCGCTTCTTTTTGTTTTTGATTTGTTGTAATCATTATACTAATTTAAATATTAATTTGTCTGCCGAATCAGTAATAATGTTATTACTAGAATTATCAACCCAAAACTTTGTACCGCTAGGAGGTGCCGACCCAGAATCGTCTTTACGACCTGTAATATCATTAGAAATACTTATTGATAAACCTATCATAACTATATTTGTTGCAAAGATACACATAAAAATGAAATCAAAAGAAATGAAACCCTACATGATTAATGACTATTTGAAATATTGGAGAGTCATCCGTAGGTATTACCTAGAGAAATATGGATTATCAACAGAAGACTTAGATGTCTTGCTGTTTATAAAAACAGAGGGCTTCTTTAGCACAAGAAAATGGAAGGAATACAAGCAAATAATAAGTTGGGAAAAATATCGATTAGACCGTCTCGTAAAGGATGGTTGGATAGACCAACACCGAAAAAATTTTAAAACTACATCAAGCCTCTATCGAATATCGATGAAGGGCCTTAGGGTTACAATGTCAATATACTCAAAACTAAATGGTGAAGAAATGCCTACATCCCCATCAACCAACCCCATCTTTAGAAAGAAGGTTGGCTTTATGACTCGGCAATACCGAGAAGCAATACTAAATATGAACCTGTGGATTAAAGAACAACGACAACGTCGCGCTCCTGAATAATAGTGGTCTGTTCCCCGTTTATCATCAGTAGATATGATTGACGTGTGTCATAATAAATAACATCACCCTCATTAATCACAGTCACGTCAGAGCCCGGCATTACTACTTCGCCCTTTGCATAACGGAACTCCTTCATCTCTGCTTCAGATAAACTTATCCCGCTGCTAGTAGTCACCTCTTCATTGATAACCTTTATTGCTATATTTTTTCCTATTACTTTCATAATTTTTGTGGCCCGCAAGGGCCGATTTTAATTTTTAAAAATCTATGTCACGGGGGAATCATCTTTAATGTCGTATTTAATTTGCACCGATTTAATATTACATGCACCATGCTCACACTTAAATACAGACACTAACTCATCCTCCGTTTTGGTATTATCAATCCAAACAAGTTTTAAATCGCATTTAGGACATATCATATACATGCTGCGCTCACGCTCGTGCCATTGTTATGATTGCATTGGTTGACAGTATGGTCACGGCAACAGACACCGCGTTTTGCAGCGCCTGCCTCGTAACCTTAACGGGGTCAATCACCCCCATGGTCGTCATGTATCCGTACTTATTCGTCTTCACATTATATCCATATGTTGGCCCACTCTTGCATTTTGAGTAAATCTCCTCAGCATCCAATCCCGCATTCTTTAATATCTGATACAGCGGAGCTTTCAACGCTTCAGCCAGTATCTCAAATGCCGCTTTTTTCTCAGCATCCTCTTCTTTTGCGGCCTTAATAACATAAGACTTATGGATATTGTACAATGCAAGACCACCGCCCGGAAGAATGCCCTCGGTAGCTGCTGACTCAACAGCACAAACTGCATCCTCAACACGGTCATATAGCTCCTTTTGCTCCAAGTCAGTGTTTCCACCAACATATATAACACCTGATGCTGCAGATAATGATGCAATCCGCTTGTCTACAAACTTCTTATCCTTCGCTGTATCTTTAGATTCGCGAAGCTCAGCAACCTTTTGCTTAATCTCTTCACTCGCCACACCCTCATCCCTTACAATGACAGTATAATCACGTCCAACTATCACCTTTGAGCAATGCCCCAAGTCATCAAATGTCATTAATGACAATGAATCACCGGTTGCCTCACTGAAATTTGTCGCTCCAACCGATAAAGCAATGTCTGCCATTAGGTCGCTCTTACGATATCCGAAGTCCGGTGGTATAATGTTACAAATACCAAGTTTGTTTTTCACAACATTCGCCGCCAATGTATTTACCATAGCAGATGAGCATGGTGCAATTATCAATATATTTTTTCTCCCCTTTATAATTGGCTCCAATACCTTCTCAATCTGCATCCAATTACCAATCTCTGAGTCACACACCATAACATGCACATCGTTCATGATGCACTCGTCACGCTTGTGGTTATTTACAAATAGCTCAGATGTAAACCCTCTATCAACCTTTATGCCTTCAGTAACCTCATAATGTGTATTGGTATCCTGAGACTTCTCAATCGATACAACACCATCATCTCCAACCTCGCTATGCGCGTCAGCGATAATACCACCAATAAACTTATCATTGTTTGCTGAGATGGTTGCAATGTTCCTCAACCCCTTAACGTCTAATTTCTTCCCTGAAAGTTTTAATGTTTTACCAATACTTTTCGTCTCACTCACCAAGTGTCTAAGCACCTCGGTCTTATTCAACCCTTGAGATATCTTTCGTAATCCACTGTTAACCAGTGCTTCAGCTAGTACAACTGAGGTTGTTGTTCCGTCTCCACTAGATTTTGCAGTCCTTGAAGCCGCCTCGCGAATCATTCGCACGGCTAGGTCTTCAACCGGGTCTACCAATGAAATGGATTTAGCTACAGTCACACCATCCTTCGTCACAGTCATCCCATGGAGATGCTCCGGCGATTCGATTAGTACTGTCTGACCCGCAGGTCCTAATGTTGATTTTACGGCTTTTGAAATTTTAGTGATACCGCTAACTAACTTCTCCGTTGCTTCTTGTCCGAAGTGGAGGTCTTTAAGTCCTTGCATTTGATTGAATTTGTTCAGGCAAAGTTAATACATATTTGGATACCACCCAAATACCCTAACATTTTCTACAAACTCCATACGAGACTTGTAAGCGACCATCTAAGTTGTTGGTACTCCATATACCTCTTGATGTTAAATGTCGTATCAGGGGCTCTCTAATATCCAAATGGGGATTAATCTAGATACCACACTGGTATGGGTAGGCTTCCATAAGACAAGGGCGTATAGAAAACCACCGATATAGAGGGTTATGCTTACTTTAAAGGTGCACAATGCTAACTTTATGGGCTTATTGTGCTCCCTTTTTTTTTACATCTCAGTAACCACGGGGGTTTATTGTAAAATGTGCTAAAATGCTCTCTTTTTTCCTCTACTCTCTCTCTCTATTACTATTATTATTATTCTTTTTTTTTATATACGAAGAAGAAAAGTAAGCATAAAGAGCAACTCATTGATAATCAGAGACAAAGAGAGCACAAAGTGAGCACAAAGAAAGCATTGCCTATGTAAAAGTGGGCATTATTCAGGTGGGATTAAAAAAAATAGCTGCCCATAGGAGGGTAAAAAATTTTATCACACAATCGGAGGTAGGGGGTTATAATATAAAATACGTGCCGGGTTCGCCACAGGAAAGTCGTTTTTATTTTGCTATGGGGGGTGTTGATTTGAACTTTTTCTGCCCGTTTTTTTGGCTTTTCCTTTGTGCCATAGCGCACTGATACTCAGCACATTGTGTACAATATGTAAAGCGATGCTTTAACATTATGGTTTGAATTGCAATGAGATACTTGTGGGATGTAATGTATTGATACTCACCACATTGTGAGTGAGATGCAAAGTAAAGGTTTAACCTTAACGCTCCGCTCAATCCATCACTTTAACTACAATCCATAATACGCTGATAGTCAATCAATTAACTTGACTTACTTAAAGTATCACTTCAATACCTACCATTCTGTAATCCCCTAGTAATCAGTGCTTTACAATATATCCTACTTAAAGAATTACTTTAACTTGGGGCTGTAAACCCTTGACACACAGGCAGATAGAGGGCAACCCCCCACCTACTGCAACCATATCGACCTTACTTTCCTCGCTGAAAATTAGGCACACTGATTATCAAGCGATTACATTTATTTTCAAAGATTATTTTTTTATTCCGATATATAGTATTAGAATTGAACTATGAATGAACGAAATAACACATCAAATTTAGCTGAAAACGCGGTGCAAGGCACTGACGGTCAGCACGTTACGAGCGTAATCGCTCTCAATCCTAAGCACCCTTTAAGCAATTAACCTTATGAAAAATCAAAACGACATTTTCGAAAAAATCAATGACATTGTTATTGAAGGATTAACTAAAGAAGGAATGAATTGGTTCAAGCCGTGGAAAGGTGGACAAGCCAATGCACCATTCAATCTACACACCAAGCGGTTTTACAATGGCTTTAACATCTTTATGTTAAACTGTATTATGAAGCACGAAGGGTATGAGCATAACCAATGGCTCACGTACAAGCAAGCTAGTGAGAAAGGTGGCAACGTCATCAAGGGTAGCAAGTCAAGTGAGGTATACTTTTGGCAGATAGGTTACTATGATAACAAGACTAGCAAGTTTGTAGCACCTAAGCAAATCTCTTCAATCAATGTAAATGAGAAGATAGATGGCAAGCCAAGATATCGCAAGACATTTAGCGTTAGGTTTTACAAGGTCTTCAATGTAGCACAATGTGAAGGTATTGAGCCTATCATAGAAGACAAGGTTGAAGATACCATTACCAATGAGCCTAATGCAATGGCAGAAGGTGTAGTAGCTAACTATGTGTCAAAGCAAAATGGCTTTAAAATCACTCACGGTGAAGGTGGTGCTTACTACGTGCCGACTAAAGACTTCGTGAATATGCCACGCCTAGAATCATTCGTTGATACAGATAGTTACTACAAGGTCTTATTCCACGAGTTAGCCCATAGTACAGGTCACTCCTCTAGACTCAATAGGAAGTCTCTAACGGAGGTAAATAAGTTTGGCAGCGAAGTGTATGCTAAGGAAGAGTTAGTAGCTGAGATATCATCTATGTATATGGTAGGGCTTCTAGGTCTAGAGCCTAAAGACAATGACACCAATAGCCAAGCGTATATCAAAGGGTGGTGCAAGCACCTAAAAGATAATACACAAGAGTGTGTGTATGCGATGCAGCAAGCAACTAAGGTTATAGACTACTTGCAAGCATAGCATAACCACAACACCAACAGTGCCTCACTACCTAACCGTAGTGGGGCTTTGGTGGTGCCACTAATAGGCAATTATTATGAACACACAAACGATTAACAATGTAAAAGTTACTTGGGATGGCGAGTCCTTCCTTTACGTAACACCACAAGGTATGACGGGTAAAGGCTTAACCGCGTGGAAGAAGCGCAACGCTGAGACATTACGTCAGATGCGCCTAGAGACTCCATCACAAATGATTATTGGTAGCGTGAGGGTGGTTCGACCTTCGGGCACAGATAGGTTGACTTACCACATCCCACAAGGTATGACGGGTATGACCTTCACCCAATTTAAGCAAGACAACGCTGAGGCTATCATTATAATGAAGGGAGGGCATAATGTCAGTGCATAATAGAATACTAGAGAGCGTGTTGTTAGACCTGTTGAACGACAAGCTAAAAGCCTACCACGAGGCAGACCGCCTAAGGGAGGTTGAGATGATGTTCGAGCCTCAGATGTCAGTTGATAAATTGGCAAGGCTTAACAAGGCTTGTATGGACGCAGCGGATGATTATACCAAGACCCTATGCTCTATGGAGCCGAGGATAGCTGAGGAACACATTAGAGCGCGTGACATTGATACCAAGCAAAAGACTGTGACTTCACTTCGGGAGCATGCGGCTAGTTTCTTCCTATGTAATGACAATATCGCTGAGGCGTTAGAGTTGCTTGACAATGCAGAGGATGGCTCGCCTGTGCCTAATGAGGTTATTGTGTGGGAGAAGTTTGAGTACGAACCACTCGATAATCTAATCACCTACATTGATGATTTGGAGTCACTACTAAAGAGGGTCAAAGATGAAGTATAGAGTACTACGACAGAAGGTATCTACTCTAGGAGGAGGTATTGAGATTGACTTGACACCATTTGGATTCGAAGGTCATAGGATGTCAGCGTATCAGAACTATCTAGGTGGTGGTATGCTAGGGGCAATTAAGGCGAATGATACCATTAGGAGCCAAGTGACTAATGTTAGGTTACAACTCATGTGGAGTCACCGATTCAAGGAGTTGGACGAAATAGCGGAGGGCTTGATGCAGCACTTCCATAGCCTCACAAACCACGAGGATGATGAGTGGGAGTCTGCGACATTTGAAGAGAACCAACAGAGACCAACTAGCGCGTATTAATAAGTGCCGTTAAGCCACTGAATACCTCCTACCGTAAATGGTAGGGGGCTTTGGTGGTGAAGGGCACTAATGCCTATTATGATTATGAACACACAAGAAATGACGAATGAAGAGTTGGCTAATGCTGCAGTCATGTACTACAGTATCGCTGCGAATGACAATGGTTCTTACACCTATCTAATGACACTGCTACAAGGCAAGTTTGGCGAAAGAGTAGATGTCGAGGAGTTGATAAGCCACATCGAGGATGAGATGCGAACCTTTGTCAAGGAGAAGCTAGACGAGACGGATACGAAGTTTTACAAGAGTCCGACAGATGGTTATATATGGCGTGACGTTACGGAGGATTGTCTTAATATATCCAAGCGAGACGAATTGTTTGCAGCACACGAATTGTTTGAATTATGTGACGATGACACAGACCATTTGATTGAGGACGCGAATGACATTAACGCTATAATTGAAGGTGGCTCTAAAATATGTATTGAATGTAATGACGTTAAATAATAACAATTATGAAAGCAAGAATATCAGACGAAACTCAAGAAGTATATCGCTTTTTGAACGACCTACGAGACGATGGAGACATTAATATGTTTGGTGCAGCACCATATATTGTAGACTTCTTTGACGTGACGAAAGGTGAGGCTAGGCGGTTATTGGCTGCATGGTTTAATAAGTAGCCCTAACGAGACCTCAAGTGCCTCCTACCGTAAATGGTAGGGGGCTTTGGCGGTGCCATAAAGAGGCAATACATTATGAAAAACACACAAGAATTATTCGAATTAGTAGCCAAAGCAGTTGAGCAAAACAAAAGGGAATTATGACATTAAAACAAGAACAAAAAATTTACGATACTGTAATGGAAGTATTTGAAAGCAACAAAGGTGAATGTACTAACTGTGAGAGCCATTTTGTAACAGATGAATACAACTACTTTTTAATGCACAATGGAGAAAAAGAATTTAAGGTATCTTTTAAAATAAGCAATGGTAAATTGCTAAAGAAAAGCATAACAATAAAATAATGGCGGCAAAACAGATAGTTACAATAAATAAATCATTGTTAAGGTTTTACCGAGAAGCAATGGATTTAGATAACGAGGTTGAGCGAGAATCTTTCATACAAGAATTTAAAGAAGAAATAACTAAAGCGATAAATAACGACCAAGCGACTAAAGTTATCAGGTGGGTAGATTGAAAGATTAACCAACAACAGTACAGACTTCACCCGACACCGT
>Ga0208544_10001965_pt1 | contig 13737 bp, 14 predicted proteins | sample DEB08_DNA_9_FD_184526 | JGI IMG/M metagenome (GOLD analysis project Ga0208544, IMG submission 184526) | Aqueous microbial communities from the Delaware River and Bay under freshwater to marine salinity gradient to study organic matter... | ecosystem: Environmental > Aquatic > Marine > Coastal ...
GCTTTAGCATGGATGGCAGCGGGCTGAGGTCAAAGCCGGTGGTGGTGGTGGGGGCGTCATTGTCGGAACCGGGGTCCAACCTGTCGGTGGATCATGCCTATCAGTTCTGCACCAGTGCACGGTTGCCGTCCAGATGAAGGTCGCACTGCTGTGCATGATGCTGGCAGCCCTTCCTGTGGCGTTGCAGGCCACAACCCAGTCCGAAGAAGACAGGATCGTGATCAACCCGGTCAACGCCAGTGATTTCGAAGTGATCCAGGGCATAAATTTTGGCGCGGCAGAGTTCTGGTGCGGTGCCGCCACCTATGTCGAGCGCCGCTCTGGCCTGTCAGAGCTGACAGCGGTCTACGTCAAACGCGCGCTGGGTCCCAGCACAACGGCACCGGGGCGCAAGGGCGTGGTGTTTAGCACCAGCAACGCAGGGCTGCCCGCTGCTGATCCCGGGCGCGTCACACTGACCGTGGAGGTGGTGGGCGCAACCTTGAAGTCCGCGCAGGCCCGGCGGTACTGCAGGGATGCATTTACCCGCTCCACCAAGTGAGCAAGGCCGCCAGCGGATTGTCAAAGCAGGCCTTGGGCGTCACAGTGAGATCATGCAGTCGACAATCACGATACAGACCCATGGTCAGGCGCTTTATGAAATCACCCGCGAGGCGGCCCATTTCGTATCGGGGCAGGGCGATGGCCTGCTGAGCTTGCTGGTACAGCACACATCGGCGTCTTTGCTGATCCAGGAAAACGCGGATGCTGAGGTGCAGACGGATCTTCTGGCCTATTTCGGCAGGCTGGTCCCGCCTGCGGATGATCCCGCAATGCGCTATCTGCGCCATACCTACGAAGGCCCCGATGACATGCCCGCCCATATCAAGGCGGCCCTGCTGCCCGTCAGCCTGTCGATCCCGGTGGCACGGGGCCAGCTGCGTCTGGGCACATGGCAGGGCATCTATCTGTTCGAACATCGGCATGCCCCCCACAGCCGCAAGGTTGCCGCCCATTTCAGGCCAGACTAAGCGCGCGCCGCCCAAGAGGGGTCTGCGAAAACCCTTGATCAGATCCGGATGGATCAGCCCTGCTGAGAAACACTTTCATCAGCTTTTCAAGGTGTTTGCGCGCTGCAGCATGACGGGTGACATCGATTTATCCCCCCGATGCAACGCAAGATGTTGCGCTGCATTTCGCCCCTACCCAAAACTTCGCGGTTGGCCTATAACTGTTGTGAATTATGGGGATCACCCCACTAGTCAGGCACGGACAATAAAGGGGGACGGCCCATGCGCTGCCCGTTTTGCGGAAATATCGACACTCAGGTAAAGGATTCTCGCCCCGCAGAGGATCATGTCTCGATCCGGCGGCGGCGGTTTTGCCCCGCCTGCGGCGGGCGCTTCACGACCTACGAACGTGTACAGCTGCGCGATCTGGTGGTGATCAAGACCTCTGGCAAACGCGAGGATTTTGACCGTGACAAGCTGGAGCGGTCGATCCGCATCTCCATGCAGAAACGTCCCATTGATCCCGAACGGATTGACCAGATGATCAGCGGCATTGTGCGCCGACTAGAAAGCATGGGCGAAACCGACATCGGCTCCAAGCAGATCGGAGAGATCGTGATGGAAGCGCTGGCGCGGATCGACACGGTGGCCTACGTGCGTTTTGCCAGTGTCTACAAGAACTTTCAGGCGGCAGACGACTTTGACAAGTTTGTGCAGGAACTCCGCCCCGATTCCCCCCCAGAAGAGTGAGCGACGCGCGCTTCATGGCGCTGGCCCTCAGCTTGGGCCGGCGTGGACAGGGCCGCGTCTGGCCCAACCCGGCCGTGGGATGCGTGATCGTCAGGGACGGGCTGATCCTGGGGCGCGGCTGGACCCAGCCAGGTGGCCGCCCCCATGCCGAAACCGTCGCCCTGGCCCAGGCCGGGCAGGCGGCAGGCGGGGCCACCGCCTATGTGACGCTCGAACCCTGCGCCCATCACGGCCAAACCCCTCCTTGCGCCGAAGCCTTGATTGCGGCGGGCATCGCGCGCGTGGTGGTGGCGGTAGCCGACAGCGATGCACGGGTCGACGGTAGGGGGCTGCAGATGCTGCGCGATGCGGGCATCGACGTCAGCCTTGGCGAAGCTGCGGAAGCCGCCCGTCAGGATCACGCGGGTTTTTTCACCCGGACCGAATTGGGCAGACCCTTCGTAACGCTCAAACTGGCCAATTCCTTTGACGGGCGCATCGCAACGGGGACCGGCCAAAGCCAGTGGATCACCGGGCCCGAAGCACGCCGCGCGGTCCATGCCATGCGCAGCCGCCATGACGCGGTGATGGTCGGCGGCGGCACTGCGCGCAAGGATGATCCAACCCTCACGGTGCGCGATCTGGGGATCGACCATCAGCCCGCGCGCATTGTCGTGACACGCAGGCTTGATCTGCCGTTGATGGGCAATCTGGCCCGTACGGCGTCACAGGTGCCGCTCATCCTGTGCCACGGTGCAGACGCCGATGCCCATCTGTTGCAGACATGGCAGGACCTGGGGGCCACCTTGTTGCCTTGCAGACTGCGCGGCACGCAATTGGACCCGCGGGATGTGCTGCAAAAACTGGGCAGCCACGGCCTCACCCGGGTCTTCTGCGAAGGCGGCGGCGCATTGGCGGCCTCTTTGATCGAGGCGGATCTGGTGGACGAACTGGCAGGCTTTACCGCAGGTCTGGTGATCGGCGCAGAAGGTCTGCCGGGCATCGGTGCCATGGGATTGGCCCGGCTTGATGAGGCACCGCGCTACAAACTGCGCTCTGTCCAGCCCATAGGCCAGGACATCCTGCACATCTGGTCTCGCCCTTAGGCTTTTCCGAAAAAACCGTTCCAATCTCTTTTTGGCCAAAAATACCTAAGCGCCAGGCCTAATCCCTGCGCCACAGATGCGATTGGGTGGCAAACAGCCCCTGCAGCTTGGACAGCAGCCGGTTGGCAGGGCCGGGGCGTGGGATATCCCCTGTGGCCAGCCGCTCGACAATCACCTCGACGGGGCAGGGCAGGCCGGTCCTTGGGTCCCGGTAGCGCGGATAGTCTATCAGCGTGGCATGGACCAGACCCTCAAGACTGGGCAGCGCCCTGCGCCGTGGCGGGACATCGCCCAGATCACGGGTCAGCCCCCATCCCGCGTAAAACGGCACGCCCAGGGTGGTCACCGCCACCCCGCGCAACAGCGCCTCGAACCCCAGAAGCGAGGTCATCGTCCAGACTTCATCCACATGGCCCAACACCGCGATGGGGTCGGCGTGGTGCAGCACCATATCGGCCAGCCCTGCGGCATCCACACCGCCGGGGCGCAGGCCCGCTTCCACATCGGGGTGCGGTTTATAAAGGATCATCGCATCTGGGTGGGCTGCGCGCGCAGCCTCCAGCAAGGCCCGGTTGGTGCGCACGGCATCTGCGCCGGTGCGGATAGAGGCATCGTCCTCGACCTGACCGGGCACCAGGATGCGGCGGCCTTTGGTCAGGTTATCCAGATCGGTCTGCACAGCGGGCAGGTTGTATTTGCTCAGGCCCGCCGCGGTCAGCTGTTCGATCAGCTGGGCACTGCGGACCTGTTGATCGGGCCGCAGGCTGGCCCGTTCCGCGATCCATTTCTCCAATCGGCTGGGGCGCGAGGGATCATAATAGATCCCCAGATCGTCGCAGACCAGCGACAGCGGCGGGATCAGCGCAGCCCCCAGACCTTTGGAGCGCAGGAAGCCGTCCTCGACGCGGATGGCCCCCGCATGGTGCGGCCCCGCCTTGCCCGCCCAGACCATCCAGCGCCGGTCAGAGCCCTGGGCACGGGCCGGATCATCGTCAAAGATCACGGGTTTGTGCCGGCCAAAAAATCCCTGCAGGGGTTTGCGTTTCCACAGACGCATGGCCGAGGCGTTCCAACCCTTGTGATCCTCGCGCCAGCAGCGGGTCTGGGCGGCCAGCGCCTCGATCGTGTCCTCGATCTGGCACAGGCGGTCGCGGTAGGGATCATACCATTTGGGATACAGGATCATCGCCCCCGCAAAAAGCTGTGCACGCGTCAGTTTGCGTTGACGGCGCGGGACCGGGAATTCATCCGTCGTAAGGCCCCATCCGGCATAAAAGGGCTGGCCAAAGACCCTTGGCCGGTGTCCTGCGAAAATCGCCTCGAACCCCATTTGCGAAGAAACGGTATAGACGCCCACGGCCCCCTCAAACAGCGCATAGGGGCTGATGGGGTCTGCCATCAGCGTGACGCGGTCAGAGGCATCTTGGGGCCCGAAATACCCCTTGCGATAGCCCCGCAGGGTTTCGGGGTGGGTTTTGATGATGACCCTGGCACCGGGGTGTTCTTCCTGGGCAAAGACAAGCATTTCCATGAACCGCCCCCGGTCCGCCCCGCAGGCGGTGACAGAGGCATCGCCAAAGGTCTGGTCGATGACCAGCACATAGCCCGGATCCGGCACCGGGGTGGCAAGGTCAAAGGCGGTGTATTTTGTCAGATGCGCCTCTGCCAGACGCGCCATGGCCCCGCGTGCGCGGTTCAGCAGGGCGGTGTCATCCAGCGGGTGGCGGGCCAGTATCTCTTCAAGGTCAGAGGGCTGGCTGGGGTCAAAGTGCAGCCCACGGTGGTCCACCAGCAGGCCCAGGGGGGGCTCTCCGGCGCGGCCGGGAAAGAGCGAACGCAGCGGTGCATCTTCGATGCGAACCACGGGGACCTGGTATTTCGCCGCGACCCCAAGGCCGCGGTGGGCGGTGGGTGAATTGCCCCAGACCGCCACGGCATCGCCGGGTCCTGGCAGACCAAGGTGCAGCGAATGGCCCGATAGCTGCAAAATGCGCCGCACCCGGCGCTGGGTCAGAAAACCGCCGTTATAGACAAAAAGCCGCCGGTCCTGTGTAGGGCCGGCGGCAGGGGTGTCATATATTTCAGGCCCCAGGGCCATCAGGCTTAGCCGCCTGAGCCCAGCGATGTCAGGCCATCCGCCGATGTGGCGGTGCCGGTGATCGCCTGGATCACTCTGTTCCACTGGGTGAACGGCGCTTCGGTCACATAGATGGTATCACCGTCACGGATCACGAAATCGCGGGCCATGAACATGCCATTCGGCTTGGTCAGATCCAGAACATAGACCATGCGCTGTGCGCCTTCCAGATCGTTGCGGCCCAGCACCTGGCCTGCGACTTCGGCGGGTTCATTGCGGAACACGAAAACGCCGGTGGGGTCGGCGGTGGCGGCATTCAGGCCACCGACCTGCGCGATACCCTCAAGCGCCGAAAGCGTCTGGGATTCGAAGGGCACCTGCGCCTGACCCCCTGTCGCCCCAAGGGCTGTGAAGGTGCGTGTATCGCCCTCTACCAAAATCCTGTCGCCGCCGCGCAGGGCGATGTCGAGTTCGGGATGGTCATACAGGTCCTGTAGCCAGATCTGTCCACGCGCCTGGCCGCGAATGACGGTGACCTGTGCGATTTCAGGTTCAATCGTCACACCTCCGGCGCGCGCGAGCATGGTGTTGAGGGTCCGGGTCGGGCGTTCAATCGGATAGACGCCTTGGCCGCCAATCGCACCGATCAGCGACACGGTTGAGCCGTCACCCGCCGCGCGGCGCACTTCGACCTGTGGATCGGGGGTCTGTTCGCCCAGTTTGTTGGTGATGATCCGGCGGATCGCATCGGGCGTATTGCCCGCAGCCTTGATCCGGCCTGCATAGGGAATAAAGATAAAGCCCGCGCCATCGACCTGCACTTCTTCCAATGTGGTGGCTGGCGCACCTTCGACGCCAAGCAGCGGGTCATCCACGTTTTCATAGATCGTGATGCCAAGCACATCGCCCGGACGAATGGTGTCAGAGCCCAGCTTGCCCGCGTTCTTGAACGCCTCAGAAAAGCCAAGGGCCGGCACGACAGCGGTGGCGCGGGTGACGCGGTCATTCACGGCCACCACAAAGGCGTCGCCCTCTCTCTGGACGGAGCCTGCGAAAATCTGGCGTTTGTTGGGGCCGACATGTGGCAGGCCACATGACGCCAAAACGGCCAAAGCCGCGACTGCTGCGGTGGGACGTGCCCACCGGGTAAATACGGATTTCACTGCCCGGTCTCCTCGACCTATTTTACTCTGCCTCGAAATTCACCGGTTTTCCGGCGTAATTATTTTCACTCTACCTTAGCGATTTCCAAAAATCCAGCATTCCGGCGCGCCCCGATCAGGTAACCAGCCGCAACTGTTGCCGTGGGGCCGCGGTTCCCGATTGCAGCGCCTCATATGGATCCTCGGGAGAGAGCATCATATCAACAACCTGACGTAGCAATTGCCTGCGGCCACGCGTGGAATAAAAGCCGCCCGGAATTTGCGATGTCTCCAGCAGATAGCGGCGATAATCCTTGTAAGCCTTGTTGTCGGGGCGGCTGGCCCCGGCAAAGAATTCGGACAATGGCTGATCCGATACAAATTCCGGCTGGTCATAGACCGCGCGGCCGAACACCTTGAGCGGGATACCGCGCCACAGCACCTGTTGACCGGCGGTAGAATTCACCGTCACCGCACTGCGGGCGTCATTGAGCAGCTGCGCCAGCTTGCCGCCGCGCACATAATGCACGCGTTTGGCAACGCCGTATTGCCGCGCCAGCCGCTTGAGGTCGCGGCGCACGGGCCGGCGGCCATCCTCAAGCGGGTGGGCCTTGACCACAAGGTGGTGATGTTGGGGTGCGCCCTTGGCAAAGCCTTCGATCACGATTTCAAGGAAATCGGCCATCGTTTCAAAGGGCGAATGTTTTTGAAAGGAACTGTCATGTTCCAGCTGCAAAAGCGCGAGGTGATAGGGAAAACCGCCCTGGCGGATGCGCAAGGTCGCCAGCAGCCTGTCCGCCCAGAGCAAGGGCATCAGCAGCAGACGGCGCACATAGAGCTGAAATTCCTTGGTCACCGGCAGGCTGCGGTGGGGGCGGAAATTGCGATAATCGCCGTTCCGGAACATGACAAACCAATGATAAAGCGCGCCGTAGAACACATGCTGGCGCATATCGCCCCAATGTCCCGGCGGCAGCGGCGCTTCCATGTCCGATTGCGCCAGTGCCGTCTGCATCTGGGGAATGGTCATATCCATCAGACGTGAGTTGCCGTTTGACCCACCGCGTTCATAGGTAACCCAATAGGGCCGCATATAGCCTTCTTCAAAGACATGGACGGTGATGCCGCGGGCCTTGGCCTCTGCCACCGCTTGAGCGTGCACGGGGCGGGTATCGCCGTACAGCACGATGTCGGTCACATTCTTTTCGGTGAGCAGGGTGCAAAAGGTATCGGACCAGTCGCCCAAGGTGCCGCGATAGGGGATATAGCTGCGCGGATGAAACCAAAAGGCGCGGTCGCCTGCGTTGAATCCCACGCGCCAGACCTCTGCCCCCGCCAGGCGCAGCATCTTGCCCAAGCGGTGAAAGAAAGGCCCATGCGGCCCTTGCAGGAACAAAAATACCCTGCTGTCTGTCGGTGTCACGGTCATCTGCACCTTTGTTCTTTATCTTGCCCGGAGACTTAATAGGACAAAAAGGGCATAATTGTGGCGTCCTTCCCGCTTGTCTTGGGCCCATGCCAGCGTTACCTCAATCAGGAATGCGATCAAAGGAGCCTGCTGTCCATGTTTACCGGCATCATTACCGATATTGGCAAAGTCACCACGCTAAAGCAGGAGGGTGATCTGCGGGCGCGGATTTCAACCTCTTATGATACCAGCCGCATCGATATGGGAGCCTCCATCGCCAGCGACGGGGTTTGCCTGACGGTCGTCGGACTGGGCCCTGATTGGTACGAAGTGCAGATCAGCGCCGAGACGGTGCAAAAGACCAACCTGTCCGCATGGGAGGTCGGCACGCGCCTGAACCTTGAACGGGCCTTGAAGGTCGGTGACGAATTGGGCGGGCATATCGTGTCGGGCCATGTGGACGGTGTCGCCGAAGTGGTCGCGGTGTCCGATGACGGCGACAGCACCAGGGTGACCCTGCGCGCCCCCCGGAGCCTGGCGCGTTTTATCGCGCCCAAGGGCTCTGTGGCGCTGAACGGCACCTCCTTGACGGTGAACGAGGTGGATGACTGCGATTTCGGGATCAACTTTATCCCCCACACAAAGGAAGTCACCACCTGGGGGGATGTGCAGGTTGGCGACCGCATCAACCTGGAGATCGACACGCTGGCGCGATACGTGGCCCGTCTGGCGGACATGTCATGAGGGCGGGCATCGGGCATAATCAGGGCCCCACGATGGAGCGCGGCCAGAAATGGCGTGCATTCCAGTGGCAAAAGGCCCGCGACGCGGCAATGCCCAAGGCGATCCCGCTGATGGTGGTCAAAATGCATGTGGCGCGCGCCCATGCGCTGGGGCTGGATTACCCGACCTATGCGGCGGTGCGCAAAGCCACGGGGCGCGACATCATGGGGCTGTTGTTTTCGTCCAACGCCCTGCGTGTGGTGCGCGCCGAGGCACCCTATGTCCCGGTGGAACGCGGTGCCGTCGTGGCCGCCGTAACCGGGGCCAGGAAACTGGCGCTGGCCCATGCGCCGCTGAACCCCGATATGATCGGGCTGGCAAACCCGATGCTGGATGCAGTCGGGCCCGCGCCAAAGTTCACCGAAAGCTGGAGTGCGATGGGCGAACATCTGGGGGCCTTTATGACCCAGCAGCATCTGCTGCGCGATCAGGTTTTGATCATCGGGGATACGTCGTTTGAACGCGACTGGTATGCGGCCGGGCGCGCGGCTGGCTACCTTGAGGCGCAGCGGTATTTTGCGCAGACCTAAGAACCGCCCGTCCTCCGCTGCGGTCGGGGGCCAAAAGGAACTGCTCTGGTCAAGCCCTGGGGGCTGGTTTATGTCGGGGCAAGCCAGACAAGACGCCATCAGGTAAGGATACACGATGAACTATGAAAAGCCGGGTCCCGTGGAAGAGGGGCTAGCCGCCAGGATTTCCTCGATCGAAGAGATCATCGAAGAAGCGCGCCAGGGCCGGATGTTCATTCTGGTTGACCATGAGGACCGCGAGAACGAGGGCGATCTGGTTATTCCGGCACAATTTGCCGATGCTGCTGCGATCAATTTCATGGCCACCTATGGCCGGGGTCTGATCTGTCTGCCGCTGACCGAGGACCGGGTAGATGCCTTGGGTCTGCCAATGATGGCGATGAACAATTCATCGCGCCACGAGACGGCCTTTACCGTCAGCATCGAGGCGCGCGAAGGGGTTGAAACGGGCATCTCTGCGGCGGACCGCGCATTGACCGTGGCGGTGGCGATCGACGAGAGCGCCGGTGCCGCAGATATTGCCACGCCGGGTCACATGTTCCCGCTGCGCGCGCGCAATGGCGGGGTTCTGGTGCGGGCCGGTCACACCGAGGCGGCAGTGGACATCAGCCGCCTGGCGGGTCTGCATCCGTCAGGTGTGATCTGTGAAGTGATGAGCGATGACGGCTCCATGGCGCGTTTGCCCGAATTGCTGGACTTTGGTACCACCCACGGGCTCAAGGTTGGCACGATCAGTGACCTGATTGCCTATCGCCATACCCATGACAATCTGCTGGTGGAGCGTGACAACCGTCAGGTGATTTCGGCCTATGGCGGGGATTGGCAGATGCGGGTCTTTAGTGACCAGATCACCGGCACCGACCATGTGGTGCTGACCAAGGGCGATATTTCCACCGACGCGCCTGTCTTGGTGCGCACCCATGCCATCAACGCATTGGAAGACATCCTGGGGCTGGGCCCAAGTCCGGCAGATGAACTGCCCCGCGCGATGCAGATCATCGCCGAAGAGGGCAGGGGGGCGGTATTGCTGTTCCGCGATCCCTATCCGAAACTGCGGCTGGAGGGCGAAGAGGACGAGCGCCCCCGCACGGTCAAGAACACCGGGCTGGGCGCGCAGATCCTGTCGACATTGGGGCTGAACAAGCTGATATTGCTGACGGACAACCCCGAAACCCGGTATCTGGGTCTGGATGCCTATAAAATCGAAATTGTGGGGACACGCCCCATCACGCAGGAGTAACCCAGATGGCTTCATCTCAGGCACATACGGTGCTGGACCGCCCGACATTCGACAAGCCGGTCAAGGTTCTGATCGTTGTATCGCCCTATTACAGCGATATTGCCGCAGGCCTGCTGACCGGGGCCAAGGCGGAGTTGGAGGCAGCGGGTGCGTCTTATGAGGTCGTTGAAATGCCCGGTGCCCTTGAGATACCCACCGCCATCGGGATCAGCGACAGGCGCAGCAACTTTGACGGCTATGTCGCCCTGGGCTGCGTCATTCGCGGTGAGACCACGCATTACGAGACAGTCTGCAACGACAGCAGCCGCGCGCTGCAGATGCTGGGATTGCAGGGGCTGTGCATCGGCAACGGGATCCTGACAGTTGAGAACAACCAGCAGGCCGAAGTCCGCGCGGACCCTCAGGGCCAGAACAAAGGCGGGGGTGCGGCGGCAGCGGCCTTGCATCTGATTGCACTGGCCCGTAAGTGGGCGCAGACCAGCAAAGGTATCGGTTTTATGCCCCGTGGCGAAGACACGCTGATGGCGGGCGATTTTGACGGAAACACAAACGCATGAACACCCCTGCGCCCGGATTGTCGGGCAACCAGAAACGCAAGATGAAATCCGCCTCCCGGCTTTATGCCGTGCAGGCGTTGTTTCAGATGGAGCATTCCAGCCAGACCATTGACGCCGTGCGCAACGAGTTTCTGGAGCATCGGTTCGGCGCGACCTATGACGGTGATGAATTGCAGGACGGTGACATCAATCTTTTTGCGCAAGTGCTTGAAGATGCAGTAAACTATCAGGCACCGATTGATCAGATGACCGATCGTGCCCTGGTGGCGAAATGGGCGATCGCGCGGATTGATCCAACCATTCGCGCCTTATTCCGCGCGGCGGGGGCCGAATTGCGCGATCAGGGCACACCGCCCAAAGTCGTGATCAGCGAATATGTCGATTTGGCGCGGGCTTTTTTCCCCGAAGGCAAAGAGGCGTCCTTTGTGAACGCGGTGCTGGATCATATGGCCCGAGAGGCACGGCCAGAAGCCTTTTGAACGCGGGGCGTTTTGAAAGGGCGAGCTTGCGCAACATCACTCTTGCGAAAATTCGGACAGCGTAACCCTGCGCGGTCCTAGGGTCCATGAGGCGTTGTGGAAGTGTGACGGGACCACATTTGCCGGTCAGTATTTTATTCCCGAGGACCTGTATGTACAGGTGGGCGCCAGGTAACCGGACCAGGGTCCGAACAGAGCCAGCTCCCTCGGTTTTGCTTAAGGCCACTGGAATGTAACGTCACACGAGCAGCGCAGAACCCGTCACACAACACAGGTAGACCTGTGGGTGCTCCGCGACAAGGGGGCGTTTCTAAATGTCGGGGCTTTCGGCAATAAATCTGTAGGCGCGCAGTTCTTCGGGCAGCAGGATGTAGATCTCATCGGGGGGGGTTGCCATGGCGTGGCGCATGACCAGCGGATCAACGCCCATGTCGTTCAAATAGCCCATCACCTCTGCCTGTCCGCGCTGGATGTCTTCGACCGCGACAAAGGCCGGCAGCAGGGCGTTTTCGCCAAAGTAATGCTGATGGACGCCAACCGATCCGTCATCGGGGATCTGACGCCGCGCACCTGCGGCCAGCAGATAGGGACATGCGGAATAGCAGATGTCGCCGGATCGCAGGGCGGTGTTGATCCCTTCGGCCCGCAGGTAGCGGCCCAGTTCCAGCGCATCCGGCACAGAGCCCCCCGGCGAATTGAGCAAGACTTCTTGAGGTTTGGCAGAAAGGGCTGCGAATTCCTTGATCATGCGGGCCGCGTCGCCCGCGGCGATGGACCCTTCAAGCAAGACCGATGCACCGGCCTCAAGGCGGGTCATCACCAGCCGCTCTGGCAGGGGCGTGCGCGGCAGCGGCTGGCCCGGTGCGGGTGCGCGGTCCGGACGGTAGCGACGGGTCTGGTCGCCTGGACGGATTTGTTGGGTCAGTTCAGGGGCGCGGGGGGCGAAAGAGGGCAGGCGCAGGCCGCTTTGCAGATCACCCCAAAACAACAAGCCGCCAAGGCCCAGCTGGAACAGCAAGATGGCCGTCAGGATGCGGCGGATCGGGTTATGGGGTTTTGGCGCGGCGCTGTCGGTCATGACGATTTCAGCGATGTTACCTGTGCACCGGGATCCTTGGGGCTGGCGGGCGGTGCTTCGAGGGTGGCACCCTTCATCGCATCTTCCACGTCGCGCAGGGCTGTCATTGCGGCACGCAATTCGGCCAATGTCAGGGTGTCGCCCAGGGCCGCACCGCTGCGGCCCGTGCGAATGGCGGATTGGGTGACGGCAAGGATAAAGACCAGCACCGCCGGCAGCAGGTCAATCGCAATCGCCCCGGCCCAGGACGGCATGAAATTGCGCGCATAAAGGATGACCGCATCTGCGCTGGAGATCGGCGTATATGTCGTCTCGGCGGGGGGCGGCATGGCCATCACGGCCTGGGCTGCACGTTCCAGGGTGAGCGCACGTTGGGCCAGCACCTGAAGTACCGCCGTGATGGTGGCGGTCTGCGCCCCCCGGTCCTCGGCAGTGCTGGCATCCAGTTCCGGCAAAACGACAGAGGCTGCCAGATCCTGCGCTGCGCGTTCCACCAGGGCCGCCACGGAGAGTTGGCGCAATTGCGTGATCAGACCTGACAGACGCACGGCCTGTTCCGAAAATTCGACCGAGCGGGTCTCGACCGGGCCGGGCTCTACGGTCAGGCTGCGCATCCGGCTTAGCAGTTGGTTGCCTTCGACAAAGGCCTGATCGACCAGCGGCGTCTGGCTGGCGATCTGCGCCTCAAGGCCTGTCAGTTCTGCAGATTTCTGGCGCAGCAGGCGAAAGACCGCACCGCGCCCGGCAAGGCCCGACAGATCGCCCGTGGCTTCTTGTTGGCTGAGGTCCTCAAAGCTTTGGCGGACCCGGGCGACATCGCGTTCCAGCCCCTGGGCGGAAATGGCGATTTCATGGGCGCGTTCGAGCGAGGATTGATAGTCCTGGACGGTGCGTGCCAGATGCTGTTCCACCGCCGCTGATCCGGCCAGCGCCGCCGCATTCAGCCAGCTGGACATGGCCACAATGGCCAGCGACCCCAGCCCCATTGCCCCCAGCAGGCCCACACGTGCCCGCATCGTTCGCACAGCCGGATAAAGCCGCAGCATATAGGACCAGAACACGAAAATACCCACCGAGACGGCAACCGAATAGGCGATGGCCGCAAAGGCCGACATCGCGCCGTTGTTGTCCAGCAAGGAAGAGACCCCAAGATAGGTATAGATGCCAGAGGCGGTCGCCAGTACGCCAAGCGCGGTTCCGGTAAACGTATCGAGCCAGGCAAGATGCCCTTCGAGTTCCTGGGCATATCGGACGCCATGGGCGTTTTCGGCTTCATTCGGCATGTTGGCCTCTTGGTTTGGATCCATAGATCAAGATAGGTGCAGCGCCGCGAAATACCATGAGAGTGTTCTCGTTAAAACTGCGTCACTCAAGGCTGCCTGCGGTGAAGGGGTTGACCGGGTTCCTTCATAGGTGATGTGCAGGCCATCCCATGAAACGTTCAGGCGGGCAAAACACTTGTCAATGTTCACGAAATGTTCATAATTTCCCTATGACCCAAGTTGATCTCCAGCCCACGGCGGCACGCCCGCAACCCGGCCAGCTGTTGGCGCGCGGGGTGGCGCGGCATCTGGTCAGCCACGGCTTTGCCTGCGTTGAAGAACTGGTGCCGGCGCGCG
>Ga0208544_10001966_pt1 | contig 13725 bp, 14 predicted proteins | sample DEB08_DNA_9_FD_184526 | JGI IMG/M metagenome (GOLD analysis project Ga0208544, IMG submission 184526) | Aqueous microbial communities from the Delaware River and Bay under freshwater to marine salinity gradient to study organic matter... | ecosystem: Environmental > Aquatic > Marine > Coastal ...
CCAGCTTTTGACGGGTTTGTTGAACACAGCAAGCGTGTGTCCCCGACGTGCCTGATCACCTTTGAACGCAACCGGTACAGCGTGCCTGCCAGCTTTGCGACCAGCCCAGAAGCTTCGGAGCGTGAAAAGGTTTATGCGGATTTAGTGGATTATTGCACTCGTGACACCTGGGCGATGGTCGCAATTCATAAGACGTTGATGGCTTTTTGAGGCGAGTTAAGTCCCAGGAGAATTTACTAGTGCCAAGGAGCTAACGATGAATAGGTGTATCGCTGAATGCGAAGTCCAAGCGCAGACGAACGGAATCAATGCTTTGATTTCCTGGCTCAATCAATCTCAGCAAACAACTGTCTGCTTTCCCGCTGCCGATTATTCGGGATCCGAGAATTCATCTTCCAATACTAGGAAAGCGTCATTCAAAGCCTCAAACTCACTCTGGTCCATTTTTTTTGCATGCGAGTCTTTTCTACCGTCAAAGTTTATTTTGCGCATGGCTGCAACAAGGCTCGCCCTACGATCAGAAAGATACGGAAAGGTTACGTCAGAGTTCAAAAGGTCTATCAAATCGGTCCAATACAACGGTGAGCCTTTTTGGGAAAAAAGCACCCTTGGCTCGGTTGAAGTCAGAGCATCGAAGCGTGTCCTAGTCAGTGAAGTCTGGAGCAAATCCGCCCACTGAACAGGTGTGAGTCCTTTAGAGAAGTAGAAGATTTGGTTGCGGATTCCCGTTTCCAAACGATTTCTTCTGAGCATACTTTGCGTCCAGAAGTACTCAGTGTTTTTTGGCTGAAATTTTCTCTGTAATGCTGTTTTGACGGTTTCGTACCGAATGTCGAAATCGTCACCCCGGCGCTCGATCAAATCATACCCTAACAGGTGATCTATGAGATCAGGTGCTTCTCGACCATATTCGCTGACTTCCTCCAAATCCCCGGTTGCAACAGACTTCAAGATCTCAAATTCTCCAGGATAGAACTTTTCCAAGTTTGATAGGATGTCATCGAGGTAAGCGTCTAGCTGCCCGCCAAACTTCTCAATTGCCTCATCAAGTTTGCGATTGGACACTTTCACCGGGCGAGCGCCCTCCATGTCCTTGTGCAAAATGCTGCAAACCTGACGAGTGAAGAACGGGTGTCCACCATAGAGGTTCTGAAGTTTCGCTACATGTGCGGCATCAAAATCAAGCCCCATAAAGAACCCCAGTCTATCAATCATTTCCTTGGATTCTTCGTATGATAGAGCGGTTATGAAGCGCTTCTGTGTAAACAGGTAGATCGGATTTGGCGCCCCTGCGATCTCTTGCTCCTCGAGCAGGCGTGGGCTTGTGCCCACGATGCATACTGCCAGTTTTCCATTTGAATCTTTTTGGATGAAGGATCTTAGGTTTTGCCAAAAAAGCAAGCAATCCCTTTCACTTTCCCAATGTGCTGATGACGCTGTTCCTGGCGAAATGTTCTCAATTTCATCGAAAATGATGAGGAAGTTACTCTTTGCTTGTGAAATTAAAGTTTTGAACTGCTCACGAAACTTTTCAGCAATTTCGACTTCATCTCCAACGATATCAGGCATGGTCTTGGACTTGCCAATTGCCTTTCGTGCTTCAGAGATCACTAGTGACAGGAGTTCATTATAGCGTCGAGCGTGTACAGCGGGGCTTTGGCAATCCAAAAAAACTGGAGTGCAGCCAAAGGCATTCGCCTTGCGAATTATAGCATAGATTGACGATGTTTTTCCTGATTTTCGTAGACCAAACATACTGGAACTTTGTCCGGATTTGGCCAAATCCAAAACGGTATTGACTTGTTCTTGTCTACCGAAGAAGAACGTTTCTTCTCGAAGCGGGTTTTGATAACCGAACAAATCTCTGGTTAGATAGTTTCGACGAACAGAATCGAGTAACTCTGTACCGTTCTCACGCACTTTGGGAATATAGACAGGTACAATGATGGGGTATTCGGGATTTTGATGCAAATATCGCTGAATTATAGTTTCGGTGCGAGGGTCTCCGGAAATTAGGAACCTAATACTTTGGTCTATACGCTTTTGCTCTAACTGTGAGTAGAATAAGTCAAATGATTCAAGAGTTCGTATCTCAAAGTTTTCATACTTCGAAAAAACGCATAGTAACTCGCGGTCGGTGTTTAGATGAACTGAGAATTCCGAGGCGGGCCGAGCGACCAAACCCCAATACTCACTGTTTCCAACAGTTTCTTTGTCAAAGGAACGAGTGACGTAGAATCCCTTGCCGATGGCGCGTATGCACTGGTGCAGTTCGGCCGGGTACCGTGTGAAGTTGGAGCTATGACTGAATCTGGTGTTTGGGCGGTTTGAAGGTTGGCGGCGTATCTGGTTGATTTGTTGTTGCGAGACAGCAGCCCAACCAAAGGAGATACACCACCATGGAAACGACTAACATTGTTGATTTTGCGCGTCGAGACGGGATGACGGACGCACTGACGGATTTGTTGAGAACGGGAGCCCAGCAATTAATCGCGACAGCAGTCGAGGCAGAACTTGCCAGTTATCTGGCGCAATTTTCCGACTTGCGCACTGAGGCTGGTCACGCAGCTGTAGTACGCAATGGGCATCATCCGGCTCGACCAGTGCAGACTGGCATTGGCCCTGTGAGCGTGCGCATTCCAAAGGTTCGGTCCAAGGACGGCACACCGGTGACATTCCGGTCTGCCCTTGTGCCACCCTATGTGCGCAGAAGCAAGACGTTGGAAGCGGCCTTGCCATGGCTCTACCTCAAAGGGATTTCCAGTGGCGAAATGGGCGCGGCCCTAAAGGTTCTTCTGGGTCCTGATGCCGCTGGCTTATCAGCAAATACGGTCTCGCGGCTTAAGCGTGATTGGGCCAAGGAATACGACGGCTGGAGAGAAGCAGAGCTGGACGATGAACCTTTGGTCTACATCTGGGCCGACGGCGTCCACAGCGGCCTTCGAGGCGAAGATGACAAGCTCTGCGCCCTTGTGATTGTTGGCGTCACAGCCCGTGGCAAGAAGCGGTTCTTGGCCATTGAGGACGGGGTGCGCGAGTCCACCCAGAGCTGGCGAGAAGTTCTGCTCAGCCTCAAAAGCCGGGGAATGGATGCCCCCAAATTGGCGATTGGAGACGGTGCCATGGGGTTCTGGGCCGCTATGGATGAAGTCTATCCCACGGCCCGACAGCAGCGGTGCTGGCAACACAAAACGATGAACGTGCTCAACTGCCTGCCCAAGCTGTCACAGCCAAAGGCCAAAGCCGCGATCCACAACATCTGGCAGGCTGAGACCAAAGATGATGCGGAAAAAGCCTTCGATTTGTTCATCAAAATCTATGAGCCAAAGTATCCCAAGGCGGCGCTGTGCCTGCAAAAAGACCGCGAAGAACTCATGGCATTCTTCGACTTTCCCGCCCAACATTGGCAGAGTATCCGCACCAGCAACCCAATTGAATCGGCCTTCGCCACGATCCGCCACCGGACCAAGCGTTCAAAGGGTTGCCTGTCACGCGATGGCATGCTGCACATGATGTTCAAGCTGGGCCAATGCGCCGAGCAAAACTGGCGAAAACTACGCGGCTTTGATTACCTGGCCAAAGTCATCACCGGCGTCACATTCAAAGACGGAATTGAAGCCATCAACCCCAGCCAGATCGCCGCATGACCCACAATCTTCAAACACCAGATTTGACAATAACTCGTGAAGTTGGTCGTCGGGTGAAATCCAGGTCTCGTCGCCATGCTTCAAACTATGCCCCTTGAAAAAGCTACTTTCGCAGGAGTTATTCAAGTTTGATACCCCAGGTCCAGGGCTTTTATAGGTTTGCGTCGAGCTTCAGGCATGTTGCGGTTCCGGCAATTGTGGGGGCTAGGGGATTTTTCGGTGGCCGAGGAAGTAAGCCTTCTACGCAGCCCGTAATGATTGTGACGGGCGAGCTAAGCCCCTTGCTCTTGTGCAAACTCATAATACGGACTTCCTGCACATCCGTTGGGATTTCCGGCTGGGTGATAGCCGCAACTAGTTCACCAACCAGAGACCGCGCATCTAAGGCCGGATCGGCCGCAATCAGCGCGACGGCGATTTCACGCAGCTCGCGCGTTTCTGCCTGCACCGCCGGGAATAGTACATCCACGACGGACGCCAAATCCGGCAATGCCGCCAACGCGTTCAGGTCCGCGACAAGCGCATTGTAGGCCGTGACGATTGGCCCCGTGTGGGGGAGGCTCAAAATGCCAGAACTCAACTGGCTGAACGCTTGCCACGGGGACAATCCTGTAATTTCGCAGTGGTCCCTGATGCGCCGATAGCCTGCTGCGTGGAAGTTGTTTCCACCGTGGCCGACGAGCCAGCGCAGGGCAACTCGATCATCCTGATTTGCAAGCAGTTTGAAGAGCGCGAAAGCACGTTGGGCCTCTTCCTTTTCCAACTCAGACTCGGTGTATTCAGAACGGGCAGGAACTCCGGCTGCTAGTAAAGCCTCGTAGATCGGTGTCCCAACTGCTCGGCTTTGGGCAAGCACCAGCACGTCACCGGCTGGTGTACCTGTTGCAAGCATCTGCTGGATCGCTGCCACAACCCCCGCAACTTCTGCATTCAGATCGGAATATTGGACGATATTGACGACCCCCGGACCCTTTGCCACCAAAGGAACAATCGCGCGTGGTACAGGGCGATGGACGTTGTGAGCTATTAGCGCGTTAGCCATATCGACGACACGCGTTGGGCACCGGTGGCAATCAACAAGGCCCAGATCGGTTGCACCAACATTTGCGACTAGCCAATCACGGATACCGTCAGGGTGGGCATGCTTAAAACTGTAGATCGACTGGTCGTCGTCACCCACTATGCAGCTGGATATAGGATCAGTCGGTTTGAGGTCGAAAGCGCATTGTTAGAGCATAAAGCGATTGTTGAGAGTGCGGTTGTTGGCATCCCTGACAAGACACGCGGCCAATTGGTTAAAGCATTCGTTGTTTTGGGAGACGGGCACCACCCATCAGACGCGCTGGCTGCTGAAATCCAAGAGTTTTGCAAAAACTTGACCGCGCCGTATAAATACCCACGCATTGTCGAATTTACAGGCAGTTTACCTAAAACAATTTCAGGAAAAATCCGTCGCGTCGAACTGAGAGGCACTAATCAGAAGCCGCGGGCCTAAAACCTCGTTCTGCAGGATCAGCGGTATCTTGAGCGCTTTTCATCTCGGTTTGGCTTCAATTGATGCGTTGCAAGTCGTCAAACACCAAACCATTTGCGCGGGCTAGATAGACTGGCGCCGTGTTAGCGGAGTTGGATATATACGTGGAGTTGCGGACACTTTTATAGGAAATCGGACCATTGGTGGTATGAGCCGCATCGCGGTCTTCCATCAATTGAGCCAGAAAACGGACCCCCTCAAATGCTGATTGCCCCAGCGCATTCAACACTGGCGCGCGATCACCATGTAGACTGTGATACTGCTCTCGGAAGTAGGCGTTTTTTTCTGTGTCCATGCATCCAAAATAGGAAGACGAACAAAACAAACGTTCCAAGTTTTCGGCACCACTGGCCAACAAGCCGTTTTCCTCAATGGCGCAGGACAACCTGACAGTTTGCCGGTGTAAATCTTCGCCGCCAAACAAGCGATTGAAGTCAACCGCATCCTGCCCAACCAAAGAAACCAGCACACCGTCGACCCCGCTTGACTTGATCTTGTCAATTGTCGCTTCAAGGTTACTGTCACCAAACGGAACATAGTCCTCAAACGCAACATCCGCCCCAAGTTCGGCAATTTGCCTTCGGGCGTAGTGATGCGAAGCACGTGGCCATACATAGTCATTCCCCACCAGCGCCCATTTTGAAATTTTGAATTTCTTGGTTAAACCTGCAACGGAAGGGCCCAGCAATTTTCCAGGGGTGTCACCAATTGCATAGACGCCAAGTGAGGCCACACCACCTTCATATAGGGGTGTATAAATATAGGGGACCCGTCCTGCGATCGCACCCATCAACTGTTCCCGCACAGCACTGATGTGCATGCCAACAACGGCATCAATGGCCTGATTTTCAATGAGTTGACGCAGCATGTCTTCGGTGTCGTTTGAAGTCTCAGCAGCCGAATCCAAAACGAACAGTTCAACTGGTTTTAGACGGATGCCGTCGCCCACATTCAATTCATGCACTGCCAATTGCGCACTAGCGATGCTCGATGGTCCCCAAAGCCCTGCAGAACCGCTCATTGGTACCAACAACGCCACACGAAATGTCGAAGAGTGCCCGCCACCCATCCTAGTATTCATTGCTTCAACCGCCGGACGCCACGATGGCTTCTGTTCATTTCCGCCAAAAGAATATTTCAAGATTTCATCCTACACATCTTCACATCTTCACATCATAATAGAACTTAAGTTACTTCCTAAAGAAACTGATTCGTTTAAGTAATACAGATACCAATCATGCAAAAACCTCCCCCACCTGTTCGTTCCTTCATCACGTATTCGTTGGCCGCAGCACACCAGCGCATAGACCGAAAAATTGGAAAACGTCTGAAATCTATGGGAATGCAGATTGAGACTTGGCGTGTTCTGCACACGCTACGGACTGACGATACCCATTCGATGGGTGCACTTGCCGAAGTGGTCTTGATGAACCCACCCAGCCTAACAAAACTTGTCGACAGGATGGTGGCCGACGGTTTGGTGCAACGACAGCTGGTCGCGGAAGATCAGCGCCATATCAGATTAATGCTGACCGATCTTGGCTTAAGCGTGGCTGATGAAGTGACAGTCTACATTAAGGAGCAAGAGAACCGCATTATCTCTTTAATGGGTGAAAAGGGTGTCGACCGCCTCAAAGAAGCACTCGACACCCTCAAATAGACGGGCAACTTTCTTAGAGGCCTCAACCCATCGCAGGGAGGATCAATCCTTCAATGTTCTCCATCGTCAGAAAGACACCGACGCCAGTTATTGCAGCACCTGCCAAACGCGGTGCCATCGCAGTTGCTTCAAGTGCTTTCCAAACGTGGACCATCGCAAAACCCGCCGCAATTGCTATCAGGTATTGTAACGCGCCTAAGCCGATCAAATAACCCACAAGAACAGATCCGCCTACAGCGAGTTCCTGAGATGCAATCGTATCCCCAAATGCAGATCCGTGGAACAGCCCAAAGACCGCGAACAAGCCCATTGCTGTTGGCATGTTCAGCGGCTTTCCCGATAGGACAAAATATCCAACCACGACCAATGATAGCCCAATCATAAATTCCTTGAGAGGAAGACCAATGCCAAAGCTCATCATCAGACAGCCAATCGCCATGGCTCCAACATAGGCAAGCGGTGCGCGACGTAAAAAGCCAGTGTAGGCGGCAACGATACCAACCAGCACAACAAAGAACAGGTGGTCAAATCCCAGCAACGGATGCCCGATACCGGACAGAACACCGTCTGAGAATGTTTGCATCGGGAGACCGCCCAAAGGGTGGTGTGCCAATGCTGGGCTCGCCAATAAGCTGGTAGAAGCGATTAAAATCAGTTTCTTATTCATGTTTATCTCCATTTCTTATTCATTGGACAGCGTCGCATGGGCTAAATCAGCGCCATGACGCTTTAATGATGATGTCCGTGACCCATAGTGCCTGCGCCTTTGACAAAGACTGGGGCCTCGCCATGGGCGCGGGCATGATCCGCAGCGCGCCAGTCTTCCAACGTGGCCTTCAGCTTGGCATCGCTTGAAACTTCCTTGGCAATAGTCAGCTTTTCCAACGCCCCAAGCCAATGGACATAATAGGTGTCCCCTAAATCGGGATCTCCTGCGGCTTGAGCCAGTTTGATTTCGCCCGAAAGCGCTTCGCACCATTCACCCCAAGTAAAGACTTTGGCCTCAGCCATTTTTAAAGTCATCGCGAAAGCACGCGCTTGCCAAGGCTCCATAAAAACTGGCCCTTCCTCATCTTTGGGAATGAGGGGTGTGCCGTCCAGTTCTTGTTTGCTGACATTTTGGTTCATGAGACTTTGTCCATGTAGTCATCAAACATATCGATGTAGACGTAGTCAGTGGCGCTATATCCTTCGCCCCACAGTTCAAGCATCGTAAATTTCACCGAATAGCAATTCTGGTGGCCTTGGCCGTGGTGTGCGATCACGTCGTTAAAATGGAACACGCCATGATGCATGTTCACGACACCCGTTTTGCCCCGTACATATCGGGCCAACCGGGTATGGGTTGAGGGGTTGGTGTTTTTCATTTGAACCGTGTCACCAACATTGAATTTGGCAGGGAGATCTGCGTCAACCACACGTGCTGACGCCCCTCCCGCAACAAGGCCAGGTACGATTTCAGGTGTAAGTACGGCCATCAGTTTGCGTCTCCCTTAAGCTCAGTCATTTTGGCGTCGATTTCTTCAATCGTCACCGTGCCCCCTTCAACCAGCAAGGTCTGAAATGCACCAAGCCAATGTTCGTAGTAGGAACCTTCAAGGTAGTGCAGGTTGCCAAGACGTTCGATCGCGTGCCGGAAAACATCAACATTGATTTGTCCTCCTGCAAACAAGCAGAAGAAAAACCCAAATATCGGCTTTTCCCACTCGTAGTGAAAGACGGCTTCATTTTCTTCAGGGTTGATCGGGCCAAAACCTTCCATCCCCCCCATATCATGAATCGAATTCATTCGATATCTCCTCCTCAGGAATTATGCGGGCGCGGCGATGACCTTCACGCCGATCATCGAGTCACGGGTGACTAACTCTTCGAGCTCTTCGGCACTCATACCGTCAGTGCCTGCGGGGCGCTGCGGCAGTACCAAATACCGCAGTTCTGCATTGCTGTCCCAAACATGTATTTCGGTACTATCAGGCAGTGTCGTTCCAAATTCAGCCAGAACCCCACGCGGGTCTTTGACGACACGTGACCGGTAAGGCGCTGCCTTGTACCATACGGGTGGCAAACCCAAAGTTGGCCATGGATAGCAAGAGCACAACGTGCACACGACAACGTTGTGTTTGGTATCCGTGTTCTCGACGACAACCATATCCTCGCCCTGCACCCCGGAAAAACCCAGTTCCGCAATTGCAGCTGATGCGTTTTCGAACAGACGCGTCTTATAGTCAGGATCGGTCCATGCTTTCGCGATAACCTTGGCTCCGTTTCTGGGGCCAATTTTCGTCTCGTAGGTATCAACCAGAAGATCGATAGCTGCAGGATCAACTAGGTCTTTTTCAACTAAGATTGATTCCAACGCTCTCACCCGTAGTTCGGTATCTGGCAGCGGGTCGTAATGGTGATCATGTGGCATTTTCGTTTTCTCCTTATTTTTCTATTCAAGCAGTCGCAAACGCATCCGCAACTTGATAAATTGTTTTCTCATCCCAGTGTTTGCCAACCAGCATCGCGCCAATCGGCAAACCGTCACTTATTCCGCACGGAATGGACATGCCTGGATGGCCTGTTGCATTGAATGGCGCAGTATTCCCTATCATCTCAAACGCACGCTGTAGGTAAAGACCAAGTGGTGCATCCTCAGGTGGAAGCGGCGTGGCCTTCATTGGTGTGGTTGGCAACAGCAACACATCACATTCGGCAAGTGCCGCATCGTAAGCCGCCGTTAGGCCGCGCAGAAGATTCTGCGATTTGGCATAGTACCGACCGCGATGATGGCGGATGCCATATTCACCTACAAACATTGAGATCTTGAGCGAATCTGACAATTCGTCCGCCCGTTCATGCCAATTGGAATGGGCATCCAACAGGCTCGTGGCGTATTGCCCCTTCCAGTTCATACCCATGCCGTTGCCATGCATCATCTGCCACTGCAGTCCTTCGAGAGCAATCGGTGTCCAAATGGCCGGCCCAATCAAGTGCATTGGCACAGAAATTTCCGAGACCTCAGCCCCCATGCCTTTCAACTTGGCCCCCATGTCGCGGACCGCTTTATCGACATCCGCCTCACTGTTGGCATGTCCGAACCCTTCTTTCAGAATGCCGATCTTGATGCCTTTGACACCCTTGCCTAAAGCATCAGTGTATTTTGCAGTCTTCACATTGTACTGGCGTGGGTCCAAGCCGTCTTCGCCCGCCAGAACTTCGAGAAACAAGGCATTGTCCGCCACATTCTGCGTCATTGGTCCAAGATGGTCGATCGTCGCCTCAATCGGCATTGCGCCGGTATAGGGTACCAAACCATGGGTCGGTTTCATGCCGTAGATGCCACTGAACGAGGATGGCATCCGAACTGAACCACCTTGATCACCGCCAATGGCCATATCAACTTCGTTCAACGCTGTGGCTGTGGCGCTGCCGGAGGATGAACCACCAGAACTAAAGCCCATCTTGTGGGCATTGTGGACCGGACCGGTTGAGTTCGTGTGTGAGCCGCCCGACAGACAGAATAACTCACAATGAGTTTTGCCTGCAATTGTGCCACCGGCATCCAAAACGCGCGTCACCACGGTGGCGTCAAAGTCGGGCATGAATCCTTCCAGCGTCGATGAGCCATTCATCATCGGCACTCCAGCCACATATATATTGTCTTTGACTGCAACAGTCTTGCCCGCCAACTTGCCCTTCGCAGCACCTTTGATATCTGTTTTTACATACCACGCATTGTGCGGATTATCCTCTGGTGCGGGACGATAGCCTGGCGTTCTGGGATACTTAACTTCGGGTATATCGTCAGGCATACTTTCGATCAGATCATAGGCCTGAAAGTTTGGTTCCATAGCCTCCAGAAATTCACCAACGCGTTCGGCTGTCATATTCATCCCAAGGTCTGAAACGATCCCCTGAAGTTGCTCCAATGTTGGACGCTTGATAGTCATTTACTCTTGTCTCCCACTAGAGATGCATCGATTGGAAAATCCAACACATGATGCAGCAGTTTCGCTGGCCGAAGCCTCCGCTCAACAGCGATGCAAAGATTTCGTTCGGTCATAGCATTAAAATGTTTAGCTCTTTTATTTTCTTTTGCAAGTAAAACCTTGCTGGCCTATGAGCTACGCTAAATTCTTCATTCCCCAGAAGTTGGCTTTCGTACGTCTTGAAAGGAATTGTCGCTACTTGTCGAAAACACCTCGCATGGTGTTGTCACATTAACGGACCTGAGGTTGTTGCTTTGTTGATCTGGGAGTAGGCGGTGTCGATGCAAACAGAGAAAATCAGCTATAAGGGCCACCGCTTTCCGCCCCCGATCATTGCTCATGTTGTCTGGCTCTACGCCCGGTTCAACTTGAGCCTGCGCGAGGTCGAGGAACCGAACTGGCAGTGGCATTTGGATGAGGTATTTGTGAAGATTAATGGCGAGACGCATTACCTTTGGCGTGCCGTGGATCACGAGGGCGAGGTCCTGGAAAGCTATGTCACAAAGCGCCGGAACCGCAAAGCAGCGTTGAAATTCCTCAGGAAAACTATGAAGCGTCACGGTCACCCTCATATCCTGGTGACCGACAAACTCCGGTCTTACGGTGCTGCAATGAAGGAAATCGGCAACGAGCAGAGGCAGGAAACCGGTCGCTGGCTCAACAATCGCGCGGAGAATTCACACCTTCCGTTTCGACGACGAGAACGGGCCATGCAACGTTTCCGCAGCATGCGAAGTTCACAGAAATTCGCCTCCGTTCATGCCTCTGTCTGCAACCATTTCAATAAGGAACGCGCCCTCTACAGCAGGGACAATTTCAAGCTCAACCGCGCCGCCGCTCTTGCCGAGTGGCGCGATCTGGGTGCGGCATAAGGGACAGCCTCACTGTCCTTGCGGAGACGAGTTCGAATTGGTCTGACACCACAGACGAACCTTCCGGCAGAGACAGACGCTGACATCAAGTGACGTTCCGTTTGAGAGCGGGAACCGCAATGTTGCAGAGATGTTGTAGAGGCCCGAAAAACGACGAAGGCCACCCACTCGGGTGGCCTTTATCGTCTTGAATTATCTGGGATTTTTGGCTCCGGCGGTAGGGATCGAACCTACGACCAATTGATTAACAGAAATATGTCTTTCGGTAAGTGGTGTAAGTATATGATTTAAAGTCAAGTTCTAATTTTTATGCAGTGCCAAAGCCACCAAACTTTCAAATATTCAGATTCCTATATCTTGGTTGCCAATGCCTAACGCGCTGATTTGTGCTCCTTGTCCAACCAGTCTGCATAGATCTGCATCATCTCCGTTCGACCTTTGAGATATTGGGCTTTGTTATAACTTGATCGGACCTTGTTTGCGGGTACGTGAGCCAGCTGCCGTTCGATCCAATCGAAATTCCAACCCATTTCATTCAAGTTTGTGCTAGCCATAGTGCGGAACCCGTGGTGCACGTGAACATCATTCGTGTATCCAATACGGCGCAAGGCGGCGTTGAAGGTCATATCTGAAACCATTCGTTTGGGATCACGAGGTGATGGAAGAACAAGTTCTGATCCGACTTCATATTTTTGAAGTAGCCGCAACAGATCCACTGCTTGAGCGGGCAGGGGCACGATGTGATCGCGCTTCATTTTCATCCGTTGCGCCGGTATCTCCCAACGTGCTGTATCCAATTCAATCTCATCCCAACGCATGCCACGCAACTCCGTGTTACGCGGGAAGAGGTAGGCAGAAAGCAAGAGCGCCGCACCAACAATTGGATTGTTCTTGCGGTAGCGGTCAATTGCTACCAGCAACTTGCCAACTTCTTTTGGGGCAGTAATGCCAGCAAAGGAGCCGCGTCGTCGCGCAACCATTGCGCCCACAGTAAATGCGGATGGATCGAAGTTGATTAAGCCTCTGGCACCAGCATATCGAAACACCTGTGAGAACCGCGTCCTGATCTCGTGTGCCGTTTCCACCCGGCCTGAGGCCGCGATTGGGTTCACAACACCCAAGACATCTTCGGCTGTGATTTCTCCGATTGGACGCGTTCCTAGAGCTTCAATAGTGATCCCAATTTGCCGGTTTAACTTTGACAAAGTTTGCGGTGCAGGCCCGCTCTGTTGACGAAGTAAGAGGTAATCATTCGCTACTTCCTTCCATGTCATTTTTTTGGCATCGGTCGGCGCCTCTCCTGATTGTTTTTTAGTTGCTTGTTCGACCACCTCGGGATCACCGCTCTTCAGATCAATCTTGAACGCGGCGGCTTTCAGACGTGCATCGGCCAGCGTTGTGCGGGGATAGTCACCGATCATTTTTGTCCGTTGCCCGCCATGAAGGCGATACGCCAATCGGAACACCTTTTTTCCGGAGGGCAATACTTCAATGAACAATCCACCGCCGTCTGAACAGCGGCAGCGCTTCTGCGAAGGTTGCAAGGCTCTGATTTGGGCGTCTGTCAGGGGCATGTTGTACCATCTCTTGTACGGTTTTTGGACGCGGTTCATTCGAACCATACACCCAAAACAGTGTCCTCGTACAACATCTGTACAACAAATCGGTGCGGCTGCACGTTCACGTATGTTCAGCGCTGATTTGCCGTTCCTTCGAACCTCATTGAAAATCAGATACTTAGTTCATCAGCGTTTTTCTATGTGAAGGTGAACTGGAGCGGGTAACGAGAATCGAACTCGTAACTAAAGCTTGGGAAGCTGCCGTGATACCTTTTCACCATACCCGCATGAGGGTGAGATAGGCTGCTGCCGCTGTCTCGTCAAGCGGGTTTGCGGGCGGTATAGAGATTGATCAGCGTGGGAATCCGGATGCCATCTTGTGATATATAGGGCTCCAGCCCTTCCTCGAGCGCGGCAATCATCCGTTCCTGCGCCTGCGCATCGGCTTCGAAATAGGTCAATGCCCGCCGTGCGGGACC
>Ga0208544_10001967_pt1 | contig 13724 bp, 11 predicted proteins | sample DEB08_DNA_9_FD_184526 | JGI IMG/M metagenome (GOLD analysis project Ga0208544, IMG submission 184526) | Aqueous microbial communities from the Delaware River and Bay under freshwater to marine salinity gradient to study organic matter... | ecosystem: Environmental > Aquatic > Marine > Coastal ...
TGTTGGTACGATCAAAAAAATCGAACATCTTGGCGTCGACGGCGTCGTAACTTTGCAGTTGGCGACTGGTGTTTTGATCAAAGCAAAAACACGAAATCACGTTGAGATGAGTGTTGGTCAAACCCTGGGCGTCAACGTGCGAACCGATGACGCACTCTTGTACATCGAAGGCTCACTCGCACACGCAGAGTGACCCCGACCTGCCGAGAGCGAGGGGCCGCCCCTCGCGCGGAAACGGCCATAACAACGCCGATTTTGGGTCGACTCGATTGTTCAGACTTTGAAAATTGTAACGCGGGCCAAATGCAGGAAACCAATACTGGAATCCGCGTGCTCGGTCCGTAGACAGGTTGGAAAAGTAGTGAACCAAATGCAGTTCCGAACCGGAGGAGGAGCTAGAGCAAAGCCCGCATATTCTCTGACTTGCCTTTCTTGCCCTTGGTGATCCAGCTGGGCAGCTTGCGGATCATCGTGCGGTAATCTTCAAGACTGAAATCTGGCCGCCGTTTTGCCTCTTCGCCTTTGTTGGCCAGAATTGGTACTTTGCCTTGTGAGATGAAGTTGCGAGCAACACCCTCTGCATAAACCTTGTTCATTGCTGAGTTATGCGTGTTCAGCGTGCTTGCCTTTGGCTCACGACCGAGCCGCTCCACACGCCATGCGTTGAAAGCCAGAATTTTCTCGTGGTCGATGTTGGTGATGAAGGTCTTGCCAAAAAACGGAATGAAGTATTTGTCGATAGCCTTGATGTAGTCCTTGAAGACCTTGCGCCCTGCGCCTGCATCCAGCTGTCGCTGCATATCCACAATTGCCAGCTGCGCCACGTCTTCAAACTTCTTGGTGACAACGGGCAGGTCGTGCTTGGCGCGGAATTTGTAGTCCAGATACTGCTCACGAGCGACCGTCTTGGCTTCTTCCAGATCACGCTTGCCGGTGCTGATGCGCACCCAGTGCCCGTCAATCTGAAACGTGGACTGCCAGCGCTTGCTGTTGCCGCGCTTGTAGACCTTCACGGCGCCATCCAGCAGCACATGCGTGTCTTCGTTCAGCTTGGCCATTAGCGCTCCTTGAATGCTTCATCACACACTAAGTTCGTGTGTTGGTGGTGTCATTCGGAAAAGCGTCGCTTTGTTTACGGATTTGGCCATGAACGTCAAAATGGAAGCAGGAATTGTGACAGGGAGGGCGGGAAGTAGACATTCGCTGCAGAGGCGAGTTAGCAATGCAGTGAATATCAAACCTGACATTCGTCCAGAGCCAAGAACAGTTATATGACCACTCTGAAAGACTCAGATGTTTGATGAGCTGGCCAAAGGTATCGTCAGTCTGATCAACGCGCCCGAAGAGCTTTCAAGAATTTCCAGGCGACCATCGTGATTTTCCATTACTCTGCTGGCGATGGGAAGCCCCAAGCCGCTGCCGGGCCCACCACCTGCTTGAGAAAAGCGGCTCAGTGCTTCGATATGCTTGTTTGCGGGGATGCCAGTGCCATTGTCGCTGATCAGTAGAACGGCGTTTGACCCGTCTTGCGACAAGTCCATTGTGATCTGTGTCAGATCGGGTCCGCCATGGATGATCGCGTTCATGAGCAAGTTCAGCACAGCTTCACGCAGCATGGTTGCGTCCCCTTTCACCACGATATCTTGCATCGGAAGGGTATAGAGCACCTCCACAGCATGATCGGGGTGTTGCTGGCCAAACGCCTGACCTATCTCGCGGATAAAGGGCCGAAGCTCGATCGGGCGGCCGGAGCGCAGGATGTCGGTTCCGCTGGCACGCTCAAATGACAAAAGCTTGTTTGTCAGGTCGCTCGCCTCTCTGGCAGCAAGCACCAATTCGGCGCTGCGCTGTTTCGCAGCGTCTGGATTTGGTGCGCTTTCAACCGACTCTGCCAGTGCCAGAACACCAGCAACCGGGTTTCTGAGCTGGTGTGCGGCGTTGGAGATGAATTCATCTTTTGAGCTGATCCGGCGCGAGATGCGGTCAAGCAACGCGTTGAGCGTGTCCACGATGCCCTGTGTTTCGACCGGAACGGAACGGCGGATCGGTTCAAGTTCACTCGGTCCGCGTTTTGCGATGGCGCGTTCGAGATCCAGCAAGGGGCGCAGGCCCAGCCCGACACCGAACCAGACCACAACCGCTACGCTCAGAACCAAGCCCGAAATCACTGCAAAAGATCGCGAAAGGACATCACGCACGAACTTGCTGCGCACCTCCGCGCTTTGCCAAACCGTGATATTGTAGACACCGGCAATGCCGCTGACGACCGTTCTATCGCTATAACGCAAGACGCGGACCGGCTCCCCTTGATAGGTACTGTTGTAGTATTGTGGCTCGGTTGGGGTTTTGGACAGGGCGTTTGGCAGCACGGGGGGCGTTGAATAACCGGTCACAAACACGCCATCAGGCGCGTAGACATGATAGAAGATCGCCCCGCCCGATGTGTCATTCAAGAGCCGCCGCGTCGGCGGGCTGATCGCGTCGCCATCGGACAAGGCCACATCGCGCGAAATGGCAAGTGCAGCGGATAGAAGGCCGCGATCGAAAATGCTCTCGGCGCGGTCTGTTGTCGTGCGGAATTGCCAAGCCGCGGCTATAACAGAGATCACCAGAAGCGGCGGAAGAATAATCAGCGTCAGCCGCGCACGCAGCGAGTTCAGCGTCATGGTGGTGTCTCTGCTGACATCTGGTAGCCCAAACCACGCCGCGTCCGTATTGTGATGCCGTAACTTTTCAGACGGCTGCGCAAACGCGACACATAGACTTCGACGACGGTTTCCTCGACATCTGCTCCCACGCCGTAGACATGATCCAGAACAGCATTTTTCGAAACAGTGCGGCCATCTGCAGCAAACAGGCATTCAAAGACCGACATTTCCCGCCGGGGCAAATCAATCTCGGACCGACCTTCGAACAACTGCCGTGCAGCGGCGTCGTAGTGCAATGCCCCAAAGGCACGCAACTGTTGTTGGGGAATAGCGCGTCTGCGCAGCAGTGCGCGCACCCGAGCCTCAAGTTCGGCCATGTCGAACGGTTTGATAAGATAATCATCAGCCCCTGCGTCAAGACCTGTCACGCGGTCCTCGGTCTCTGCGCGCGCTGTCAGCAGGATGACGGGCCGGGTATCGCCTCGCCTGCGCATTTGAGACAGTAGCGTGATGCCATCTGTGCCGGGCAGATTGATATCAAGGATCACCAAGTCTGCGTTATCTTGTGCAAGGAAATCTTGCGCCGCACTTCCATCGTGAAGCGTGTCCACGGCATGGCCTGCGTCCTCAAGACGGTATGTGATGCCTTTCGCAAGGCTAACGTTGTCCTCGACAAGAGTGATCCGCATTTTCAACAAATCCTGACCATGCAAGTTTGATGCAAGGTTCGCAGGTCAAACGGAATACATCAACCAGGGGCGGACACCCTTGCGTGATTCCATACAGCCCCCTTTGGGAGAAGGGGGTATTCAAACCCGGGAGGAAAATATGTCCACTTTTAAAACCACGCGTCGCGTCGCCATGAGCCTTGTGGCCGCAGCGGCTGCAACATTCGGACTTCAAGCAAATGCTGGCGGTCATGGCATTGATCTGACGGGTGAGACTGTCGAATGGATCATTCCGTTTTCCGAAACTGGCGGTTCGGCAAAATGGGCAAACTTCTACGCGCCCTTGCTGTCCGAAGCCTTGCCGGGTCAACCCACTGTTGTCGTGAAATTCATGCCGGGGGCCGGTTCGACCAAAGGCGCGAACTATTTCCAAGAACAGACATATGAGGACGGCACACTGATCTTCGGCTCGTCCGGGTCTACGCAGTTCCCCTATCTGCTGGGCGACCCACGGGTAAATTTCGAGTATTCCGACTGGAAAGTCGTATTGGCGTCCGGCACGGGCGGTGTTGCTTACCTCCCGCCTGAGCTGGCCGAAAAGATGGACGGCATGGATGCATCCGGCCTGCAAGACACGGACTTCATCTACGGTAACCAAGGCGCCACCCGTCTTGATCTGGTCCCAACTCTGGCATGGGAAATGCTTGGCCTTAACGTCGAAAGCGTCATGGGCATCAAGGGCCGTGGCGACGGTCGTTTGATGTTTGAGCGCGGAGAAGCCAACATCGACTACCAGACGTCTTCGTCATATCTGTCAGGTGTCACACCCCTGGTTGAGGCAGGCACAGCCGTGCCGATGATGACATGGGGTTCGCTGGATGACGACGGCAACATCGTCCGCGACCCTACGTTCCCTGACATCCCGACCTTCAAGGAAGTCTGTGAAGCAACTGAAGGCTGCGAAACTTCCGGCGAACAATGGGACGCATGGAAAGCCTTCTTTATTGCCGGCTTCCCGGCACAGAAGATGGTGTTCCTGCCCCAAGGTGCCTCGGCTGACGCGATCGCAACCTATACAGCGGCCTTTGAAGCTGTGAAAGCGCGCGCCGATTTCGCCGAAATCTCGGGCGCACGTCTGGGCCAGTATCCTCAAATGACTGGCGTCGCTGCACAAGTCGCCATGGACAGCGCAACCCAGGTAACCCCTGAAGCCAAAGCATTCATCGTGAACTGGCTGCAGGAAAAGTACGGCGTTTCGCTGAACTAAGCTTTCCTTTTAGAACGCCCCGCTTTCCTAGGCGGGGCGTTTTGCCAAGGAAAGCGGGAGGACATAACATGGACGTCATCATGGAGGCCCTGCCTGCATTCGGCGATGCCTGGGGACTGATCTTGCAGCCTGTCGTATTGGGCTATCTGATCATGGGCGTGCTGATGGGGCTTTGCATCGGTGTCTTCCCCGGTTTGGGGGGTATCGCGGGGCTGTCGCTTCTGCTGCCGTTCATGTTCGGGATGGATCCGATCTTGGGGCTAGCGTTGATGATCGGGATGGTGGCGGTTGTGCCGACATCAGACACGTTCGCTTCAGTTCTGATGGGTATCCCCGGATCATCAGCCAGTCAGGCGACAGTGCTGGATGGCTTTCCCATGGCCAAAAAGGGTCAGGCGGCGCGCGCCCTCTCTGCCGCATTTGCCTCATCGCTCTTTGGTGGACTTGTCGGGGCAAGTTTTCTGACGGTCTTTATTCTGATCGCGCGGCCAATTGTGCTGGAATTCCGCACGCCCGAGCTTTTGATGATTACCATCTTTGGCCTGTCCATGGTCGGCATCCTTGCAGGCCGTGTGGCAGTCAAAGGGATCGTGGCGGCGGGTCTGGGGATGCTGATCGGCACAATTGGCGAAGGCGCCTCATCAGGCGATCTGCGTATGTCGTCGTATGATTTCCCCTATCTCACTGACGGATTGAAGCTGGTCATCGTAGGCCTCGGCATTTTTGCCATTCCCGAGATCGTCTCTCTGTTGCGGCAAGACCGCGCCATCAGTCAGGAGCCCCAGTTGGGCGGCGGCTGGATCGACGGCATCCGCGACTGGTTTGCCAATATCTGGCTGTCGGTGCGTTGCTCGATCATCGGGGTGATCGTGGGGGTTATTCCCGGTCTTGGCGGCTCGGTCGTGGACTGGATCGCTTACGGGCATGCGGTGCAAACGACCAAAGACAAATCCAACTTTGGCAAGGGCGAAGTGCGCGGCGTGATCGGGCCCGAAAGCTCGAACAACGCCAAGGAAGGCGGCGGGCTGGTGCCCACACTGCTGTTTGGCATTCCCGGATCAGGCTCGATGGCAATTTTCATCGGGGCTATTGCGCTGCTGGGGTCGGGCCAGATCGAAGTCGGCCCAGCCATGCTGAAAAATAACCTCGATATCACCTATGCAATCGTGTGGCTTCTGGCGCTGGCCAATGTGGTGGGCACTGTCATCTGCATCGCAGCTTCCGGCGGCATCGCCAAACTGACCACGATCCGCTTTGTGCTTCTGGCGCCGTTCCTTTTCATGATCATCAGCTTTGCCGCCTTCCAGTCGGGGCAAAACCTGATGGATCTGGTGGCGCTGTTCGCAATCGGTTTTCTGGGTATTCTGATGCGCCGTTTTGACTGGTCGCGTCCGGCCTTTCTGATTGGCTTTGTGCTCTCAAATCCGGCCGAAACCTATGCCAATCAGGCCGTCCAGATTGCGCAGTCGCGCTTCCGTAAAGGATTTGGCGAGGGTATTGATTACATCTTTTCGCCCATCATTATCGTCTTGCTGGTGATCACATTAATCTCGGTCGTGCTGGGGCTGCGTCAGGCCAAACACATCATGGCCGAGGGCGACACAAAAGCCGGATCAAAGCGTGCGCCGATGGTTTTCATGCTGCTTATTACAGCCTTCATAGGCTACGCGCTCTATGATGCCAGCTCAATTCCCAGCTACAGCCGCGACCGGACTTTCCCGATCTTTGTCGCAAGCGTCTGCCTGATTGGCTGCGCTTTCTTGATCATCCGGATGATGATCAAACCCGAAAGCGACACGATCTTTGCTGACCGTGAACGTGAAGGAGAAGACGCGAATGCGACCCACGGGCTTTGGCCTACACTGGCCTGGTTTGGCGCCCTTCTGGTCCTGACCGCGCTGTTGGGTTTCATCCTTGCTCTGGCGATCTTTCTGTTCGCCTTCATGATTATCCGCGCGCGGGTCAAAACGGTCTTTGCCGCCGGATATACGGCAGCGGGGCTCGCGTTTATCTGCGCCATGGCGTGGCTATTGAACCGCGATTTTCCGCCCGGACTGTTGCAAGAGTATTTCACTTTACCATGGCCATTCACATGACACAGACCGCAATCCCTTATCTTTTCATGCGCGGCGGCACATCGCGCGGCCCCTACCTCAACCGCGCCGATCTGCCCGAAGATCTGGAAACCCTCGCCGAAGTGCTGATCGCGATAATCGGCGCCGGTCACCCGCTTAATATCGACGGTATTGGCGGCGGGGCAAGCGTGACGACCAAGGTCGCGATGCTGTCCCGGTCCAAGGATGATTGGGCTGATGTGGACTATTTCTTTGCGCAAGTGAGCGTCGAGGACAGGTTGGTCGACTTCAAACCCACCTGTGGCAATATCCTTTCTGGTGTCGGGCCTGCTGCAGTCGAGATGGGACTGGTGCCAGCCCAAGGCGGCGAAACACCGGTCAACATTCGCGCCGTCAACACCGAGGCACGCGTAGCCGCTGTGGTGCAAACCCCAGGCGGGCAAGTCAGCTATGACGGCACCACCCAGATCGACGGCGTTCCGGGCACATCGGCCCCCGTTGCCTTGCAGTTTATGGAAACCGTTGGCGGCGTGACGGGTGCGTTCCTGCCCACCGGGAATTTGGTCGATGTGATCGACGGGATCGCAGTGACCTGTATGGATGTTGCCATGCCGATGGTCATCGCAACGGCTGCCGACTTTGGACTAACCGGCTATGAAAGCGCGTCGGAACTGGACGAGAACCGCGATTTCTTTGCCCGCATGGAAGCGCTGCGCCTCAAGGCGGGTGTGCTGATGGGGATGGGAGATGTGGCCAAATCCGTCACACCCAAATTTGGCGTTCTGGCCCGTGCGCGCGATGGCGGCACCATTGCGACGCGCTACTTCATGCCTTGGAGCACGCATCCCTCGATGGCGGTGACTGGCGCGCAATGCCTTGCGTCTTGTGTGCTGACACCCGGTACGGTTGCTGAAGGGTTGGCGTCAATCCCCAATGAAGTGCCCGCGCCGATCACGCTGGAACATGCCTCTGGCACGATCGACGTTCTCGTGGACTATGCGCAAACCGAAGCCGGATTTCAGGTGAAATCCGCCGGGTTGGTGCGAACAGCACGCAAGATCGCTGCCGGCGAAGTATTTATCCCGACCTCGGTTTGGGCCGGGCACTGAAACTGCAGTCCATCGGAGGCGCGACAAGCACATGAAAGTTCATATTCTCGACGACTGGTTCGATACGCTGCGCGACTTGCCGTGCTTTGCCAAACTGGCAGATCACGAGGTGACTGTCTGGACCGATCACGAACCCGATCCGGTCAAACTTTCCGCGCGCATGCAAGAGGCCGAGGCGCTGGTGCTTTTTCGCGAACGAACCAAGGTTGGCAACGCACTGTTGGCGGGCTTACCCAACCTCAAGCTGATATCGCAGCGCAGCGTTTATCCACATGTCGATGTGGCGGCCTGCACTGCGCATGGCGTTCTGCTTTGCTCGAACATGCATTCCGACACGCCGTCCTATGCCGCCGCAGAGCATACTCTGGCGTTGATCCTTGCCAGCTATCGTCAGATTCCCCAGCAGACCACGTCAATCAAATCAGGCAACTGGCAATCCGGCGTCGGGCGCACGCTGCGTGGCAGAACGTTGGGGCTTTACGGCTATGGGCGCATTGCGGGCGCGGTAGCCGACTATGCAAAGGCATTGGGGCTCAAGGTGCAGTGGTGGGGCTCCGAGGAGGGGCGCGCGCGTGCCGCAGCGGCAGGCGAGACCGTCGCCGCCTCGCGCGAGGCGTTTTTTGCGACCTCAGATATTGTCAGTGTACATGTGCGGCTCAAGCCGGAAACGCGCGGGGTGATCACGGCGGATGATCTGGCACAGATGCAGCCGCGTGCGCTGTTCGTGAACACCTCGCGCGCGGGGCTGGTCGCTGCTGGCGCGCTGGAGGCCGAAGTTGCAAAAGGCGCAATTCACGCGGCCGTCGACGTGTTCGATCACGAGCCCCTGACCGATACGTCAAACATCTTGTTGACCCATCCCAATGTGCTGGCCACACCGCATATCGGCTTTGTTACCGAGGATGAATTCGACCTGCAATTCTCCGATATCTTCGACCAGATCAACGCTTATGCGAATGGAGCACCAATCCATATGATCAACTCGGAAGTCTATGGCTAGGCGCTTTGTGCCGCAGCGATAAAAGCACTTTCGATCGCACGCGCCACGAAGTCGTCAAGGGCTGCGATACGCGGGTCATCGCGGTCGGGCAGGACCATCGCTTGATGGACGGAGGTCAGCGCGCCAGGCAAGATCTGGATATCCTCATCCTTTGCGAAAGCGCCCTCCAGCGAGGCCCGGACACCGGCGACCGCATCGCAGCGGCCCGCCCGAAATTCTGCGAAGCTTTCAGGGGGTGTTCCCGCGCGTTCCAGCGTGGCGTGGCGCAAATTCTTTGTGAGGTGCATGTCATAGGCTGAACCGGTTGAGGTCAAAACCCGTACGCCCCTTTGATCGACATCGTCCACATCCTTAAAGGACGCCCCCGCGCGCACAGCATAGGTGGCCTCGATCACGATATAGGGTTGTGTAAACGCGATTTTTTGGGCCCGCATCGCATCAATGGCCAGAAACCCGACGTCCCACTTATCCTGTCCCGCATCGTCAAAAACCTTGCCCGCGCCGCTATAGATCACCGGCTCCATCCGCGCGCCGATCTCGTCGGCCAGTCTTTGCGCCAGCGCCGGGCTGACCCCCTTCAACGTGCCCGCGTCCTCCTGCACCAAGGCACGGTTGCCGGTATTGATCGCCACGCGCAGCACACCGTCCCGCGCCAGCGTCTTGAGCTGGTCCTGCATCTTCATTTCCCTGTCTCTGTGCCCATAACTTTGAACAGGCGCGCAAAGAGCGGCGCACCTAGAATAACGACAAATATCCGCAAAACGTGATGGGCCACGACGAACGCCATGTCAGCGCCCACAATCAGGGCAAGCACCGTCAATTCTGCTTGTCCACCCGGAGCAAAGGCGAGCACCGTTTCTAATGGCGGCGCAAGCCCGGCAAGGTGGATGGTTTCGGCGAAGATCACGGTCAGCACCAGCAGGATGACGCAAAAACCCAGTCCTGCGGTCACATCCGTGCGGATTTCGGCCATGGTGACACCTGCGTATTTGCAACCCACCCCCATGCCAATAAAGAATTGCGCAGCCCAAATGGCCTCGGCCGGGGGCCGGTGCTGCAAGATGCCTGACAGAGCAAGAAGTGCGGCCAACAAAAGCGGCCCCAGAATGGACGCGCCGAACATGCCGGCGCGCTTGGCCAACTGCCAGCCTGCGAGCCCGCAAAACACCATCAGCCCTAGCTGAGAGATCGCGATGGTTGCAGCAGGAGCGCCGGGCGGATTGCTGAGATCTGCGTCCCAAACCCATGTCAGCAAGAACGGCAGCGCCACTACAATCACCATGACCCGCGTGGCGTGGATCAATGCCAGAGCGCGTACGTCGCCGCCCGCTTCCTCCCCGAAAACAAGCATATCCTGCAGCCCACCCGGCATGGCGGAATAATAGCTGGTGGCAAAATCGAACCCCCAGAGGCGTTGAAAATAGATCACGCCCACGACACCGATACAGCTGGTCATCACAGGGATCATCAATAGCGTGGGCCACATCCCCGCCATGGACGCCAGCAATGTCACCGTGAAGGTTGCCCCCACCGCGACGCCCAGAATGCTGCGCATAGCCTCGTTGACCACCTTTATCCCGCGCATGGGTACCCCGACGAGCGCGGCAATCAGACACGCAAAGATCGGTCCCAACAGCCACGGAAGGGGCAGGTGCAACAGCTTGAAGATCGCCACGCCAAGGGCTGCAACCGCAAATGCGTAAATGTGCGCTGTCATCCCTGCAACACCTTCAGCCTGTGATGCAGGGAGGTTTGCAGATGCGCTTCTGCCGCGTCGCCCGCCGCTTTTTGATCCCCTGCAGTCATCGCCTCGATAATCCGAGTATGTTGCGCGCTGACGGTCTTGATCCGCGCTTCATCATCCAGCGTGGTCGGCCCTAACAACATCAAAGCATTGTTGAGCGCCCGTGCTGACGCCAGCAAGAACCGGTTGCGGGTCGCTAGATAAATGCGACGGTGAAAATCCTGGTTCAGCGCGGCGGCACGCTGGGTGTCATCGCCGGCCGCTTCAATCTGTACGTTGAGGTCCACAAGCATATCGATTTCTGCCGCGTTCGCGTGTTTGGCCGCCATCTCTGCAGCTGTGCGTTCAAGGACCAGACGCATCTCATACAACTCAACGACTTCGGGTGTCGTCAGGGTGCGAATGACCGCGCCCAGTCGTGGACGGTGCTCAACGATGCCGTCGCTTTCCAACTTGCGCAGGGCCTCGCGCACAGGTGTCCGTGACAGGGCTAGCGTGTCGGCCACCTCGACTTCGCGCAGCCGGTCACCGGGTCGGAACCGGCCGGACCGAATTGCCTCATAGAGGCGGTGATAGGCGACCTCTCCCTGTGACATGTCTTGCAATTCCGTTTCAGTCATTTTAGGGAGATCCATATTGTATCCACGCGGATACAATATCTACACTTAGGGGAAAAGCCAATGTCAAAATCAGTGATCGTCGTAGGAACAGGGAATGCCGCGCTATGTGCCGCAATGGCCGCATTGGAAAACGGTGCGCAGGTGACCCTGCTGGAAAAGGCGGATCATGCGCTGGCCGGCGGCAATACCAAATACACCGCCGGGGCTATGCGCTTTGCCTATGACGGGGCCGAAGATCTACTACCTCTGTTGCGCAATCCCGATGATCCCCGCGTGAAAACAGCTGATTTTGGCAGCTACACCGTCGAGAAGTTTGGCGAGGACTTGCTGGGATTCAACGACGGACGCCCATTGTCGGATGAACAGGAGGCCCTGATCTCCCAGTCGGGAGAAACTATGCGCTGGCTGGCCTCTCACGGCGTGAAATTCGAGCCAATCTACAGTCGGCAGAGTTTTGAAAAGGATGGCCGCCTTGTGTTTTGGGGCGGCCTGACATTGGCGGCTGAGAATGAGGGGGTCGGTCTGTTTGATATGGAGCTGGCCGCAGTTGAGCGGATGGGCGGGACGGTTCGGTACAACAGTGCCGTGACCGGATTGATCACCGAAGGCGGCCGAGTCATCGGTGTATCTATCGGCGATGAGGTGCTGCAAGCGGACGCCGTCATCCTGGCCTGTGGCGGCTTCGAGGCGAATGATGACTTGCGCATCAAACATATGGGGCCTGACTGGAAAGCTGCAAAAGTTCGCGGCACGCCGCATAACACCGGCGACGGCCTGCTGATGGCGATGCGGATAGGAGCGGCGGAATACGGACTTTATGCCGGATGCCATGCGACTCCGATGGATTTATACATGGCCGATTTCGGAAACCTCGATCTGCCGCCGGGCGAGCGCAAGAACTATCGCAAGATTTCGTATTTTCTGGGCGTCATGCTGAATGCCGACGGTGCACGCTTTGTCGATGAAGGAGCCAATTTCCGCAATTACACCTATGCGCAATATGGCGCCGCTATCCTTGAGCAGCCGGGCCAATTTGCATGGCAGGTATTTGATAGCAAAGTCTTTGATTTGCTCTACGCAGAATACCGCTTTCACGATGCGCATTTTGTCGAGGCCGACACTCTGGAGGCGCTGATCCTTCAACTGAAAGGCGTGGATCATGCAGCCGCCGCCGCGACGCTTGCCGCCTATAACGATGCCGTGGATGAACAAACCGCGTTTGACCCGACCAGCTTGGACGGAAAATCCACCAACGGTCTGACGCTGCCCAAATCGAACTGGGCGCAGAAACTCGATACCGGGCCCTACCGCGCCTATCCGGTCACGGGGGGGATCACATTCACCTATGGCGGGCTGAAGGTGGATGCCGAAGGTCGTGTTATCTCGGAAGAAGGCGCACGCATTCCGGGCCTATTTGCGTGCGGCGAAATCGTCGGCGGTGTGTTCTTCGCAGGCTACCCCGGCGGGTCCGGCCTGACATCGGGCGCGGTGTTTGGTCGACGTGCAGGGTGCGGGGCATCCCAACTCGGAAGTTGATCATCTTTTTGAGGTCACAATCTGGGTCGTGCCGCGCAAAGTAACGGGCGACAGAAATAGAGCAAACGCGATCGGCTGCGTAAACCGCATCTGTTAAGGCGCCGACGGAATTTTCTGAATAGGCATTGCCCCCAGACAAATGACGTTCGCGAACGGGTGCTTCACTCAGTTACGCCGAAAACCTGCCGGCGCGATCCTGATATTCTCTTCAGCAGAGTAGTGCTTGCGCATCTTAACATTCATGCCGCTGACCAGTTTGTCGGCGACGTCTTTCTATGTTTCCGATTTTTTGTTCATCTCCGCTTCATAATGGCATCGATGAAACTGAAATCCTCCGTTGCTCACAACTCCTTTTCTAACCTGCAAGTGTTGATGTCAGACAAGACAGTGAGCTCGTAGGACCTAAACATTGCTACTGCAGAGAATGGCCGGTAAGCGGGCTGCGACCGCAGCATTTGAGACCAAGTTCGAGTGACCGCTATGGGCCGATAGCACCAAGCAACGCCTACATACCAAGACCCAGCTTGAAGCAGGCAGCAACCAAAGTACACGGTCAGTCCTAAAGCTGTGATCAAGTTCGCAACGCCACTGACATGGAATGCGGTGTTTTGATGACAACCTGAAACACTGTGGTCCAAGACTGTGTCGAGTTAGTATGTTGAAAGACTGTGATGAGTTAGTGTGTTCCAAGAGCAAGTTCAGTTACTGTGTTGAAGTTACTGTGGGGCAAACACTGTGTTCGTTTTACTGTGTTCACACAGCGATTCCAAACACTGTGTTCAACACAGTAAATCAGTTCGCCAACCCACCCACCAACACACGAAAAACTGTGCGATGAGTGTGCAACGCAGGAACTAAAAAATGTGCGATGGCTATGCCATTGTATATGTTTGTAAAAATGGTGCCCAGGGGCGGAATCGAACCACCGACACGAGGATTTTCAAGACTTGCGTTTGAGATAAGCTATTGAAAGTACATGGTAATTAAGCGCTAAAACTGGGTGTGCGAAAAACTGTGCGATAGCACTAATGTAGGGCAGGGCGGTATTTACTATGTT
>Ga0208544_10001970_pt1 | contig 13718 bp, 7 predicted proteins | sample DEB08_DNA_9_FD_184526 | JGI IMG/M metagenome (GOLD analysis project Ga0208544, IMG submission 184526) | Aqueous microbial communities from the Delaware River and Bay under freshwater to marine salinity gradient to study organic matter... | ecosystem: Environmental > Aquatic > Marine > Coastal ...
ATAGTACACCCCTCGCAGGGCTGTCAAAGCTTGGTGCGTGCCTTCTTCTACTACTTGCCCTTGATCGAGTACGACTATTTTGTCGGCATTTTTTACTGTGCTCAAGCGATGCGCTACAACTATTACGGTGCGTCCGGCAAAGAAAGTGTTTAGCCTTTCCACAATAACCCGTTCGTTATTGGCATCGAGGGAGTTGGTGGCTTCGTCGAAAAACAGGAATTGGGGGTCTTTGTACACGGCGCGAGCAATGAGCATGCGTTGGCGTTGCCCTTGGCTCAGGCCGTTGCCTCTGGCACCTATCATAGTCTGGTAGCCAAGGGGCAGGGCTTGAATATAGTCTTCAATATTGGCAGCATGTACGGCGGCATGCAGACGTACAAAGTCGGTTTGGTCGTCGCATTCGGCAATATTATTAGCGATGGTATCTGAAAAGATGAAACCGTCTTGCATGACTACGCCGCATTGCTGCCGCCAGTAATCCATATCCAGTTGTGGCAATTGAAGGCCGTTTACTTTAAGCTGTCCTTTCTCTACGGGGTAAAACCCTAGCAGTAGTTTCAGCAGGGTCGTCTTTCCGCTACCGCTAGCACCTACTATGGCCGTCACTTTGCCTTGCGGAATGGTCAGGTTCAGGTCGTTCAGTACCCAGTCGTGCAGTGGGTTGTAGCGAAAATGTACCTGTTCCAATACCAAGTCGCCGCGCAGGGTTTCGCGGGCTGGCGACAAGCTGTAGGCGTTTACTTCTTCGGTTTCGGAGTGGATGTCGCCTAGGCGTTCAAGGCTTATTTTGGCATCCTGGGCCGAACGCACAAAAGCCACCATTTGCTGCAAAGGAGCATTCAATTGTCCAATGATATACTGAATGGCCAGCATCATACCCAGGGTCAGTTCGCCAGAAATAACCGCCGATGCCGCGAGTACCGTAATGAGAATATCCTTCAACTGGTTGATGAACAAGGCGCCAGCTTCCTGGTATTGCCCCAGCGCTAGTCCGCTCATTTGCACCCGAAACAGACGAGCCTGAATTTCTGCCCAGCGCCAGCGTCGCTTCAGTTGGCTACCCTGAAGTTTGATCTCCTGCATACCTTGAATAAGCTCTATTTGAGTGTCTTGGTTGCGGGAAAACTGCTGGAAGGCACGGTAGTCAATCTCGCGTCTTTTTCGCAAGAAAAAGGCAATCCAAGCGAAGTAGAGTAAGGCAGAAACGGAAAACACCAGAAAAATAGGGACAGAATAGATCAACAACACCACGCTAAAAACCAGTAAATTGAAGACCGAAAACAATACGGAAAGGGTGGATTGGGTGAGAAAGGTTTCAATGCGTTTGTGATCGCCGATACGTTGTAGCAAGTCGCCCGTCATTTTGGCATCGAAAAAGCCCAGTGGGAGCTTCATGAGCTTGGCCAAAAAGTCGCTAATCAGGGCTACATTCATGCGGGTACCTACGTGTAGCAATATCCAATTCTGTATAAAGCGTACGACTGTTTGAGAAAAAAACAGGAACAACTGTCCTATAAGAATCAGGTATATGAAACCAATATTTTGGTTCTGAATACCGATATCCACGATAGATTGCGTCAAAAATGGAAAGATCAATGACAACAAAGAACCCAGCAGCAAACCTAGGCCAATTTGCCCCATTAGTTTGCCGTAGGGGCGAATATAAGGCAGCAGAAAAGAAAAGCCAATTTTGTTGTTTTCGGGTACTTCCGTCTCATGAAAATCGCGGCTTTGTTCCAGTAGCAGGGCGATGCCTTGGTCGTTGTCCTGTGCCCATGCACGCAAGAAGGTCGCTCTATCCACCTTTACCTTGCCTTGGCCGGGGTCGGCAATCCAGACCTGTTTGCGGCTCAATTTGTAGGCAACAACAAAATGGTTTTGGTTCCAATGTAGAATAATGGGCAAGGGCGCATTAGCCAAACTGGGTAGCGAAGCTTTGGCAGTGAACGGTATTTTCACGGCTAGCGTACGGTAGCCAATACGCTCAGCCCCCGTGGCAATGCCCTTGAGGCTCACCCCTTCGCGATCCAAGTGACACCAGGCACGCAAGTCTGCCAGTTGGTAGCTTTTGCTGTGGTAGTGGGCTATCATTTGCAAGCAGGCAGGGCCACAGTCCATACTGTCCATTTGAGCGAAAAAAGGGAAAGAGCGCCAATTCATTGCTATTGTTTTTCAGCTAGAAAACTGTTTAACTTATACAATAATAAAATAGCCTAACCCTTGTAAGGGAAAGGTCATATAGTGCATTAGAGCTTGTTTTGGATAGCCTAATGAGGCGAAAACGAGTAACTCCGAAATAGCAGCGAAGCTAAGAGCGGTTGTCCAAAAAAAACCTTTTAGGATAAGTGGTTTACAAAACAGTGTTGCGCGTTATATCTGGAGCTTTTTATTTGTTGTTTTCTGCGCCAGTTAGTATTTGTTGACCGCAATAATAATAATAATAATAATACATTAATTTTAGTAAATACATTGATTGTCACCCTCTTTGAACGAATTTTCGCAAATCGCAATTATCCCTGTTGTTGTGTTAACTATCGCCCAACGTCAACTACCCTTCCTCCACCACCCAATCCACCACCTGCTTGGTCTCCGAGGAAAAGTTGACCCCTACCGCAATGCGTTCCTTCTTTGAGTCGGCATAAGGCAGTAAATAGCCCTTGTCTTTGATCTGTTGCAGGGCTGCGGCAGCCGATTTGTCGCGTTTGAATTCGAAGGCGTAGATGTGGTCGGCGGTTTCGACCAGGGCGTCGCAACGACCTTTGGCGCTTCTTGCTTCTGAACGGATATAGGTGCCCAGCAAAGAAAAAGAGAGGTGTACCACGGCGTGGTAAAAATGCTCGGTTTGACCTTGCCACAAATCGCCAGGAATTTCGGCCAGGGCAGCATTGATAATGGTGATGACTTCTTCGATATTTTTCTTTTGCAAAGCATTGCGCAAAGCCACCACCCGCGGCAATGCTCCTGGTCTTGGCCGATCGAGGTATTCGTTGAGCAACATTTGCTCCAGCGAGTGGCGCACTTCCACGTTGGGATAATCGAGCGTATACAGCAGGTCATCCGCTTCGTAGTGGGTGATGGTGAGGTAGCCTGTTTGGAAGAGTACGGTTACGGGATCCAGGCGCGTGAAATCAAAGTTGAGCAGGTCGGAAGCGGCTGTTTGCTGTTGCGATACATTGTAGTAAGCCTGCTTTTTCATTTCCTTGACGAGGAAGGTGGGGGTGCCTGTCTCGAACCAGAAATTCTGGTACTGGTATCCCTCGTTAAAAAAACGCAAGACAGAAAACGGGTTGTACACTTTTTCCTGTTCACCCCAGGCGTAGCCATTGTACCACGTTTTCATTTTCTCCCGATCCACCTCAGCCATCTGCTGCGGGAAGTTGGTATCCAGTTCCTGCTGGGTCAGGCCCAAAAGGGTATATGCATGTATACTCAGGGTCAGGTTACTCAAATTATTCAAATCCGAAAAAATGCTCACTTTGCTAAAGGCGGAAACGCCCGTGATGAAGAGCAATTCTATATAAGGGTCACTGTCTTTGAGTACGGAGTAGAAACTTTTAAGCACATCCCGATTGGCTTCTGCCAAAGGAATATGGTCTAAATTATCGATGATGGGCTTGTCGTATTCGTCGATGAGCAGGACGACTTTGCTGTCTCCTGCTGCTTTTTTGATGAGTTCCCTAAACTTGAGGCTAAAATCTTGCTCCGTTAAAACTACGTTTAAGCGTTTGGCTTCTGAATCTAGCATGTGTTGTAAACCAGCCAATAGCCCCATGGTTCTAATTCCTTGGCTGGCAAACTTCAACCAAATCACTGGCCGCTGCTGCTGCTCCCAATCCCATTGGTCTTGAATCCAGAGGCCATCAAAAAGGTCGCGGCTGCCGCAGTACAGCTCGTTCATGGTGGATAACAGCAACGACTTGCCAAAACGACGTGGACGCGAGAGGAAGAAATAGTTGCCTCCTTGCAGCAAATTGAAGATATGCTGGGTTTTGTCTACGTAAACGAAGCCTCCTTCGCGAAGTTTACGAAAATCTTGTATGCCAATGGGGTATTTCATGGGGTACAAATATAGGGCTTTTGGGGGGAATATTCACTTCCTCTTTTGCTGTATATCAAAGCAGATATTGAACGTTCTGAGGTAGGCTTGAAGGAGTCTAAACCCATCACATTTCCTCCGCCGCCCAATCCGCCACTGCCTTTTTCTGCTTGGAAAAATTGATGCCTACCGCTATTTTTTGCTTGGGCGAGTCGGCGTAAGGTGCCAGGTAGCCCCTGTCGCGAATCTGCTGCATGGCTTCGGCCACGGGTTTGTCCAATTTGAACTCGAAAGCATAGATGTGGTCGGCGGTTTCTACCAGCGCATCACAGCGGCCATTGGCGGTGTTAACCTCGGAGTGGACGTAAGCGCCCAATAAGCTGAACGTCAGGTGGATGAGTGCGTGGTAGAAGTGCTCGTTATCTTTCTGCCAGAGCTGTGCGGGGATGCCCGCGAAGGTGGCGTTGAAGATGGTGATGACGGTGTCCAAGTCCTTACGGCGAAGGGCACGCAGGATGTTGCCTACGCGGGATGCCGCCCCCTCCAGATGGTCATCGAGGTAGATGTTGATGAGCATTTGTTCCAGCGAGGAACGTACTTCTTTGTTGGGGTAGTCCAGGCTGTAGAGTTGCAGTTCCGCGTCGTAGTGGGTTACGGTGAGGTATCCCGTTTGAAACAGCACCGTGATGGGGTTCAGGCGGGTAAAGTCGAAATTGGACAAGTCGCTGGAATTAAACTCCCGCCCAGAGGGATTATACAACTTTTGCTGCCTCATTTCCTTGACCAAGAAAGTGGGTGTACCCGTCTGGAACCAGAAATTTTGGAACTGCCTGCTGCCCAAGAAGCTCAGCAGTGAAAAGGGATTATACACTCGCTCCTTGCCGCCCCAACTGTAGCCGTTGTACCAGCGCGCGGTTTGGTCGATGACTCCCGCCAAGGACACTCCCATTTCATTGGCAATAACTTGTAAAGGCTCGGTAAAATAGGCCAACACTTCAGCATGCGTGATACCCAGCAGGGTGTATGCGTTGCGGTGAAGCGTCAGGTTAGACAGGTGGTTCAAATCCGAAAATATGCTGACCTTACTAAACGCGGAAACACCCGTGATGAAGATTTTTTCCAGCAGCGCGTCGCTGTCTTTGAGGATGGAGTAGAGCCACTTGAGTGTATCGCGATTGGATTCGGCACGGGCAATGTCGTCGAGGAAATCGATGATGGGTTTGTCGTATTCATCAATCAGTAGCACGGCTTTTTCGCCGTAGTGCGCGTTGATTTTTTGCAACAAATCCAGCAAGGGATGCACCATCTCGCCGTCGGGCGGGGAGACGCCCAGACGCTCGGCCTCCTTCGCCAGCCCAGCGAAGATGGCATCCCGCAGCGGGTAGTCTTTGTATTGGAACGTGGCGAACTTCAACCAAATCACTGGCCGCCGCTGCGCTTCCCAATCCCATTGATCGTGTATCCAAAGCCCCTCGAACAAGTCGCGGCTGCCCGAGTACAGCTCGTTCATGGTGGATAACAGCAACGACTTACCAAAGCGGCGTGGGCGCGAGAGGAAGAAGTACACACCACCCTCCAGCATCTCGTAGATGTGGCGGGTTTTATCCACATAGACGTAGTCTTCGGTGCGGATTCTGCGGAAGTCTTGTATGCCAATGGGGTATTTCATCGGGTGAAGATACGGGAAAAACAGCATATCGGGGATAGCAAATTCGCTACCCGTAACGTGCCACCAACGACTTCAACTCTTCCAGGTGCTGCAACTTACGGGGGGTGCGGCGCTCCTGGTTGACGGAAGTAAAAAAGGCGTGGGCTTCCAGAAAACGAACCTGGATACGGTTCCATTCTTCTTCGTCATCTAGTACCTGGTAGGCTTGTAGTTCCAGGAAAAGGGTGGCCCCAATTTCGTAAAAGTCGGCACGGCCCAGGTAGTCGAGGTCGGCATCACAGATAATCTCTTCCAGTGCGTTTTGGGGGCTCTGGGGAATACGGGTAGCCATAATCATGCTACAGATGCGTTCAATTTCCTGGCGTCGGTAGCCAAAACGCGGCAGGTGTTCGCGGGCGATTTCGCAGCCCAGTCTTTCGTGCTGGACGTTGTTGATGATGAAGCCCGCATCGTGGAAGAGGGCCGCCGATTTCAGGATGGTGGTTTCGTAGTCTCCTACGCCGAGGAGTTCGCACAGCTCCTGGGTTACCTGCAGCACGTCCAATGTATGGTGAAGCCCGTGGTAGGAGAGCTTCTCCGAAAGTTCAGTCTGGAGTTTGTCCAGTATAAACGCCTTGGCTGCCAAATAATCCATTTTCCTCATCGGCCTGCGGTCAGAATTAGCTTTTCTTATTAAACGTAACTAAAGTACGGGTGTTGCATTGGGGTTGAAAAAGCAAAGAAATGCCAGGTTGGACCGCTTAGCGCCTGTTGGGAGATGAACATAGGATCTCTTAACTCCCCAAAGCGCAGCGCGTACCCCGTCGTACTACGAGGTGGGTACGCGCTGCCTGGTCAGGGAAAGGCGGTGCTACTCTTCAACGAGGATCACGCCGTCGGCCAAAAAGCTCAGTTCCAGCTTGGGCTCGGTGATCTTGGCAATTTCTTCGGGCGATTTCCCGGCATCTTCGGCGTAGTGGCGCAGTTCGTCCACCGGGGTGGTCTGGAAGAACGCTTTGCCGCTCATGATCACTTCACGGCCCGCAATATCCTTGGGCATAAAGAAACCGTAATCCTTGAACCGGACCATCATCGCTTCCCCGTCGGAGCCCGCAATGTTCATCCAGCAGCCCTTCATTTGGCAGACGTCCTCAACGATTCCTTTCACCACGGTGGTCAGGCTATCGGTGGCGGGTACGCTGGCCACCAATTCTTCGTAAGAAAGGACCTTTTCGGGTTGGAAAGTAGCACCGAAGGTGGTTCCTTTAACGGGAGCCATGGCAGCGGCTTCGGTTGTAGCGGCACTGCCTTTGGCCTGGCCGGTCGACTTACAAGCCGTCATGCCTGCCAGCAAGCTGGCAAAAAACAGAAATGGGAGATAAAACTTCATATTGCTTTTTTTTTGCAAAGTTAGGCAAATGTCGGCATTCATCCAATGGGCACGATGTGGGTAACAACGACCACCCCAACTGGTACCTGAGCACTGCGGCATACCCCTGCGCTCCGGCGGCGGCAAAGATAAGTGTTTTACCTTTCACAACGGCATAAGTCACCGAAACCTAGCTAAAAACTACCGTTCCGTAAACCAATAAAAAAGCCGTCCAGAAAAACGGGGATTTTCTTTCCCACCAAGCAATAACTACCCGTCCTTGTGGGTTTTTAGCATATCATTTCCAACCCTATAAACTTCCCTGCTCCCCAAATCCCCTTTATGATCAGACCCTACAATTTTGTATTTTAACGCAATCCAACATGAATAAGCAACTCGTTCTCGTTTTACTGATTTTTAGTAGTGTACTGAATTTATCCGCCCAGCACGAATGTATCAAAGGCAATTGTATCGACGGTTACGGCACCTACGAATTTCCTGGTGGTGCCCGGTATATAGGGGATTTTCGCAACGGCAAAATGGACGGCAAAGGCATCCTCACCTACCCCGACGGCTCTAAATACATCGGCAACTGGAAAGAACAGGAACGCGCCGGCAAAGGACGCATGATCCTGGCCAATGGCGATGAATACTTCGGATTTTTCAAAATGAGCAAGTACGATGGCGAAGGCCTCATGACCTACGCCAACGGCAGCAGCTACGAGGGGCAGTGGCAGCAGGGCCAACCCCACGGCGAAGGGGTTTTCAGCTTCCAGAACGGCGACCGCTACGAGGGTCAGCTGGAAAGCGGCATCTTTGCGGGCCGGGGTACCATGTTCTATTCCGATGGCAGCCGCTACGAAGGCCAGTGGCAGGCCAACCTCCGCCAGGGCCTGGGCACCCTCTACTACGCCAACGGCGAACAGATCAACGGCCAGTGGGAGAACAACCAGTACCTGGCCGACTGGGGCAAGCTGGCCTTCAGCGGCGACACCACCAACCTGCGCAATTGCAACACCATGAACTGCACCTCCGGAAAGGGTAAATTCACCTACCAGGATGGTTCCAAATACATTGGCGACTTCAACAACGGCATCCCCACCGGCGTGGGCAACGTCTACTATTCGTCGGGCGACCGCTACGAGGGCGGCTGGCAACGGCACGCTCCCCACGGCAAAGGCGTGATGTACTACGCCAACGGCAAAATAGTGGGCGCCCTCTGGGACAACGGCAGCCCCACCCAGCAATTGTTCACCTCCCAGCAGACGCCCCAGCAAGAAGTACGCATGGAGACCAGCCCCGAAGTTAAAATCTGGGCCGTGGTGGTGGGTGCGGCCCGCTATACCCACATGCCCGTCCTGCGCTACACCGATGACGACGCCTACCAATTGTTTGCCTTCCTGAAAAGCCCCGAGGGCGGCGCCCTGCCCGACAACCAAATCCAGCTCCTCATCGACGAGGACGCTACCCACGAGGGTATCCTCAGCGCCATGCGCAGCGTTTTCATGCGGGCCGACGAGAACGATATGATTCTGTTTTACTTCTCGGGCCACGGCCTGCCGGGGGGCTTCCTGCCAATCGATTACGATGGTTTTGCCAACCGGCTGGAGCACGAAGAAATCCGCCAGGTGCTACAACAAAGCCACTCCAAACACAAACTGGTGCTGGCCGATGCCTGCCACGCCGGCAGCTTGCTGGCGGCCCGGGCCCCGACGATACACCTGGCGATCCAGGAATACTACGAGGCCCTCAACGCCAGCTCGGGTGGCACCGCCCTGCTCTTGTCGTCGAAGGGAGAAGAATACTCGCTCGAAGACCGCGGCCTGCGCTCGGGCATCTTCAGCCACTTCCTCATCCGCGGGCTCAAAGGCGAAGCCAATACCAACACGGACAACCTGATCACCATCCGCGAACTGTTCAACTACGTACACCAGCGGGTGCGCCAGTATACCGGCAATGTGCAAACACCAACCCTAACGGGTACCTTTGACGAAAACATGCCCGTGTCTGTGATCCGATGACCCCCTGGCAGCAACCGACTCTACCCATGCATATACACCCAAAACGGCTGACAGAAAGCTTTTTCGTCAGCGCCCTGCTGTTTCTCCTTTCGGCAATGATGCCCGGTCAGCTGGTGGCCCAGTGTCTGGAGGGCAATTGCTACGACGGTGACGGAATCTTCCGCTACGACAACCTCCAACGCTACGCCGGCGCCTTCCGCCAGGGCCTGGCTGAGGGCGAAGGCACCCTCATCTACCCCAACGGAGAACGCTACCAGGGCCAGTTTCGGCAGGGCCAGCCCCACGGCGCGGGCAGCTACTGGTACCCCGACGGCAGCTACCGCCAGGGATTCTGGCAGTACGGCAAATTACGCGCCGCCCAGGACCATCCTGCCGCCCTGGCCGGGCGTGGCCCCGCAGCGAGTGGTTGCGTAGCCGGCGACTGCACCAACGGCACGGGCACCTACCTCACACCGGGTGGCGCCATCTACGTGGGCACCTTCCAGCAGGGTGAAATCCACGGACAAGGCATCTGCACCTACGCCGACGGCAGCCGCTACGAAGGGCAGTGGGTACACCGCAACCCCGAGGGCTACGGCACCAAAACCTGGCCCGATGGCCACCAGTACACCGGGCAGTGGCGGCGTGGCCAGGCCGTCGACAACAACGGGCAGTACCAATACCCCAACCAGCCCATGCTGGGCCTCGACGGTGGTTTTGTCATTCAGTCGGGTTGCCTCCTGGGCGATTGTGAAGACGGGCGCGGCACCTACGCCTACGCCGACGGCAGCCGCTACGAAGGCAGCTTCCGGAGCGGCAGGCCCCACGGCGCCGGCATCTTCTACTACCCCAACGGCGACCAGTACAGCGGCCAGTTTGCCGACGGATTGCCCCACGGCCAGGGCCGCCGCACCAACACCAGCGGCCAGGTGCTGCAGGGCGAATGGGTGGAAGGGGGCTTAGTGACCAATCCGGGCCCCAGCAACGGCATGGGCTGCCTCAGCGGCGACTGCCAGAACGGCTTCGGCACCTACGTGTTCCGGCAGGGCGACCGCTACGAGGGTACCTTCCAGGGTGGCCAACCCCACGGCAGTGGCCTGGTGCGCTACCAAAATGGCGACCGCTACGAAGGCGAAATGGCGGCTGGCGCTTTTGCCGGTTACGGCACCTACTACGAACAAAGCGGCGCCATCTTCGAAGGCCGCTGGGCAGCGGGGAAATACCTCGGCAACACCCGCAAAAGCACCCCTGAAGCCACCGTCGCTCCTACCCCCACGACCAAGATCTGGGCCCTCATCATAGGGGTCTCTTCGTACAAATACATGCCGGCCCTGCGCTTCCCCGACGACGATGCCTACCGCCTGTTTGCTTTCCTCAAAAGCCCCCAGGGTGGCTCCGTGCCCGACGAACGCGTGCGCGTACTGATCGACGAAGACGCCACCCGGCAGAACATCCTCACCGCCATGCAGGAGCTCTTCCTGCGGGCGGGGCCCAACGACCTGGTCATCCTCTACTTTTCCGGCCACGGCTTGCCCGGCGCTTTTCTGCCTATCGACTACGACGGGGTTAACAATACCCTCACCCACCAGGAGATCAAGCGCATGCTCGACCAGAGCCCGGCTGGTTACAAGCTCTGCCTGGCAGATGCCTGCCACTCGGGCGGCCTCCTGGCAGCCCGCGGGGGTACGCTACCTAATTTGCTCACCAAATACTACGAAAACCTCGCCAGCACCCGCCACGGTACGGCGCTCATTATGTCGTCTAAGGCCGAGGAAACCTCGCTGGAATCGAGTGGACTGCGGCAGGGGGTTTTTAGTCATTTCCTCCTTCGCGGTATGAAGGGCGAAGCCGATCGCGACGGCGACGGCGTAGTGCGGGTGCAGGAGCTGTACCAGTACATCACCCGCCAGGTGCAGGACTATACCGGCCAGCAGCAAAGCCCCGTCATTCAGGGCGACTATGACCAGCGCATGCCGGTGTCGGTGTTGCGGTGAGTCCTTTTCCAGTAGCAGCATCACTCCAAAAACACGACTTTTCCAGTTTTATGTCGACTAATGCCGCCTTCCTCCAACACCAGATGGTAGAAGTAAACCCCGGCACTTAACCTGGCCTGAGCTTGCTCATTTAACAACACTAAAGTAGCGGCAGGCTGAACTTCGGCTACTATTTTTCGACCATGCACATCATATAACTCCCATTCGACCAGCCGTACGCCGTAGGGACAAATAATTTGCCAGGGAGCCTGTCCTTTTTGCAATAGATTGGGAATTAGACATTGCGCTGATTGAAGTTCATCCAGCTCCGTTGCCACTTCTACCTCCACATTGATGAGGCTGTCACAACCTTGCGTAGTTGCCAGTAGTATACTGTACAAACCCGCTTGGGTAAGTACCGAATCACCTACCGTAAAACTGCTTCCAGGTGGGAGATTCACTACGAAATTACGCTCGTAGGTAGGATAAACATTCAACGCCAGGAGGGCCAGGGTGTCGCAGGTATTGACCTCGGATGGGATCAAATAGGAGTAGGTACCCGCTTGAGTATAAGGCTGATTGTACCAGGTATAGTTGGTTCCCGCGCAAATAGAAACCGTATCCCGTACTTCAATATCAGGCAAAAAGCGGAAGGTTCGGCAATGCGTAAAATCGCAATCGCTCGTGGAAGGTACCGTGGCACAGATGATCGTATCAGTGGAAACAGAATTACCAAAAAAGCCCAAGGTCGTACCCGCACATCTCGTCACTGTATCCGTCATCAAATACGGGCCTTGGCCACTCCAATCTTCCCAATCGGGGTATTTGAATCGCGTGCGATAATAATACTCGCAGCCATTGATGTCGTAGGCCAACAGGTTATAAACACCTGGCGTGCTTATCATAATTTGAGTAGCAGTAGGATTGCCCACACTCCATTCCCAGCTTTGCAGAACGCTGGTATTGGCTGCCCAAACAACCGTGTCGCCGGGACATAGATATACGTCTTGCACATTCCTCGACGTGCCACCATAGTTGAACAACAATTGATCCGTTATGCTGATGGTCACCGCAACAGAATCTGGCCCACAGCTACCTTCCTGTACAATGTAGTAATACACACCAGCGCCCGCAGCGGGATTAAAATAATTATCGAAGCTGCCCCCCCAAGGCAGGTGACCAATGCCCATCGGTGTACACGCCCTCGCCCAGGCCCACAAAAAGATTTTCGGTAGTCTGTGGACAAAGCTCCAGCGCATAATCCTCGCCCGGATAGGGAACGACATCTGGCTGTGGATAGACAAAGGCCATAGATCCATCACTGACCTGATCTTGGCTATAGAGAAAAAAATCTACGCGCCGCTCGCCCGTACGCAAGGTATCGCCAGCAATATTGAGTTGGAAGCTGGATATTAATAGTTCAAGGTTTTCAATATCGGCTATGTCATTCGGGATTACCTTGATGCGGGTGGTCCCATTGCCTTCAACAACAAAGCCAGGTAGTGCCGTTACCGAAAGTAATTCCTCGCCCAAAGGATGCACGCCCAACGCCAATTCCACCACCAAAGAATCTACCCCCGCCGCTGTTGCGCGAATACGGGTATCGGTATCTGCCAAGCGAAAGGTACGGGTACACAGGCCATCTACTTGATGGTGATCGATAAACCGACCGCTACTGTCATCGGCATCTAGGTCGAGCTGTAAACTAAAATTGCGGCGAAATTCATCAGAACTGGCTAAACCTGTCATATAGCGATCAAATGGCTCCAACGCAAGGCGAAACAATTCCGTGTAGGTGGTGTCTTCTAAAAATATCTCGTAAAGTACAGACGTGTCCCTCACCCCTTCACAACAGCCACGGATGGCTTCATTGCCGATGAAACGGAAGCGCTCGTTTTGGTAGTCGTAAACTTTACTTAGACCAATGAAAAACGGGAACTCATCCGTTGTAGAAGCACTTTGGTCAATATTAACCGCATCAAAATCATAGCGAAAAAAATGCGGCGGCGGATTACCATTCGTTTGAAACAAACTTATTTGGCTTCCATAAAGCTGACCGTCAAACCAGGCTATATCGCCTGTATTCCAACCATTTGGGTTGGTCCCCAGAAAAGTAAGCTCTTCTGTTAATAGATTATAGGAGTATAAACTACCACTACCCATATAGACATTGTATGCACTGTCACAGGCCAAAGATCCTGTTTGACTACCGTACAGTACAAATAGGGTATCACTTTCCAGTACATTATGGGTATTGATGGCTATTAAATAGGATTCATTTATGCCGTCTGCTTGGCTTAATATACCACCTGATGCTAAAATCCGACCATCTGGTGTCATTGCAATATCCGTATATAGCCTTTTAGGTGTAGAAGCAGGCGGGCTGCCCAAAATCTGATAAGTGCTATTTTCCAGGTTAAGTGTTCCGATGGTCCAATTACTGCCTGAAAAAACGAGTTGGGCTTGGCTAAATGGCATAAACGACAAAAGCAGTAAACTGCCCAATAAAGCGCGTAGATATTTCATGAGTTTGTTGTGTTTTGGGAAGGAGAAGTACCGCAGCTACTTTCAGGTAAAATAAGATGGTTAAATCAATTTCAAGAGAGAAGATACAAGAGCGCTTACCTAAAGGTTTACTCCTATCTAACAATTGTAAAAGTAAAAAAAAACAGCTATCTAATTAGTTAAATTT
>Ga0208544_10001971_pt1 | contig 13715 bp, 2 predicted proteins | sample DEB08_DNA_9_FD_184526 | JGI IMG/M metagenome (GOLD analysis project Ga0208544, IMG submission 184526) | Aqueous microbial communities from the Delaware River and Bay under freshwater to marine salinity gradient to study organic matter... | ecosystem: Environmental > Aquatic > Marine > Coastal ...
CCAAAGTCTAATACTAATCAATATATTAAATAATTAAATTTTTATTTATTTAATTATTAGTCTATTTGCTTAATATTAGAGCATCCGCTAAATAATTAATCTCTTATTTAAATGTAACTTCTTTATCTGATTGGCTAATTTTATTAGCTGATGCTATAATTAAAAAAACCGACCAAGACGACATCGTCCTAATCGGTTTATAACACACTTTTATTACCATTAATTTTTAAGCTCGTTTTTTCTAGGATTTAAGAAAAATCGAATTGAGTAAAGATTAATCATATAGACTGATTACTTCTCTCTATTTAGTTTTTGTGGAAAAATATTTTGGTGTTGGATTGTTGGTGTAAAAAATGGTAATAAATAATGAGCCGTTATTAGCCGTTATTAGAAGCTATTATAGGATTATCTTAAAACAACTTCTAATAACATCAACTAATAACGACTAATACTTTCTATTTTAGTAAAATCATCTTCTTGGTCTCTATCCCATTTTGGGTAGCCAATTGGTAATAGAACATGCCATAATCGTTGAAGGCTTTTCCATCAATTACGATTTGGTTATAGCCTTTTTCGTACTCCCCTGCAATTACTTTTACTACTTTTCCTGACATATCGAAGATGGTCATGGTTGTAGCAGCAGCAGTTGGTAAATCAAATCCAATCACCGTAGCTCCTGTAAAAGGATTTGGTTTATTTTGGTACAATTTAAATCCTGTTATATTAGGCGTTGACGGAAGTATGTCTAAATTCACATTAATCACCTCTTCCATTCCTGTATAGGCTTCTGCAGAAGTAATATCTGAGCCGATTTTAATAGTTTCACTCATTCTAAGATTTTCTTTCGCTCTGAAGACCAAACTAAATAGAATTTCGTCAGCCGCTAAATTCACTGCTTCTGCTTGGTTCCAACTAGTGGTAATCATTCCTCTTTCTATCATTGATAAGTTGAAATTTTCAAAGCCCATCTTATCTCCAATTAAAAGCTGTTCGAAGGCTAGTGCATTCCCATCAAAATCAACTTCAAATTGATAGCCTAAAATAGATTGGAAATTACTTGATTTAAAATCAACTGTTACGACTTCTCCCATTTCCTTCACCTGTTCAGCAATTTGAAAATTTAAAGCAGTCGTTGTATTCCTACTTTCTGCCATCATGAATTGGTTCGCAGAAGCTGAATTATTAAGGTCTCCAATTTTGACAGCAGTAAAATCTAAAGTCATCATATCTCCTGCTAAGTTGGTGATTTCATAAGCTTCTGGATAATTTTCTATAAATGGATTTTCTGGATTAAAAAATTCATAATTGGCATCAATAAATCGCCAAGAAGTATTATTTGGAAAATCATTTTTCATACCCAAAATAACCTGTCTTAATAAAACCATATCATAAGCAGATATTGACCCTGAATGATTTATATCTGCTGCAATCATTTTATAAGGAGAATCTAAGGGTTTTAAACCTAAAACATGCTTACTTAATAAAACTATATCAAAGGTGGTAATCCCGTTGCCATAATTCATATCTTTTTCTGGCGTAATCCTATAATCTCCATTTAATGGAATTTCCTCAAAACTAAAGGTGCCATTTGCACCAGTTATTTCTGGAACCATTTCATAGCCCCCCATGGTGATATTTACTGATTCTACCAATTCGCCATTTTCATTTTGGATATGACCAGCAACGGTAGCAAAACTAGTAGTCGTTTCCTTTTCATCGTCTCCCTCTTCATCACCTGTTAAACTTATAATTGGTTCTTCTTCTTTACCAACAGGACATTTATTCAGTTTATCTTCAATGATTATCTCAGACCAGGAAAAACTTGCATTCCCAGCAGTATCGACTATCTTTAACACGATGGTATCGGTTCCTATATCACTACAAGTAAAGGCGATTGCTGTACTAAATGTGTCTACATCCGATTTTCTCGCTAAAATACTATCTATCCCACAATTATCATGACTCCCGCCATCAATAGAGGTAGCATACACCCAAGTCAAAGCTATACTATCTATTAAGGTAACAGCAATTTCTTGCGCAATAGCTACTGGTGGCAATACATCATCCACCGTTATAGCAATGGTATCATTAGTTCTGTTTCCTGATGGATCTTCTACAATGTAGATAATATTATGCGTACCAAATGGTACACTAGGCATCGTTCCTCCATTCCCAAAAATCGTATTAGAAGGGCCTGTAATGGTAACTGTTAAATCATTGGTTGCAGCACAATTATCTGCTAAATTAGCTAACGGGGGTACAACTACATCTACTGCACAGTTATGGTTTGCTGTGCCATTAATAACCACACTTGATGCTGTTGGTGGCGTAAAGGTAGGTACTTGGTTGTCTACCACCTCAATTAATTGTTGGCCAATAGCTATTCTATTTCCATTATTGGAATTACACCAATCAGTAACAAACCAAGTTCGACTAATTCTTTGTTTATCGGAACTATTAATATTAATGATATTCTCTTCAAAGTCTACTCCAAAACGGCAAATAGTTCTTACTAAAATCGTATCATTATTACCGACTACCACATAAGGAGCGCCAACGTTATCTTCTGTTAAACTAACCCCACAACTTAAAGCATTTGCACCAATTAAGCTATCTGGAAATTGCACCATTTCTAAAGTAGGCTTCAATTCATAAATATTCTGTACACAAGAAGTCGAATTACCAGAAGCATCTGTAAAAATCCAAGTTCGCTGAATATGCCTCAATGTATCTGGATCATCAATATTTGAACCGCAGTTTGAAAAATTAGAAGTAAAATTGTCTTGAGTGATAGTATCAACAATAGCACTACATGCATCTACCACAATTGGATAAACATTAATACTAGCAGGGTCATAAGCCTGTCCACAAAAAAAGGTGGTATCTCTGGTATCTTGACATACTGGTCCTGTTTTATCTTCAATTGCTAAACTTGTCCAACAACTATTACCTAAGGGACTAGTAACCATGACATTTACGGTCTGCCCAATATGGGAGGCGTTTAACAGCAAAGAATCACCCATCGTACCGCCGATTATCCCAATTTTATACCCATCATTACAAACTAGATTATTTTGTAGTAAATCCGAAGGCCTTAGGGTCGCTTGACAATCATTAATTAAAGTAACTTGTAAGTTACCAGAGCAAGCTAAAAAAGTGTTTGGTAAGTTCTCAAAAGATAAACTGGTTGTTCCTGTTATTCCACAACTAACACCGTTTTGTAAAATGTCAAAATTATAATTCATTAAAGATTGTACAACATCTAATATCAAACGATTATTCATTGTATCTAAAACTGCAGCATTCGAATTGGCAGCCATAGTAAAGTTTAGGCTTGGTAAATAAGGCAAAGTATCTGGTCGAGTAGATCCTGTAATCATAAACTGCTCGATGGTATCCGTATAACACATCATCGAATCAGGAATGATGATAACGCCTCCATCGTTGGCAACTCCTACAGGGTTATTTCTATTAATCCCAAATGAATTATTAGGATCAACGATAATTCCATTATTGGTAAACGGTCCTCCAGCAACAGTCACAGAATTCGCTGGAGCACTAGAGATGATGATGGCATTATTCGTCAGCCCTCCCATAAAATCAGTTGGCCCTGTAATCTCCAAAAGTCCACAATCTCCAGTATTTGTCACAAGGCTAGTCAAATCGAAAGACCCTGCCGTTCCATTGATGATAATAGTCGAATTAGCATTCATTATTGTTCCTGTACCAGCTACACCAAAACCTCTAATGTTTCCGCCATTCTCCCCAATCGCCAATTTAGAACTTGCTTGATTGGTGAAAGTACCGCTTAAATCTATTCCATTTCCATTTACGTTATCTATCGTGATTATCCCTAGGGAATCTCCTGCGACTATGCTTCCATTTTCTAATATTCCTGCAATGTTTAGCCCCGATCCAGCTACTCCATTAACAGTAATAATTCCACCACCTTGTGAGGTAGTGCTATTATTAACAAAAACACCTGCTGCTACATTAATTCCATTACTACCAATATCCCCTAGGTTGCCATTACCTATAGTTATATTACCTCCATTATTCACAAAAACCCTTTCTGTCGTAATTCCATTCCCAGATACTTTGTTAATGGTTAGCGTTGCTAAGGAATCATTTGTAAAAAATCCTCCATTGTTAATACCGTTTCCGTTAGCAATATCAATAGTCAGTTTATTAGAATTTTCAAAGAAAGTCTTATTATTTATTGCATCACTTCCACTATTATTGATTACCAAACAATTTTGGTTATCAAAAGAATTAAATGGAACAGCATTATCTATTAAGAATATACCATTCGTTCCAGAATGATTAATGGTCAAATTGCCATTATTAACAGAACTTCCTGACCCTGTTAAGAATAGTCCTGCCGAATTAGAATTATTAACAGAAATAGTTCCTAAATTTAATAATTTCGTCCCATCTTGACCTATTTCTAAGCCATTATCATGTGCATTATTTACATTTAAGATACCGTAAACTGTTAAATTAGCTCCTGACAAACTCGTTATCACACCATCTCCAACGCCTGTTGTATTGTCGATTTCTACTGTTGAAGTACTTGGAATGGTGAAAGGCGACATAACGACCAATTGAACAGCTGTTATCGTAGCAGGTACATTGCTAGTTGGTTCATGGGGTGCGCCTCCTTGAATGGTCAATACGCCGCCAATTGTGCCATTGAAGGGGGCGGTATTGTCTAACCAATTCCCATTTTTTGTCCAGTCTGTATCTATCGCTCCCGTCCAAGTTTCTTGAGCAAAGGAATTCGTTAATAAGCCTAAACAAAAAAGGAGGCTTAAACAAAATTGTTTAAGCAAGCTACTCGATGGAAAGTTTAATAAGTGTTGCTCGATTGCTTTTTTCTTTAATTGAGACCGACACTTTCTATGAAGTGTGGTCTTGTGTGTAAAATGTTTCATGAAATTTTTTTTTAATGGTAAATAAATAAGTGTGATGCTTCATTTTAGGCATTAGTCGAGCCTCGTAAAAACGTACAAGTCTATCCGTTTTTCGTACTAATTTCCTCAGAAGAATTGGTATAAAATCTCCAAAAAAGGAGTTATAGCTACTGCCATACTGCCTAATAAATCAGCAAATAATACGAACGATTGAGGGATTTAATTTGCCTATTTATCGCAGTTTGTAACTGAAATTGTCTTCTTTAAAATAAACCGCTAGAAAATTGTTATCCTAGTTGTGCGATGTTGTGGTGTTGCCATGTTTCGGTGTTATGGGATAACATAGCAACATTGTGACTCTTAACAATCAAAGCTCTATTCATTGAGCCTCTAGTCTATAAAAAAGGTAGATTCGGATTGACAAAATGACTATTGTTCCCATAGGAATAACTGTGTTAACAGTACCCTGCAATAGCCCTTCTGTTAATCCAGAATCGCCTCTGATAAAACCACTTTATGTAACACACTAAATTTGTATTATTAGCTATTGACAGCCCTTATTTTTTATAACTGGAATACGAAAGAAATTGGGTAAATTAACTGGGTAAGATTTTCAAAATAAGTACCACCGATGAAGATATATCACCATAATGGCTTACCTTCAACAATCTATAGTAGATTTAAAGGCAGTACTAAATTAAAAATGTTAAAGGTAAAATTGGTGTAAAAGAAGCAATAAATTTTCATTCTTTATTCACCTAATTGCTGGTGTGCATGAAAGGATAAAATCCTTAAAAACGATATGGAAGATAAAATATAATTTGAATTAACTGTTGCTTAGTTTAGGTCAAGTTCTATGCCAAAATTATCATATTAAAATTTATACAAATCTGATAATCAGTTAATTATATTACAATAAATATTAATTCAAAATAAAATAACAATTATATTTTAAAATAATAAATATATAACATTTTAATTAAAAGCATTTTATTTTTTTAAATAAAAATTATTTTTAATATAATTAATTATTAGTAGCCCAACAAAACATCTTTAAAAAAATAATTTATTTTTATTTATAATATCTCATTTCTAACAAACTGCTCTAAAAAAAGACAGCCAGAAGGTTGCCCTAAGGCAACCAACTGGCTTCGTCCTATTACCATCACCTATTTTACTTCTTTGGTTTCTTTTGGTCAATAAGCGAAAAAAGAGGTCTGGAAAACCGCCTTTTTAGCAGCTTTCCAGTGGCCTATTACCATCACCTATTTTACAACCTATTATTCTTTGTGGTCTACAAGCGAAAAAAGAGGTCTGGAAAACCGCCGTTTTAACAGCTTTCCAGTGTCCTATTACCATCACCTATTTTACAACCTATTATTCTTTGTGGTCTACAAGCGAAAAAAGAGGCCTGGAAAACCGCCCTTTTAGCAGCTTTCCAGTGGCCTATTACCATCACCTATTTTACAACCTATTATTCTTTGTGGTCTACAAGCGAAAAAAGAGGTCTGGAAAACCGCCCTTTTAGCAGCTTTCCAGTGTCCTATTACCATCACCTATTTTACAACCTATTATTCTTTGTGGTCTACAAGCGAGAAAAGAGGTCTGGAAAACCGCCCTTTTAGCAGCTTTCCAGTGGCCTATTACCATCACCTATTTTACAACCTATTATTCTTTGTGGTCTACAAGCGAGAAAAGAGGTCTGGAAAACCGCCCTTTTAGCAGCTTTCCAGTGGCCTATTACCATCACCTATTTTACAACCTATTATTCTTTGTGGTCTACAAGCGAGAAAAGAGGCCTGGAAAACCGCCCTTTTAGCAGCTTTCCAGTGGCCTATTACCATCACCTATTTTACAACTTATTATTCTTACAAATTGATTGCCTTTGCTAATCAACTCGGTTTTCTACTTTGGCTTTTTGAAAACTTAACAGTAATCCTACTTTGGGAAGAATGGGATTTTCAGCCCATTCCTTCCCTTAGTGAGATTACTGTTGCTAATAATGATCTCTAATTAAATGCTATTATTTATCTAGTAAAATCATCTTTTTGACAATTTTATCACTAATGGTTTCTAAAGAATAATACATCAATCCTACTGCTGGTAAATCTGACTTTTCAATCGTAATACTGTGTGTCCCTTTTGCATAATCATCTGCATATTGCTTGATCGTTTTACCATTTACATCATAGATGGTTAAAGTTGCTTGTTGCGGACTTGGTAGTGCAAATTGAATAGTTGTTTGCTCAATAAATGGATTTGGTTGATTTTGCAATAATTCAACAGCGGTTGCATTGATTGATTGCTGCTTAAAATTCAATTCAAGGTCATAAATTTCTTCCAAATTACTGTAGACTTCTGGTGCAAAACGATTACTTAACCTAAGTACTTCACTTAATCTCCCCGCTTTTTTAGCTTTAAATTGAAGACTAAATAATGCTTCTCCATTCATAAGTGTTACGCCAGTTGCTTCATCCCAACTAGTTCTTAATTTCCCTATGTCTACTTGCGTTAAACCTAAATTATGCTCAGATAAACTAGTAAGCGCTCCTTTATTAAAAGACTGATAATCAATCGTTTCTTTTTCAAATAATAATTCGAATTGATAGCCTAATACTTCGGTAAAATTGTTGGCGTTAAAAGTAACAACCACTGTTTCGCCTGCCTTAAAAGTCTGGTCGTTTAACTCAAAGAATAAAGCTTCGTTTTGATTTCTACTTTCGCTATTGGTAAATCCATTAGATTGAGCAGAGTAATCTACATCGCCAATTTTAATCGCCATAAAGTCAACTTGTGCTTTATTATCTGCATCTGATGGCACGACTGCAATTTCAGGATAATCAATTGTTAATGGATTCTCTCCGATAGCAAATTCATGGGTTACAGGTACAAACCGCCAAGATTCGTTATTTGGAAAATCATCTATTAAACCTAGAATTAATTTTCTAGTTTGAATTAAATCTAGGGTTGAAATAGTACCCGATTGGTCAACATCTGCCGCAATATATTTATAAGGAGAGTCAAACATTTCGGATGCAATAATATGCTTTCTGATTTTGATAATATCCAAGGTAGATACGCCATTTTTAGGTGCTGTATTTTTCTCTGGAATTAAGGCATAATCTAAATTACCAGGTAATTGTTCGTAGCTAAATCGACCATCGTTTCCTGTCAAATAAGGGTCTTTGCTAGGATGCGTGATTTGTACAAGTACTTCACTTACTGCATCTCCCATTTCTGTCGTCACCTTTCCGGATAAAGCAATTTGCTCTTCTGGGTCAACTAGCCCACCACTACAAGCATTGGCTACATTATCTTGTATTTCTACCGTTGTAATACAAAAATCTGAATTTCCATTTTCATCAATTACCCACACTTCTACTTGCTGTACACCTATTTCATCACAACCAAAAGTAATATTTGTTGCACCTGGTGTTTCAGTAGAATTGGCTTCATATTTTCTGATTCTGAATTCTAAATTCGCTTCTGCTGTACAGTTATCAAAACTCTTTGCATCCAAATCTTTTGCCCATAATTCCACGCTTGCGGGATTACCATTTACACCTGCTTTCATAGACATCACCAAACCATCTAGACAAATTGGTGTCGGTTTTGTGGCATCTCTTACCGTAATTTTCACATCTCTCGTGGCATTATTTCCACAACCATCTGTTGCGACATATTTTACATCATATACCCCAGCCTGTACATTGGTAAATGGCCCAAAGCCGCTTCCCAATATACTTTGAGTGGTTAAAGTAGCATTCGGACTGCAATCTGAAATTCCTACATTTGGTATCATAACTGTGCCTCCACAAGCACCATCTAACATATCAAATGTGTAGTCAATTGGTTCGCTTGCAAAAGTTGGCGCTACATTATCTATCACCTTGATTACTTGTTCATATTCATAACGACCTTTCCCATTTGTACTATTTACTTCATATTGACACCAATCAATCACCGTCCATGTTCTTAAAATTTTAAAACAAGCTGGTGCTTCGATGTCTAATACTAAATCGTCATAATTCGTAGCAATTAAAGCACAGGCATTATCTCCTGTAAAAACTGGCTCATTATAACCCGTTGGTAAATCTTCTGGAGCTAATTTGGAAGCAGTCGCACAGGTAGATGTTTCGTAATCTTCGGGCCAAGCAATTTGGTCATTATTAGTATTCCATGGTGCCGCATTAATAACCGTAATAGTTTGGGTACAAGCAGTAACACCGCCGCCATTGCTGCCCATTGCTGTCCAAGTTCTTTTAATCGTTCCTTGTCCACAATTGTCTAAATCTGTTTGCGTAGATTCTACGATGTCAAAGCCGCAATTGTCAAAAACTTGTGGTTGACCAAATTGACTTAGATTACTATAATCTGCTTCACAATCAATGGTTTGGTCAGCAGGACAAACAATACTTGGTTCTACTTTATCTTGAATGGACACATTTACCATACAACTATTCGCATTACCATGACAATCAGTTGCTTGTAATTCCACCATTACCTCACTATCTGTACAGGAGAATTTAACATTTAAACCAAAATCAGTATCTCCTACCCTTCTTACTAATAATTTATCTAAGCAACAATTATCATGACTTCCGCCATCAAAACTAGTTGCAAAAACAGTTGCGGTACCATCCGAATTTAAAGAAACAACGGTTTCATCATTACAAACAACCGTTGGAGGATCATCATCCAATACCGTTACTCGCATTGGTTTTGAAGCGCTATTTCCACAAGCATCTGTCGCTTCATAGACAATGGTATGCGTGCCAACTGGAACATTCAATAAAACCCCACCATTGGCATTAATGGTATTAAAAGCAGAGGTAATTCTAACCGTAACGTCCTCTGAACAAGCATCTGTAATAGTCGCTGGTAATAAGGGCACATTAGCGAAACAATCAATGGTTTGAGTACCAACTGTTAGGTCCGCAGGAACATTAATAACTGGTGGTGTTTCATCTTCTATTTTAATAATCTGAATCGCTTCTTTTAAGTCACTCGTACACCAATTTAAGACTTTCCATGTTCTCAAAATTTTATAAGAGCCGCTACAAGCATCAATTATTCTATCTTCAAAATCTACATTTAACTTACAAATATCTCCTGTAATCGCAGTGATTGCTTTTCCATTGACTGTTGGATAACCTGTATATTCTGGGCTAGTTCTATTACTATTGGCATTTACGTCGACACAAGAAATAGCAGGCTTAGTGATGCCATCTACGTTTTGTGGAAATAGCACATTGGTAATATTGGGGCGAGTAATGCTAATAATTTGAGAACATTTACTGATATTACCATGTAAATCTTGAGCGGTCCAAATTCTAGTAATTTTTCCAATTGGATTGCCACAATCTAAATCGGTATAGATATCCTCGTAAGTCACATTATTACCTGAACCACAATCAGAGATAGTTGCCTGCCCAGTTACGGCAGGATCAGTAGATTCGGTACAAGGAATCGAAATATCGGCAGGACAGGTCAATCTAGGTGCTATTTTATCCATCAAATTAATGGTCGCCCAGCAGTTATTTCCAGTTGCCCAATGTTTTACTTTTACTGTGAGGGTTCTACCTACATATTCGTAGGGGATAGTGGGGCTAGTAGGAATAACATTTAGGTTTTCATCCATTACATCAATGGTAAAAGCTTGGTAACCATTTGGGGTACAAGTACGGGAATTATCTCCATCCTCTAAAATTTGGTCATACTGAATGGTTACACTACATTCATTACCTACAGAAACATTTAAGTTATCATTACAGACCATCGTGCAATAGACCTGTGCAGACGTCGTATTATAACTTAAAAGTAAAGTCAACATTAAGAGGGTTAATAATACCGTTTTCCAAATAACACTAGCTGGATTGCCTACCCTTGCAGGAAGCTGTCCTACCGTTAATTTTGCCTGGTTATTTTTTAAAGGTGTAAAAGGTTTGTTCATTGTTAAAAAAGTTTTGCAAAAATGGATTTGATGTTAAAAAATACCCGAAGTGGTTGAGTGTTTGTGTTTGTACTTCGAGCGAATCGGTTTTGGGAGAAAAAATACCATCAAATCGAAATGATTGGCAAACTCCTTCCCTGTCTTGCAATGGTGATTAGTCGCTGCAAAACAATTCTTTTCCTATGCTAAACAAGTCTTTTGAACCTGTAGCTACGGGAATGTCCATTTAAATAACAAATTGGTAATTTTTAGTGATGACTTATAAGTGAGGAATGATGAGTGTTGACTCATCACCTACAACTCCTAATTCATCACTTAAAAAATTCTTTTTTGGATAGTAATAACCAGTGTAGGAAAACTTTTTTTGGCGAGACTTGAGTTTGTATTGGTTAAAAGATTGCAAGACTGCGCTCAAAAGACTTTTCTACTTGTGTGTCCTTAAACAATTAATCTATTTGGGAACTGTAAGTGGCTGGAAGGCCGACATGGAGAGAAATTAAAAAAGCAAAATTCAAAATTTAAAATCTAAAAGTAGAAAACTTTAGGGCTGATAATTTCTGAGTTTTGATAGATTAGTTTCTTTCTTTAGTAAGGGAAAGCTTAAAAATGTTAGACTGTTTCTGTAGGAAATAAAGGAAATTGAAACTATAAAATCACAAATTAAAATTAAAAAATCAGTAATTTTTAAATGTAAATTTAATTATTCATTATTCCAAAGCAAAGCATTTTCAGTTAACTCCGTACTAATTTATTGGTCTTCCTGTGGCATAGGAAAACTAGCTAAAATTTAGCCGATTGTGATAATGCTGCCTTGATATTATGAATTTAATTCTTTCTGAGGAATCAGAAAATAGGTATGGCTTTTTTTGTAAAGTGTTAATGTTCATGGATGTCAGTTTTGGAAAAATAAAATTTAATATTGTTTGTTTTTCTGACGAGGCTGTTCAGACCTCTGGGATAATTTGTTGATGCAAATGTATATCATAAAAGACTATCATGCAAATCTATTTTTCAAAAACAATTAAATTAAGTAGAAAAAATGATAATATGTAAGAAACTAGCATTTAAGCAACAACTCCCTGTTTATTAGCTTTTTATCCTTTTTTTACTGCGCCAAAGTGCTTGTATTTACTAGGGGAATATTTTTTTTTAAAAAGTTTGGAATCATTTTTTCTAAGGGAGAAAATAACGCTAAAATGATTCGATTTTTAAAATTCCCATGCTGTACTCACCTTAAAAACAGCGCTAATTAGACCGCAATTTCAACCGCAATTTCAACTTAAATTTTAAAAATAACAAAAAAAAACAGTAACTGTGTACCGAGAGGCTATCCCAAAAACCGATAAATTTGTCTTTTTATTTTTTTGAGTAACTTCAAATATCAAAAGGAAAGGCAATAGCAATAGCAATAGCAATAGCAACTTCAATATCAATGTCAAATAAAAAAAGCCCCCCCACAACTTAGTGCAGAGAGGCCATCCCAAAAACCGATTTAAGTATATAATTTACAGGATGACAAGATTATTCAGGATTAATAGGATTTTATCCTCTCCTTTAATTTCTTATCTAATCCTTTGTTTCAATTTTGGCTTTTTGATAATTAGGTATCTTAAATCCAAGTCTTGCGATGTTAGTAATTTCTTTATTTGTTTCTTTATTTTTTTTATCTCACTCAAGAAATTTTCCTCTATTTTTTTACAGGATGACTGGATTTTTCAAGATTTACAGGATTTAATGCTGTATTTCTTTTCTCCCAAGTATTATCCTTTATTCTATGGTCTTAAAAATCTGGTGTAATCTAGCATTGCTATTGCTATTGCTATTGCTATTGCTATTGCTATTGCTATTGCTATTGCTATTGCTATTGCTATTGCTATTGCTATTGCTATTGCTATTGCTATTGCTATTGCTATTAAAAAATCACATCCAATTCACAATTTCTAATTTCTAAAAGAAAAAATAAAAAAATGACAATCTCAATTTCAATGGCAATATCAACTCCAATATTTCAATCATAATTTAAAAATGGAAGGGAACCGAAGCTCCCTTCCAAATATGAAGTATATTATTCGATGATAATCATCTTCTTAGTTGCTACGTTATCCGCAGACTCTAATTGGTAGTATAGTACACCTGTCGCACTTAACTCACCTGCTTTTAAAGTTACTTGGTTAGCACCTTTAGCATAGTCAGCTTTGAATGACTTTAATACTTTACCCTGTACATCCATTACCGTCAAAGTAGCAGTTCCTGCTGTTGGCAAATTAAAGCCAATTACAGTTTCTCCTTTGAATGGGTTTGGTGTGTTCTGAGCTAATGTGAAACCAGCAGCAGCAGTTGTTGTGAAGTTGATGTTTACATCCATCAATTCACCAGCTGTGTTGTATGCTTCAGCAGTAGTAATATCAGAGTTTACAGTTACCAATTCGCTTAATAATCCAGATGCAGTTGCACTGAATGTTACCGCGAACAATTCATCATTTGTAGTCGCTTCGCCGTTCCAAGAAGTTGTGATAACTCCTCTTTCTGCCAAGTTCGTGTTAAAGTTAGCAGCTTTCGCTACTCCTTCTACGATTTCTGCATTTTGACCAGCAACGTTCAATGTGAACTGGTAGCCTACTGTATTTGCAATTTCAGCAGCAGTGAATGCTACTGTTACTGTTTCGCCAGCTTCAACAAAACGGTCAGCCGTTGTCAATGTTAAAGCGCCATTGGTAGTACGAGATTCAGCACCTAATAAGCTATTAGCTTGTGCGTTTCCATTAACATCACCAATCTTAACACCTACGAAATCCATGTTTTCCATAGTTCCGTTTAATGCTGTAATGTTATAGAATTCGTTGAAGTTC
>Ga0208544_10001972_pt1 | contig 13714 bp, 8 predicted proteins | sample DEB08_DNA_9_FD_184526 | JGI IMG/M metagenome (GOLD analysis project Ga0208544, IMG submission 184526) | Aqueous microbial communities from the Delaware River and Bay under freshwater to marine salinity gradient to study organic matter... | ecosystem: Environmental > Aquatic > Marine > Coastal ...
CGACTGATCAATTACGGCAAGTCGTCCTACGCCGTATTTTTCGTATTGGTCGTAGTTGGTCAGAAAGTCTTTTGCGGCTTGTACGTTTTCAAATGGTTGGTCTCCGGTGAATGTTAATACTTTGGGGTCCAGGTTTAGGGCATAAAAATCTGCTGCGTCATCAGGCGTGAGGTTTCGCATAATTGTTCGTGCGGTTGTTAGGTTATATTGTTTTTTCATGGTTGGTTTTTTGTTGGCTTTTTGCCTGACTTCCGTTGGGAGGGGCTTGAATTTATGCGTTTTCGTATCCATAAAAGTAAGGGATGATTTTGGGGGATTGATTTGTGGTATGCTGGGGGGGCTTATGAAGCAGCATTGGTTGTTAGAGGGAGGAGATTGGTTGATTGGCTTCCGTATTCTTTTTTAGTTCATTCTTCTTCTGATGATTGGGGGGTGTTGGAAAAATCACTCATCATTATATTTCTCATTTGATGAGCTAGATTTATCATATCATCAATTGATGGTTTATTATCTGGAGCGAATTTTTCGAAATTTTCGTGCAATTTCGTAATGAAGTTAGTAGTGCTATTTTCTTTGTACAACTCTTCATCATTTTCTTTATTTAAGACTTTTTTTAAGGAGTCAATATTTTGGTCAAATTTTTCGATTTCGTTAACAGAAAAAAATGTTCCGAAGGTTGCTCGTATCACTTGTAATTCTAATAATCGAGATTCAGCAATTATCATATTTAACTTTTTCAATTCTTCAATTGCATTACTTCCTTCTTCCGCTAATTCTGATAATTGAGATCCAACCATCATACTTGCTTTTTCAATTGCAGCTTGCTTGGCTTCCCTCAGAAGGTTCATAAGGCTTGCATCGATAGAATTTAACTCAATCCTGCTTTCTTCACTAATTGTTCCTTGTATCTTTTCTCTTTGGAATCTATTATACCTTGAAGAAAGAGATACAATCTGATTTTCAAGGATGTCATCATCAATCTCAGAGATAAACGCTTCTAATTTCTCTATTGCTGAATCAGATTTTCCTTTCATTACCTGATTTTTAATATCAGTGAAAATTCTACTTATCTCTGCATGTTTCATTTGAGCTTACTGTTTTTTTTTCTTATAGAAGCTAACGTGAGTCCTTGATAACCCCCAAAATAAATATCAACCGCCTGCTTATTGTGTGGACATTCTCCACGGAGCCTCCTGCCAGCAAAATAAAAACGAGTGCGTACATCCTTCACAACGGATTATTTCGATTTTCTCTGTTAAGTATTGCATAAAACCTCTCCATTGATTTCCTCTAAAATAGGCCATTTCGGTTGATTTTCCGAGCTAAAGCCTCTTTTTTTGATTTGAAGGGTTGTTTCACAGCCTGACCGGTTTGCAGGTGTGTGCAGTAGTGGACAAAAAGCACTTTCCTGTCCGTTTAGCACAAAGTTTTTTAGAAGTGCTGACCTTTGATTTACTATTTCACCCGCTATTGCCACATACAAGCTGTTATTCCTTCGTTGCATTCTTTGTTACTTTGTCAATTAGATTAATGATGTAATCACTTCTCTGGTCTTCCTGGAAGTATACATGATTTTCATTAAAATTGCTTATTGATAAGTTGTCTTTCCAGTTTACTTCAATCCACTTGGTATTAGAAATGATAAACGAGTTAAGCACCAAATTTTCACCTGTTACTTGAGGCTGAACTTTCTCAGCCAGGTATTTGTAAAACTGAATTTTTGGATCGTTTATACCCTTTGAATTACGAATACCTTTAGGATCAATAAATGTCAAATACTGTTTTTTGCCTTTCTTTATCCAGAGGATGAAGTCGGGGTAAAAGTTGTTCCCTTCAGCAAAAAAACCAATACCTTTTTTGCTTTGGTTACGCAACAAGAATACTTCTTCAAGTCCCTTGGCTTCTTTTATCCGTTGCACCTGTGTCTCAAAATCTTTCATGAATAGATGCTCGGCATCGTTCAGTGCTACTGGAAATACCTGTAGTTTGCTCTCATAACCCTTACCCACATATATCAGTGGTTTGTATAGGTGCATCAAATGGTCAAAGGCTTCAATCTGGTTAGCAATCTGTATAGTTTTGAAGTTGTTTTCGAATAGCTCAGTTTTTAGCTTTACAAATTCATTTTCAATATCTTCAACATCTTCGTTTTTGTTAAGTCGAATATCATATTGCAAAATCAAATTGTCATCTGTTGGTAATAGCTTTCTGGTTTCTATATGATCTGCGTTGAACCTGTTTTTAAAGTACAGGTAGTACTGTTCAATATACTTCTTAAGTAATATTGTAACCAGATCTTGCCAAACCATTACGTTTTTGAAGGAATTGAACTCCATTTTATCCTGCGGAATGTATATCCTGTACCAGGCATTGCTCCTGGTAATTTCTTGCAATAAGTCTAAATCAATCTCCAAATTTGGGAAGCCTTTATTGGCTTTGAAATTTTGAATCTCGAAGTAAACTTTTGTCCAATCAATCAAAGTGAAGTGATGTGTTTCAAGGTAGCAAATTTGTTTTACTGTTTCTACCTTATTTGATTTGGTGCTATCCAAGGTGTCAATTTTGGGGTACCAATCCACTTCCACTTGTTTGTTCCTGAAAACATCGGTATTTAGCTCCAGCTTTACAATTTCTTTGCGTTTAAAGTTCTCCGATTCTTTTACTTGGATCAGTTTCAAATCGCTGGCGGCAATGTCAAACTTGTTTTGTGTGGGTATCGAAATCGTTACCCAATCGCCCGCATTTGTGGGTAAGCCTTCTTCTTCTAATAGCGCTTTGAAGCGCTCCATGTAGTTCGCTTTTACGCCAAATATTTGAAGTGTTTCCAGCGGACGTAAATGTTTTCTTATAGCTTTTAAATTTTCAGGTCTTTGGTAATCATCTAGTCCTAGCGAACGTTTCAAGCTAAACTCATATCCTTGCAATCGCACTCCTCTACCAAACAACTGAATAATTTGCGACCCTTCAGATTTACCAATATTCATCAAGCCCATTGAACTCACACGCCAGGAAGACCAACCCTCGGTAAATTTCTTGGATCCAATAAGCATGTTGATTTCTTGCTTAGGCTTTGTCTCGTTGATTTGTGCAAATAGAGATTCTGAAAAATCTTTATCAGTGCCCAAAATGCCGTTGTTCATTGCCAGGTCATGCAATTTTTTTTCATCACCTACATTGATCACCCCAAAATACTTATCTGTATCACCCACCCGTAGCCCTAACTCACCATTTGCACCTTTAAGGTTGTCCAAATATAGGTTTGCACCTAGGTTGTGGTTATGGAATACCTCTTTGTTTATCCCCTCAAATATTTGTTCAGGCGATAGCTCCAATTCATCCAGATATGCGAAACTGCCTTCAAAAATACTGTAACCTTTGCTATCCAATAGCCCTGCCTTATTACCCAGTATTAAGCCAATATTTTGGATACCCTCATCTTTGTTTTTTAGAAAATGCGTAAGAAAATGTACAATATCTAACACGTCCGATGTGTTAACCCCGTTTTCTTTTCTAACCGCGTTTACGCTACTTCCTACAAAAACCCATAATGGCTTAAACAACCTAAATTGTGTAGCTAATTCTGGTTTATTTTTAAAGATTAATAGTTGCTGGTAAAAAGAAAGTAGATTGGCAGTTAGGTATTTGTTCTTAAAATCAACGTTGTCTTCTTTCAAATTCAGAATGCGGTAGTCTTTACCGTATCCATCCTCGTAAAAGTATTTGTAAGAATAGTCAAACAAAATACTTTTGGCATATTCTTGGGTAAGTTCTTCTTTCTTACCTTTTGCTGCTGCACTAATAGCCTGGCCAAATGTTGCTGAATATTCAAACGCAAAACCTGTTGTACTAAGCTGATCTCTGAACCGTTTCCATTGGTCTCCACTCATTCCACCATGACCTTCATCAACTAATACCAGGTTGTGTGTTTCAAAACTATCTACCGCAACGGTTTTGTCTTTGCTTTCTTCTGATAGTTTTGAGACTTCTATAATTTCAACTTCTCTACCAGAGAATATACCAGATTGATTCTTTGTGAAAATATTGGCGGGTATACCAGAAAGCTGAAAATCTTGTAAATGCTGCCTAGATAAGGGTTCGTTTGGCGTAATCAACAATATTTTGCTCTCGTGCACCCTGCTGTGCTTCTTAGCATAGTACAAGTATTGCTTGATGTTCACGTGCATCAAAAGTGTTTTACCACTGCCTGTTGCGTTCCAAAATGCCAGCTTATTTAAGTCCGTTTCCCTGAATGGAGATACTTGGTAAACCTTTTCCCCTTTTTTTAATTTTTTGACAACAAATGCTTCAAGCTGTTGGGTGTTGAATTTCTTTATAAATTGATTTAAATCGTGCTGCAACTGCTTCTTGTTACCAAAGAATTTATCCAGGTAAATCTCCGTAAATAGCAGCGACAGATACTGAAAGTACTTCCAAACAATCATTTCATCTCTACCCGAAGATATTTCCTGGGTGTACCGAACGATGTTTTCATCATATTGCTGGAGCATTGTTTCCGTAACATCATCTGTTAAGTACAGGTGTGCTTTCAGTTGCTCCAGAAACTTGCTATTCCCTTCTTCGGTATAACCTTCGCTAGATGAAAGTTTTAGTTCTTTAAATACTTCCAATCCGTTTTTGGAGATAATTTTCGAGCCAATGGCATCTATTCCAAAAAGCGACAAGAGGTACTTGTTAAGTACTATTTTATCGTGAAAATTTGCCATTATAGTTCGGTCTCGTTAAACATTTTCTTGAAGAAGGTTTCCTCTATCAGTTTGATTTTGAACTGATCGCCAGAAGCACGTAAGTTTTCCAAATGATGATCTCCGTTGATGTAAATCTGCTGGAATTCTTTGGTGCGTTGGCTATCATAAAATCGGCGCATCAGTTTTACCACTTCATCATGGGTGGTGGTTTCGAGGTCTCGCCAGATGACTAAGGTTTTGATACCCGTACGTGTAGTGCCTTCCACTACCTTGATGTCTTTTACCCTTTGTACCTTGCTTACATACAAGCCAATGAGGTAGTTGAAGGTTTCCACCAAATCTACCTTGGTAGCTATCAGTTCATTGTTTTCGGTAACTTTTAGCTGGTAATCAAATGGCTTGCGGAACATGTCTAAATTGAACAAATGCTCGCGGCTTTCCATTTCCAGCATATATTGCAACAAGTATTCTTCTTGTGCTTTGCCACTAAAGTCAAGCTCGGTTTTGGCTTGTAAGTATAGGTTGTTGAGCGTGTCTTCATAACTCTCCAAGACTTGGTATTTTACAATTTGAGAAATACCACCCTTGTCTTGGGGCTTGCCGTTTTTCCAGTTATCGGAGTAGATTATTTTCTGAATACGGGGTTTGGTAACCGTGTTGAAATAGGTGCCCATTTCTACCAAGATGTATTTACGATTTACATTGTCAATCTTGTTTAAGCTTATTGTTGCATGCCCCGTTGTTCCAGACCCAGCAAAATAGTCTAGGATATATTTTTTATTCTCGTCTACAGTCGCTTCGATTAAAAGTTTATAAAATTGAACTGAATGATTGTACGGAAAGTTAAGATTTAGCTTGTCTAAATCTGCCTTCCCTCTTGTAGCGTCTTGGATGACTGAAGTTAGTTGCTGTTTTTTGTCTACTTTCAAAATCATTTTTTGTCTTGGCTGAGTTGTTTCATCAGGTCCAAACAAAATTAGGCCCTTATTCACCATGTCATTTAATGTATCGGGTGTTCTTGAGAACCCATTGGGAGGCACCACACAAGGTTTTTTAGTTAAAGGATGTATTAAAGGCTGAAAAAACTTTTTATTATCTCTTTTTTCAGGTGCTCTCAGACTTACACTTTGATAAACATTCCATTTCTCATCTAAATATCTATAAGCAGTTTCACCGCCAGAAAAACCTTTTTGATTGTTTAGCCATTCTGTAAATTCCTTTTTTGCCTGATCACAAATATTTACATATTTTGTTCGCAGTGACTCAACTTTGTTAAGAATCAATTTTGTATTTTCTGAACTTAAATTTATCGTTTGAATAGATTTATTCTGCCATAATATATATTCATGTTGAGTTGCAATTCCTGCTCCTCCTGTCATAGGATTTCTTTTGTCCCAAATTATAGTTCCTGAATTAACAAGACCTAAGTCAATTGTCATTAAAAAGAGTCGTTCGTATTCATTTTCATCTATATGACATACAAATGACCCTATATCATTCAATAGTGACTTTGATAGTGAAATCCTATCGAACATAAATGATAGCCAGGAAGAGGATTGAAAGCTGTTTTTGTATAAAAAACCGCTAGTATTGGTATTGTAAGGAGGGTCAATATGTACTGTATTAATTCGTTCTGTTAGCTTTTCCTGAACTAGATTCAACGCCTGAAAATTCTCAGAATTAATCAACAACCCATTGGTTTGCGCATCCAAATCATCAAATTCAGCGAGCAAACGGTCTTTAAAAAGTTCATCAAAAAATTGGGTATCTAACACCAAAAACGGCTCAAATACCAATTGCTCGGCGTTTTGTATATCCACATCAAACAAGGTTTTCCATTCCGCCAGTTGGGCTTTGTTTAGGAAAATCTCATGGTAGTACGAGCTTGGAATTTTATCCAGCGTAATGCAGTAATCGGTGCGAATCACAAACTTCTTTTTCAGCCATAGCTTTTTCTGAAAGTTTTCTATTTGTGCCAGAAACTGAATTATTTTTTGTGCCACCACTTTAATGGCTTTTACCTTGCTGAGCTGTGCAACAAAAAACTCGGTTTGTTTGGTGTTTATATCATCCAGATACAATACCTCGTTTTTAATATAGAAATCCAACTCACGGGATAAAAAACCCCCAAGATCCTTGTGGATAAAGTAATCGAAGCTATTTTTGGATACATAGTCGTTCAAATGTTTCTCCAGCAAGGTACGCTTGCTGTTTTTCTCCGTAGGGCTTAGGGTAAACAGCGCGGAATGGCTTCTGGGTACTTTTTCACTTAGCAGTTCAAGGGCTTCGCTTAATAAGGATTCTTGTTTCGTCGACTTCGCAAAGGGTTCGTACGTAAAGTTGAGGAACAATTCGCCTTCGCTTTCTTCCACCGGTAGTTCCGCGTAAATAGCAAACCTGCGTTCTACATTGCCCTGGGTTTTGTTGTTGTTTTGCTCGGTGCTTACCTCCTTTAACTGAAAAGTTACCTTTTGACCATCGGGAGTATTGAAGCTGTAGTTTTTAAAATTCTCAGATGATTTGATGTAGTACTGGTCATGGTTTGCCCAATGGAGCTTTACTTCTTCGCCTTCGTAGGGAATGGCGTACACGTCTTTCTTGTACCTGCGCATGGAGATGAAGTCGCCGTCCTTGTAATACCTGCGGAAGAAGTTGGCCAGATGCGAAAACACTTCCTGCTCCAGTACATCAGAATTTTCAATGCCTTGTAGCCGTTCTTTCAAGGAGTTGTATTTGGGGCTGTCTTCAGCTACAATACCTGCATCAGTTAGGTTTTTCTTTAAGGTTTTCAGCTCGTTCTCAATCTCTGTTTTATCCGATGACTGGGTTTCGCTTAAAGCCTGCTTAATATCTTCCGGTAGCTGTTTGTCAATAAACTCATTTACTTGCTTGCGTTTCTGATTCATGATACGGTAAATACCAAAATCCAAATCAGCTTTATTCAGTTCAAAAATATCGTTGAGTACGCCTTTTAATTGGCTATAATTGTTCATGTTAAATGATTTCAAATGAAACAGTGAATAATTCTTCTTCCTTGATGGTTCGGGTTAGTTTGCTTTTGGCTTCGCTAATCATGCTGTCACGTTGTTCGTTTATTTCGTCTTCACGGTCGTAAATCTCTTGTCTTAGCCGATTGTATTTGCGTTTAATCTTAGATATTTTCTCTTGTAGCTCAATGAGCTCCTCGGCTAAAATATTTTCCTTGTGTTGCTCACGTTCAAGGTCACGTATTTTTTTGCGTTCCTCTTTCAAGTCAATTTCCAAGGAATGAATTTTATCATCGGCCCAATGCTCAAATTTAGTAAACTCACGTTGCATAAATGCAGCATCCGTCTTTTCAAGATGATCCAGTTTCTTTTTCTTGTTTTTTTGGTGCTGCTTTTCCAGTTCATCTAAATCGTGCTTCTCAAACTTATCTGTTTGAATTGTTACGTTTAGGAGGTCACGAACATTTTGTTCTGAAAGTACCTGTTTGTCTTTGGTCGTACCTGTCAAAACCAGGGTATCGTGCTGTTCAATCTCAGAGTTTACAGCTAGGTTGCTAATTTTGATAAGGCCCTTAGCGCCCCTTAGTTGATCAAGCTCCTGGTATCTTATGGGTGAAGATGCTAAATCAAAGATCAAATGGGCTTTCTCTGTTTTTTCTGCTTTTGCTCTGGCTAACAACTTTTGCGCAACCTCGCTTTGTATACGATAGTGCCTAGCATCGGTTCGCTTTTTATTCAGCGTATATCTATCGCCATTTTCTGTCAGGGTAAACGTGAAGTCTTCCACTTCAAACACCGCCATGGCTTGCAAATAGTACCGAGTTATTTCCCAGAGCCACTTTTCAAATTTCTCAAGGAAGGTTTTTGTTTCCGAGTAAGTAATCCGTAATTTATTGATTACACTTCCTTCAAAGTTTTCAAATAGTACACTTTGCACTTCTTTGATGCGTTTGTCAATGGCATCTCTAAACTCTTCCTCCAGGGCTTTGAAGTAGGCATCAATCTCCGCTTTGGTACGACATTTTTTGTACGCCTCAATCATGCGTTTTTCAAAGTCAACACCATTTTCAATTGCACCTAACACATGGTCTGAAGAACCAAAGACACCTTGGAATAATGTGTATTTCTGATTGAGTAATTCAAAAACTCGATTTTCAACTTCATTTTCGCTATTTAGGAAGTTTAATACAACCACATCATGTAATTGTCCATAACGGTGACATCTGCCAATACGCTGTTCAATGCGCTGCGGATTCCAGGGCAAATCGTAGTTAACCACCATACTACAAAACTGCAAATTGATACCTTCGGCAGCAGCTTCGGTGGCAATCATTATTTGGTAGTCATTACTTTTAAATGCATCTACCAATGCGTTACGAATGTCCACACTTTTTGAGTGGGTTAGTTTACCGTAGTTGTTTTTATCAGCAACCCATTTCTGGTAAATAGAGCGGGAGAGTTCATCATTGTTGTTGCCGTTGAACAACAAAATATTACCCTTGTATTTTTCTTTTGAAAGGCGTTCAAACAAGTACTGTTGGGTACGGATGGATTCCGTGAATATTAATGCTTTTTGGTTTGCCCCCAGCTCTTTTAGCTTGCTGAAACCCGTATCTAAAGCAACAATTAGTTTTTCTCCCTTTTCGTTATGTACAATGCTATTGGCTAGGAGTAGATATTCAGTGAGGTTGGCTATTTCTTTTTCAATGTTTTCTTTGTCCAGAATTGATATCTCTAAAATTACTTCATCTTCGTCCATGTCAGCATCCTCACGTTCATCGTCAAAGTTTTCATATTCTTCTTCAAACCAGGATATTATTTCCTCTTCAACCACTTTTGAATTTTCAAGCATGTAGTTTAATCGCTTGATCAATGCCTCAAGGGTCTTACCAATTGCAAATGATGAAGATCCTAATAGTTTGAACATCACCGATTCCATCAAGTGTCTTTGCGCCCTAGGTAAAGCATAGATGGTTTCGCTGCGTAGGTACTCCAGGACATTGTTGTACAGTTGTTGCTCTTCTTTGGTAGGAACGAATTGTTGTGTAATTGGAATGCGCTCTCGGTAAGGTACAAATTCACGAACATCTTGCCTCAATGTTCGGTGAATAATTGGTTTTAATTTATCCTTTAGTTCAAAAAGGTCACAATCACCATTTACATACTGCTTCCTGAATGTTTTTATATCACCGAATACAGCTTGATCAATGATACTTACAAGCCCATATAATTCATCTAAACGATTTTGAAGAGGCGTAGCGGTAAGCAATACCTTTTTATAATCTTTGATTGCATTTTTTATTTTAGCGGCAATGCTCTCGGGATTCTTATGAACGTTACGCAAGTAATGTGCTTCGTCTAATACTACCAAATCCCAAGAAGTAAGTTGAATGAACTCAGCCTTCTTGCTGGCAAACTGGTATGAACAGATTTTAATCGTTTTGCCATCGTCAAAGGGGTTTTTATTACCTTCTTTGTATTTCGCATTAAAATTCTTGCTCTCCATCACTTCAGATTTCAAGTAGAACTTATCTGACAATTCATTAACCCATTGTTTACGTAAGGAAGATGGGCAAATGATAAGGATTCGTTTTTTGTTCTCAGCCCACTGTTGACTTAGTAAGATGCCGGCTTCAATTGTTTTTCCCAAACCAACCTCATCTGCCAGGACAGCACCTTTGGAATAAGGAGACTTGAAAGCAAATAAGGCAGCTTCTACCTGGTGTGGGTTTAATTCTACTTGAGCGTCCATTAATGTAACACCGAACTTTTCAGATGAATCCGAGCTAGCTCGTTTAGAAAGCTCGTAAGCGTAATATTTGGCTTGGTATGGTGTAATCATTTAGTGTCTTATTCTGTTTATATACAATCAGGCTTAGCGGTTGCATCTACACTGTTTTTCGCGGCTGCGTTGGTTTTGTGGGTTGTTTTTGTCGCAAAATACCCCTTCTGCACAAACGTAGCCCCGGAACCACATCCCACAGTTCTTTTTCCAGTTGTTTTATTGGTTCGGTTGTCATGCCTTTGCTGTTGTTAAGAATTGCACGGTTTAGTACCACCTTTGACCACGAAAGCAAGCCCATTATTTTTCAACCGCTCCGGCAAATGTAATGCGTAAATCATCTTTCCCAGAATGATTTTGTCAATGCGCCGGTGGTTCTTTTGTTGCTTCAATTCCTCCAACCACTCATTCGTAAAACAGTGTTCTTCGATCATTCGATATGTCTTTTACGAGGTGGTACATGTGGTTCGTCATGAATTGCTTGATGTTTTGCTCTCTTTCCCTGCGTTTGGCATAGCTGAATAGTTTGTTGAAATTGATGGCATAGTTACTAAGTACATTTTCGTAGATGTGCATCAATTGACTGGCCTTGCGGCGCGGGGTAGAGTTGAGTAGTCTAATAAGATGGAGTATGCGATATACCCCTTTTTCTGTACTAGAAGACATTGGTGTTTATTTAGAGCGTCAGAGAATGCTTAAATATACAATTTTTTACCATTCCACCATCCCCCCCCAATTTTTCAAATCCCCCCCAATTCCCTACCTTCACCCCAAACCAAAAAACTATGAAATTCTTAACAGACCTCAAGGCCGTGCTGCTGGCGTATTACGACACCTTTGTGGCCGTGCTCCCCCGCATTGTGCTGGGCCTGGTGGCCTTTCTGATTATTTTTGCCCTGGCCGGCCGCCTGCAGCGCCTGCTGAAGAAGCGGCTGCTCAGGACCCTCGACGATCCGCTGCTGAGCGACTTCCTCTCCCAGGTACTCAAGGTAGTGCTGGTGACCCTGGCCATCCTGGTCGCCTTTATCATTATGGGCTTAGGGGGTGCCGCCTCCGGCATCCTGGCGGGCGCCAGCGTATCGGCCTTCATCATTGGCTTTGCCTTCAAAGACATTGGGGAGAACTTTCTGGCCGGCATCATTATGGCTTTCGACCGGCCCTTCCAGATCGGCAACTGGGTGGCCATTGCCGGGCACGACGGCACCATTGTGGGCCTCAGCCTGCGCGACGTGCACCTCAAGACCTTCGACGGGCGCGACGTCTACATCCCCAACGGCATGATTGTGCGCAATCCCATCGTCAATTACACCCAGGACGGCTTCCTGCGCCGGGAATTCACCGTGCAGTTGGGCAAGGAGAGCGACGTGGACAAAGCTTCCGCCCTGGTGCTCGAGACCCTGGCGAGCATCGAGGGCGTCCTGCAGGACGACCACCAGCCCAGCGTCTTCGTCAGCGACTACAACGCCAATGGCCTGGTGCTCACCATCCAGTTTTGGCTGAATACCATCGATCCAAAAATATCGGGTCTCCAGGTCCGCAACAACGCCATCAACCGCATCATCAAAGCCTTGCTGGCCGGCAATTTCTACCTGCCCGCCGAGGTACGGGAAATGCGGACGGTCAGCATTTAGCCTCAGATCACCATCCCCGCCGCGACGGTTTCGTTGGTTTGCTCATCCACCAGGATGATGCTGCCGGTGTTGCGGTTGCGGCGGTAGATGTCGACAAACAAGGGCTTGGTGGTCCGGATCATGATGCGGGCAATGTCGTTCATGCCAATGACCTTGTCTTCCTCGTTGCGGTGCAACGTATTGATGTTCAGCTTGTAGCGAATGTCCTTGATCACGCAACGCGCATCCTGGGTCGTTTGCATGATGGTGTACTTGCCGCCCTGCTGCAGGGGCTTCTCGTTGAACCAGCAGATCATCAGTTCCAGGTCCTGGGCCACTGCCGGCAGGTTGTTCTCCCGCACGATCATGTCGCCCCGGCTGATGTCAATCTCATCTTTCAGCAGTAAGGTCACCGACATGGGGGGAAACGCTTCCTCCACTTCGCCGTCGAAGGTGTCGATCTTGGTGATCACGGAGGTGAATCCCGAGGGCAGGACCATCACCTTGTCGCCTTTTTTGAACACACCACCGGCCACCCGGCCGGCGTAGCCGCGGTAGTCGTGAAACTCGTCGGTATTGGGGCGAATGACGAACTGCACGGGGAAACGGCAGTCGATAAAGTTGTGGTCGCTGCCGATGTGCACATTCTCGAGGTAGTAGAGCAGGGTGCTGCCGCCGTACCAGTCCATGTGCGTCGACTTGTCCACCACGTTATCGCCATTCAGGGCCGAGATCGGAATGAAGTGGACGTCTTTCACGTCGAGCTTGTAGCTGAATTCCGAAAATTCTTCTTTGATCCGGTTGTAGACTTCTTCGCTGTAATCCACCAGGTCCATCTTGTTGATGCAAACCACCAGGTGGGGAATCTGCAGCAAGCTGGCGATGAAAGCGTGGCGCCGGGTCTGCTCCAGGATGCCGCGGCGGGCGTCGATGAGCACCAGGGCCACGTTGGCCGTGGAGGCGCCGGTCACCATGTTGCGGGTATACTGGATGTGGCCGGGCGTGTCGGCAATGATAAATTTGCGGCGCGGCGTCGAGAAGTAGCGGTAAGCCACGTCGATGGTGATGCCCTGCTCGCGCTCGGCCTTCAGGCCGTCGGTCAGGAGGGCCAGGTTCACCCCTTCTTCGCCCCGGCGCGCCGTGGTTTCGCGGATGTTCTCGTACTGGTCTTCAAAAATGGATTTACTGTCGTACAGCAGTCGTCCAATGAGCGTCGATTTCCCGTCGTCGACACTGCCAGCGGTTGAAAATCGTAAGAGTTCTGTATGTTGGTCTTCCATTTTATTGATTGATTGTCTGATAATTTTTTTTGTTTATTTGTACTTGTTTTGGGTTTTTAATCTTCCAGGTAAAGATGCGTTAATACCTTCCTATTTCCGATTTCAAAACCTTTCCTCCTCCGGCACGCCCGGGCGTGCCACCTCCTCCAGAGGAGGACTTTTGACCGTCAATATTCCGACTTCCCTTTTACACCCTTACACTTTTCCACGGTCTTTCCCCTTCCCCCCTTTGGCATAGCCATGCCTTCGGCATACACCCTTCCACGTTTACACCCTTCCAACCTCTCTAAAAGTACCCCTGCTTCTTCCGGTCTTCCATAGCAGTTTCCGAGCGTTTGTCGTCGGCGCG
>Ga0208544_10001973_pt1 | contig 13714 bp, 7 predicted proteins | sample DEB08_DNA_9_FD_184526 | JGI IMG/M metagenome (GOLD analysis project Ga0208544, IMG submission 184526) | Aqueous microbial communities from the Delaware River and Bay under freshwater to marine salinity gradient to study organic matter... | ecosystem: Environmental > Aquatic > Marine > Coastal ...
TATTGCTCGGTTTTGTTAGTTTTATTTCACTGCTGAGTATCGCTGGTTTTGTTTGATGGTATTGACTGACTGCTTTAGCTATTATCTGTTTGAGTTTTATAGCTGTTTCTTATACCCAAATATGATATTTTTTTAAATGACTATGAAGTTATAAAATTAGTTTTGAGAATAGTTATAACTCACCCAATCAGCTAGAACGATATAATATAAAGCTCCTCACGGCAGAGTTCTTTTTTATTATAATCACTCTATTGCTAGCGATCAATTTAGTCTCTATTATGAGACCGTTTCCAATTGGATGGGACGACCTAGGCGCTTACATGAATTTTCCTCGTCTTATGGCAGCATGATGAGAGGTTGGGTTTTTAGGATCTATGATGAGTTGGTCTGTTTTTACAGGAATATGATATATGTTTGAAAACCCAGTACAAGCGTTTTTTCTCAATAATGTTTGAGGTTTCCTCTCTGTTATTGTACTTTGCCTGATCACTTCAGACATATTTTCTTCGAGTCATAAAAAGACTTTTATTCATATTCCTACTCTCATAGCACTACTGTTTATATCACTCCCTATGATTATTTTTCAGCAAGCCAAAGATATGAAGCTGGACCCTGGATTATTTTTCATGAGTATATCTGCGCTCTATCTGATGTATCATACTCTTCTTTGAGACTATAAAAAGAAGCAAAAATATATTTTATATTTTATTATAGGGATCTCACTAGGGTTCTTATTTACCGTTAAATTTACAGCACTACTGACTGTTATAGCTATAATAGGACTTATGTTCTACAAATACTTATGATGGTCTGGACTGGCTGGTTATTTTGCTTTATTTGTATGAATATTCACGCGTTTATGATTGTGGAACTATATGAATGTATCCTACCCTTCAGAAAATGAGATTTTTAAAAACACAGTGTTTATGGCATCTCTTTTTATAGCTGCTTGAGCTTTTGGCTATAGTTTTATGCAGTCGCATAAGCACTTTAAACAATCACTCTTGTATGTGGTTGTTATTTGTCTGTGAGTACTGGTTTGAGTATTGCCATGGTCGCTGAACAACATTGTTCGTTCATGAAACATAGGGGTCTGAGAGATATTGCTATGAAAATCAGAAACCTTTCAAGTAGATTACTGAAGTATTCATTCTCCTGAAAAACTCAACGAAATTATTGCTAATGCAGTGGTTTGACGTGGACTCAGCTCTTCATGAACGACCAGCAATGAAGACTTTGGAAGGTATTTTGGATATGAGAAATGAATCAATAACTATATAAAACTTCCTTGGAACCTGACGATGCAGATTAACCAAAAATGAGAGTTTACTAATATAGGGTGGTTATTTCTCGCACTTATTCCTGGATTATTTTTATTTTTACCAACTAGAAAAAGAAATTTCATCCCAGTAGTTGTTTGATTGAGTTATCTTTCTGTTTTAACACTCTTTCTTTATCCAGCCACCGATCACGTTTTAGCAAATTTTCTCTCTACTATCTCATTGCCATGATGATATTTAGTACTTCTATTTTTATTCATCTTGCCATTACTAGCGATAGTTAGCTCTCTCAACACTGAGAAAAAATATATAAAACTCTTTACATATAACGCAGTATTTTCAGCGGTATATATATTTTTATGGACTATTTCAGCATTTGGTATTGTTTGGTATGGAATTGTAATGTATTTTAATATGTTATTGATGATAGCTATATGTCTGTATTATCTCAGTTCCTATGATACAGCACATATGAAAAAGTCATACCTACATCTACTTGGGAGTGCTACTATAGTTGTTTTGCTCTGTATTTGGATTTTTAATACAGTACTACCTTACAGTTTTAATAACATAAAATCTGCCTCATACACTCAGTTTAAGACATGAGAAATAACTACCAGTAATGCTCCGTTTCTCTATCACCGAGACTACGCGCCAATACTATTTGCTCTCAATGTTGGTCAAGAAAATTTTACTGACTTTACGTCAAAAACAGTGGCTCCACTTTTTTTAGAAAAAACACCAGATATCTGAAAATATAATATTAGAAAATCAATTGATATTCTCAATCAGATCAATACTACTAAAAATATAGACGCAAGTATTAAGGCTCAGGCAGAAATCTCACTCAATAATATTTATGCAGAAATACTCTCGCCGAGTAAGTCTCTGCAAAACGATAGAAATATCTATAGAGTCGGGACTTTCATGAAGTACTTTATTACTCAAAATAATTCTCGCCTTCTTGAAGATAGCTTACTCGATCAATTTCAAACATATTTTTATGATGAAAGTGTGGATGTGACAGTAGAAAATTTTCAAAAAGCAGATATTGATTATCTTCTTGTGGATCTTAATGCAGCAACTATCGACCAAGATCCTGCAAAAAAATTAACACAACGTATGGAAAACATGTTTACTACCTTTACTTCTGATAGACTAGAACTTATTGAAACCGACAGTATATGCCTGAGAGTCGCTCTTGACGTATACAGGGTTAATAAAGATATTACAGAATACGATGCTATAGCAGCAGTAAATCATAACTCTGCTAGCTATAGTCGAGCCAATAAGTTAGATAATTGTTATAGTGCCATATATACACTGATAGTTCAAGATCAAATCAGCGATGAACGATTTTCCTACCTTATACCATTTAGCAACCATATCGTACAAAAAGATATGAGTGATGAGCTCGAGATAAAGCAATACCTAGCCCAGTCTATATCGCAAGGATACAAAGTATTATTTAAGATTAAATAGCAATACATAAAAAAAGACCAAAGATAGCATCTTCGGTCTTTTTGTTATTTTATGTTAGCGCTCTGCTTTACTGTATCTTGTGCTGTTTCGATCTTGTTATCAGCGATGTATTGCTTAAGTTTCTGAACTTCCTCAAATATCTGAGTGTGAAAAGTAGTATTTAGTCTCTCATCATATTGCTGTGATATGTTGTAGAAAAAATCTTCGGTCTCTTGAATCTTTCGCTCAGCTTTTTTTAAATTTTCCTTATTCCATTTTTTATAGACCATTTCCGTAGACAGATTATGTATTCTATCTAAAAACTTTACTTTTAGTGCAGAATAAACAACTTCTCAAGTTTGCTTTGTATCGATAGAGTCTGGTATACCGAGTATCCTGGCTTCATCTTGAGCATACGTGAAAAATCAATCGAGACTCTCCATGTGACTAAAAAAAGCTTTATTTTTTGGGGTTTTATACTTTTTTTCTATAGATTTAAATTTTGCCAAGGCTCTTAATTTTGGACAGTTTATATTTTTTTTATTCATAAATCCTCATATCTTTTCATCTGATATGAGAGTATTATAGTTGGCAATAATATAATCTAGATTAATTTCTGTGTCTTCTCAATATATGGATCATCTTACAAGTTTTAATAGATCTTTATAATCTTTTTTAAATACATCGTTTACCAGATACTTGTCGTTGAGTATGTCTACTGATTTTATGAATCCCATTGTCTGTAGATCATGTACTGGGTCATGCTTTGGGTCTATAAAGGCGTAGAAAGGTTTCTTGCTAATAAGATGTACTCCAAATGCTGATTCCACTCAAAAGATTTTTTTTAGAGTATTAAAATCAACATCGGTATCTTCAATAATATCGTGATTTACAGCTATGAGAGCTTCTAGAAAACTAGGGTTTTCGCTGTTAGTGACTCATCCTAATACAGCGAGTAGATGATATATATAAGGCTCTCAGGATTGTCTGATTATTTCTTGAAATTTACTGACATTCACTTGAATCGCAGACTTGAGTAAGTCTGTGTTATTTAGGGCTTGCTCTTCAGTGATAGCTCATTTCTCTATTTCTAGAAGAAAAAAAGCATCATAAAAACCATAAGCAGCTGCTTGAGTATCTTCTTTTATTTTTATATAAGATGCCAGGTGATTAATATCAGCCATTTGATGGAGTTATTTATAGATATAAAATAACAAAAAAAACACATAAAGTCAATTGATATATTGACTTTATGTGTTTTTTTTTAAAAAATTAACTTTTCATTATTTTTTTAGGACCTCTTTAGGGTATTTTTTCCAGAAATCTTCTCGAAATTGCTCGAATCTATTTTCTAAAATAGCCTCACGAGATTTCTTGGTAAGATTGATGAGAAAATGAAGATTGTGGTAGCTGAGTAGACTCATACCTTGAATCTCGTTTTCAGTGATGAGATGACGAAGATATCAACGAGAATAGTTTTTACAGACCTTGCAGCCACAATCTGCGTCTATAGGGGTTTCATCGGTCTTAAATCGAGTATTTTTTATATTTATATCTCCGCTATAGCTAAACGCTCGTCCGTGTCGACCGAGTCTGGTAGGGAGTACGCAGTCAAACATGTCGATTCATCTCCAAATAGCTTCTATAAGATCTTCAGGAGTTCCCACTCACATGAGATATCTTGGTTTATTTTTTGGTAAAATTGGTTCAATAACATCAATAGTCCTATACATGTCTGCTTTAGATTCTCCTACAGAGAGTCCTCAAATAGCGACTCATGGACAAACCAGGTCTCACATAAACTGTGCCGATTGCTTTCGTAGGTCATCGTAATTCACTCATTGAACGATAGGGAAGAGCGCTTGTAGGTAGGTACCATTTTTCTTTCTGAGCTCATTGTTATACTGCCATCGTGTTATACATCGCTCTACCCAACGGTGGGTTCGATTCATGGCTGCGGTCGCGTATTCATGTGAGCTATCTCATGGCGCGCATTCGTCCCAAGCCATGATAATATCAGCTCATAGATTACTTTGTATATCCATGATATTTTCTGCATCAAAATAATGCTTTGATCCATCTATATGACTCTTAAAATGAGCTCCTTGCTCAGTAATATCAACCAGAGATTTTCAGCTGGCTCATTTTCAGAGACTAAATACCTGAAATCAACCAGAGTCGGTCAAGATAGGTTTGTGATAGTTTTGAAACTTATGTACGCCTCAAAAATGTTTCACTATGTCTTGTCCAGGTCGAAGATAGAGATGGTATGTGTTTGCGAGAATAATCTCTGCTCACATCTCATCGAGTTCACTATTTTCTATTCATTTTACACTAGCTTTGGTTCCAACGGGCATAAAAACAGGAGTTTTGAAACTGCCATGTTCTGTGAAAAACTCTCATGCTCTTGCTTTTCAGTCTGTATTTTCTAGATTATATTCAAACATTAGAGTTCTATTTCGATAAAGTTACTATTCTCATGTTGAACGAGCTTTTTGAGTGCTACTACGTTGTCATTGAGTCATTTGTTTCGTTCGTCACTTTGGGTTTTTGTATAGAGTTGATGATTTTCTATCAGCTTAAGTGCTGAGAGGTGCCAAGCATGAGTATCGAGATTAATATTTTTGATTATTTTAAGTTCTTGAAGCAGTAAGTCTCATTTTCTGATAAAATCAGAGGTTCCGAGGTTATCTAGGTCAGCGTCTTTTATAATTTTTTCTAAAATATTTTCAGGATGTTTGTAGGCAGGATCAGTGGCCATGATGAGTTTCTCTATGCTATGAATTTTATCATCATCATATCCAGTTGTTTTGAGATAGTTATGAGCAATTTTTGCTCAAATTATTTCGTTTTCATCGTATTGCACCATAAAGCCAGTATCATGAAATAGAGCAGCGATAGCCAATCCCTCTATTTCTTCTGGGTTTACATTTTCATGCTTGGCGAGATAGATAGCTCGTTCCATGACTTCAATAGCGTGGTCATAGTTATGATAGAAATGTCAGCTACTCAATGGAGATAACAGTCATTCAACAAACTCAGCTGCGTTTTTTACTATGGCGTTCATTAATTCAAGATTTTTAAGATATCGTTATATGCTATGAGTATACTCAAGACTATTAATAACACAAAAAATCATACATGTATTATATTTTCTAGGTTTTCACTCATCGCTTTTTTCCCAAAGACTTTTTTCCCAAAACTATTGAGAGCAATAAAAACAAATCTTCATCCATCGAGAGCTGGTATAGGAAGTAGATTAAAGACTCATAGATTTATAGAGATAATGGCTGATATAATCAGTAAAAATTTCATTCCGTTAGAGAAAGAACTACTAATAAAATCAACGATTCATATAGGACCACTCACTTGTTTTATAGCTTCACTTCTCTCTACTGGCGTTTCTGGTCTGATTATCTTTCTCACTAAGCTTGATAGAGCGTTGAGTGTGAGTATAGATTGATGATAGGTTTCAGTCACTCAATATCATAGTGATTTTATAACTCAATATTTATATTCAAAGTCTGTATTGAACTCTATATTTTCTCATATATAACTTCATATTTTTCATTCTGGTGAGGGAGTTATTTCTATAACAGTTCGGTCCTCTAGCTCAAATAATATAAGGGTAGATGCGTTAGCACTAACAACTTTTATAAACTCTTCAGGGGTACTTACGGGCTTATTATTTATCTTGATTACGAGAGCTCCTTCTGGTATATTGACTGCTTGAGCAATAGATCAAGGCGTAGGATAGAGCTTTATTCCCTCATCTTTTAGCAGAATTCAGTTTTCAATAGCTTGTTCATAAGTAGGTATGAGTTTTATATCTCATGATGTTGCTATTTTATCGTTTATTCAGATTGGTTTGATTCAAACCATAAATAAAACAGCAAATATGAAACTCGCTAACACAAAGTTCATAAACACTCACCCGAGTATAATAGCTGTTTGTGCATAGAAGGGCTTATTTATAAGCGCTTCTGGGTCTTGTTTATCTGACAGACTATGAGGGTCTTCTCATTTGAGTCGTACAAATCAGCCTATTGGAAGCCAATTAAGGCTGTAGAGGGTTCATTTTTTATCGGTGTAGAGTTTTTTTGCTCTGGGTGGTATTCCGAGTCAAAATTCTTCTACCTTTACTCCAAAAAACCGAGCCGCACTAAAGTGACCCCATTCGTGTACGAGTATGATGAGTGAAAACATCACTATCGCTATAATAATCCCTAAAAATATCATGTGTGTGGCTTATTTTTTATATGTTTTTTAGTGTAGAGATATGATATAAAAAGTAAAGTTTAATTTTTTTGATTTTTGAGTCAAAAAGTGCTATAATTACTATAAATATTTCTTAAGTTTTAATAACTTATGCCAGATAACAATGGAAACGGGGTCGATGATCAAAATGAAAACCTTGATGAAGACCATAATGAGGTAGAGACCAACAGATTAAATGTGGACAGCAAAAAAAAGTGATTTATTAAGAAATTCATTCAATTTCAGTACGGACGAAATGACGGAGGATGAGTAGATTTTTTAAATAAAATCTCTAAAGCAGGAAGCCTGACATGATCTCTTAAAAAAGACCTCGAGCGCTATGCGAGAAACAATCCTGACGCTGAGGGCTTTGATATGAGCTCTATATCTTACTGAGATCTTACTAAAGAAGTGACAGAAAATATTGTTGTTCTCAATAATAAAAGAAAGCAGCTACAATGACTTATTTTCAAAAGCTATGATATTTCAAAATCGCAGTATAGCTCAGATTTAGCACACCATGTTGAAAATTTAGAGCTGAGTGAAATCTCTGCTCTCGAATCGTCTCCATCGAGTCTGGATAAATTTTTGAAAAAACATCTTGGAAAAAATATAGTGAAGAAAAATCTGATTGAAAAGATGAAGTGATTTAATCTAGAAACAAAATACAGAACACTTTCTGAAGACGGAAAAGACGCCGTAGCTCATCTCTTTGATAGATTTGATACTCTTTCTAAAATTTCGACGAATCATCTTCATGAACTCTTTGCTACTTGAGTTTTTTCTGATCAAGAAAAAATAGATTTTGTGCAAACTTTTATACCAACGATCACTCTTGCAGAAGCAGTTTCTCTCAAACTTATCTCTAAAGATAAAGCTCAGAAATACAGAGAATCTGTTACACTAGAAGGACTCGCTCTCAATAAAAACGTTGATGCGAGCAAGCTGAATATAGAAAAGATTGCCAAACAACTCGATGATAACGAAATAAGTATTGATACCAACGCACTCATTAAAAAATCAGGTGATGCGATGCGACTGATGAGTATGAACGGTGAATCGCTCAAGTATGTACGTGATGAGTTTAATACTGTGATTGAAAATGTATCTGAAACAAATACGCAAGGTATGTATTTTGCATGATTTAAGCAAGAGCTTGTGGCTGCTAAAAAACTAGATGCAAGCTCTGCAGCTAAGTTTGTAGTAGGAAATACCATTGTTATCAATGAAAATATTACTAAAAAAGCTACCAGAGAAATAGAACAAGAAAAACCAGAAAAAAATAAACGATACCTTAAAATTCTCGATGATGGATCGAGCAATGGAATAATTCGTTTTCAAAAGCGATGAATCAATAAATACGATGACTCAATTATAGTCACAGAAGAGCTCGGGTATAAGCAGTTTCTTGCCATGATGACGAAAGGATGAAAAGCAGCCAATGAATATGGAGACTACGATACTCAAGCTCTATTTTCTAGTATTGAAGCCTATAGCGATACTGATATTACCAATTTAATACAGTCATGAGAAATAGTAGAATCGAGTGATAAACTACGATTATGAGATAGTAAACCCCTGCTAGAAAAAAGAGCCAAAGACAAAAAACAGTACCGAGATCAACTCGAAGCAGAAAAGGATGAATTTGGAGATAGAAAATACAGACCATCTCAGGTTCAAGATATGATAGATGAGAAATTTTCAGCTGAAAATTTCCAACAAGAAACAGATGCACTCTATGAGAGTAATCATGGAGCACTCGAACAAAAAATTAATGAGATCGATGATAAGTGAAAAGACTATAAACTCAATAAATGAACGACTTTTCAGATATGAGAAACATGAAGCAGTGACTATGCTATGTTTACGATTGTATGAATCCATGAAAATCAAGTAAGTCTTCAGTCATCGGTATGATGAGGAGCTATTGAAAAAGTAGATTTTCAGTCATTTTATCAAACCTTTAAAGATAAAAAAGCCAAAAGAACTTCATATTTTGAAGAAAATATGGGAAGTTTTGAAAACGTTATTTCGTCTGTGGCCTCATGAGAGTGAAAAATAGCTCAATGGAAACAGTTTAAACTTTCTAAAAACACCATAGTAAAAAAAGATTGAGCAGAAGATAAAAATATCATTTACCCTTACCTAGGTGGTACGAGCAGTGAAGAACTTCTCAAAATTGAAAAAATTAATGGAGACCAAGTTACATTTAAACGATGAAAGATTAAGGCTCGTTATGATCAAGCAAAGCGTGATAAAGGTAAATCAAGAACAGAGTCGAAGGTGTGAGATGATATCTCTCTTGAATCACGAACCTATACGGCTAACCTAGGGTTTATTGATAGTTATATTAAAGAACATGGATTGGTGCCTCGATGAGAAAAAGAAGATGATGATATAAAATCTGATGAAGACAATGCTATTGATGGAATGAAAGGAAATTTCTTTTCAAAAATATTTCAAAATCTAAGTATTTTTGATATATGAGCGTGAATGAAGATTTGACTGGAATCTATTCAAAACTATCTCAAAGAATGAAATGACCAACATGCAGCCCAGTTTGCCTCATGATTTTTTGGTAAAATACTCCCTGAAGATTTGAAAAATGATTTAAAAGCCAGAGTAGAGCAGACAGAAAAGAAGAGTATGGATGACTATATTCAGCGACTCAAAGATGTTGATTCATCAGATGCTACTATAATGATTGCAAGCCTTTTACTTAATACAGACTCTCCAGAACCTCACAAAGAAGCCGGAGCTATATTTATGATGGAAAAATACGGAACACTCTATGCTAAAAAATGACTGAACCAATATAAGTGATCATTTCTTTGGTATAAGGCTTTATGAGGATCTGTAAATGATACTTTATATAATCAAATAAAAGCTCAACAAGAAGCAAAAGATGAAAATTTTAATGAAGAACTATTAGTGTATGTACTACTGGTAAAACAGTGCCAATGAAAACTTAAACCAAATCGACTCCAGACTCGACTCCATAAGAATTTTAAACGAGTTCGAGCACAATGAAAAACAGAAGAGATAGAAACCGGTCGAACTGACTCAGCTGATGAGCGAACTATCGCAGGTAGAATTGGTGGAGGTATAGAAGAGCTGGGTGGATGAACCTATCCAAATGCGATTGGTTGGGCAGAAAATGTTATAAATAAGTGAGGAACTATGGCCGAGATGACCAAGATACCCTTTGTTATGGCTTTTTCTTGAATCGCCTACCGATTTGATTCACTTCAAATATCTGATGCACTGAAAAACTTTTGTGCAAAGTGACTCATTATACCACTGACTCGATTTATGTCACATACTTCCGACATGGATCTACTCAATAATACTATTGTAGAGTTGGCAGCTCGTATTCAAGCAAGAACTGGTTCTAAACATGCCGGTATGTCAGAATGGGCTCAAAGAATATTTGCTAATCAGCAAACCTCAGGTTGGAGTGATGAAAAACGACTCACTGAAACAGAAGACTTTTTCGATACACATGGAGATGTGATCGTGCGGTCACTATTTATGCTCAACGATGGTAAGACAGACGATGAGGCAGAGCTTTCAAAAATTATATTTTTTGAAAAAGATGAGCATCTCGATGAAAATGGAGCCACTACAGCAGGATCATCTACCTTTGAACAGTACTATGACAAAATGGAGGGACTCATGGATGCTGATACTGACTTTACCAACAAAGATACCATGACCGATGCCTTTAAGCATGCGGGGACTTCATGATATTATATGTTCAAAGCAGCAAAAAATATTGAGCAGAGTCAGGGGTGAGGTTTTAAAAATCATGATGTGTGATCGTTTATGTGGGAAGAGATTCAGAGTGAATTTCATGCTATTATAGATCGTAAATCGTATTCACAATTTGGAGAAGATTCACAAAAAAAGCTTATAAAAGATATGCTGGGACAGTTTCTGGCAGCACTGCTTGAACTACATTCCACTAATACGAATGTACTGCGAGCCTTATCTTCTCAAGAATCAGCTATCTGATCTCAACTGATTAAATGGGGGATCGATATTCGAGAGTTAGCGAAAAGAGTAACCTATCATGACCTACTCAAAGGACACTATGAAAATTCGAGTTGAGTGCCTGATATGATGGATGGCTATGTTAAGAAAATGCTGGATAAGTGAGACTATTCTTGAGATGTAAGTGGAACCAGTATATCGAGCTTATCTGAGGTAGAAGTAGAGATGGAAACAGATGACGGTGTAAATAACAGTGTTAATAGAACACTAGGTGATAATTAAAAAAACTCCCTTTCGGGAGTTTTTTAGTTGTCGTTTTTCCAATTGGTTAGATTCAGATTGAGTTCCACGGTATGTATGTTATCAGCTCGACCGTCCCATTTTACAATACTCGCTACGTCCATACTCGAATCATTTGAATCACTGGGGTAGCGTATTTGTATTTCTCGTGTAAATATAGGTGTGAGTGGAGTTTTTGTTACGAGTGTATTACTTAAGCCATCTTGGGTGTAAAAACCATTATCATCTCTAAAAACTTCAAAGTCTTCTCTGTATTCTGGACTAAAATCAGATGCTGCTGGATCTACTCTGTCTAGCTGCCATCGAGAGTCAGCATTTTGATACAGTAGGTAACTTCCGGCTACTATGTCGGTTGTAGTGAGGTTAATATCTGGTATGCAGCCACTTTGATAATTAAGGGTATTCCAACAGTCTTGGTAGTCAGATGCATAGAGTATCCAGTTGGTATTACGAATATTTTCAAGGGCCTCGATTCATTCTCTCGCTATTTGTATAGCCTGAAGTCGTTGAGCCGTTAAGTCTGATAGACGCACTGATTCGTTATATATGTTATACATTCCAACGACCCCAGTAACTATGATTAACATAATTACCATAGCCTCTATAACCGATGTGCCTGCTTTTGTTATTTTCACCTTTACAAATACAAAAAATACAATAAAATCTGGTTCTTAAAATATAATACAAATTTAGCCACAGAATGCAAAAATTTTCTATTCACGAAGAAGATAAAATAAAAGATCTTCTTAAAGCAAACAAAGAACAACCGTTTCGATACACTCAGATTGAAAACGCTATTTATAAAAATTTTGCCACAGATTTTAGCGAAATTCAAACTCTTTCCAAAGAAGTGCGACAGTTACTGGTAGATAATTGTTTTTATAATAGTTTAGAGGTCGAAGAACAGGCTACTTCAAAAAATGATCAAACCACAAAAATACTCTTCAAGACAAAATGAGGAGAATTTATTGAAGCCGTTATTATGCGACATCTTACCGGTCGAGTAACGCTATGTATTTCTTGTCAGGCTGGTTGTCCTATGGCCTGTACTTTTTGTGCTACTGGTAAACTCGGTTTACTGAGAAATCTTGATTATCATGAGATGGCAGAACAGATTATGTATGCCGCAAAGATGCTCAATGATGAATGACTCAGACTCAGAAATATAGTGTTTATGGGTATGGGTGAACCAATGTTGAACTATGACAATGTAGCAGAAACTATTCGAACCTCTATCAATCAAAAGAAATTTGATCTCTCACCACGACGAGTAACAGTTTCTACCTGCGGTATTATTCCAGGGATTAAACGATTTACAGAAGATTTCCCAAATAATGGACTTGCTATTTCTCTGCATGCACCAAACGATGAAGTACGAAAATCTATTATGCCGGTTGATCATACCTACCCAATTAAAGACTTGATGGCATCATTGGATGCGCATACGAAAAAAACCAATAAGAGAATATTCTATGAATATATTATGATTCATGGAGTTAACGATAGCCTCGTATTAGCTGATGAACTGGGTCAATTACTTCAATGACGACAAGCTCACGTAAATTTTATTCCATATAATGAATGAGAGGGGACTGATTCAGATGGTTATAAAACAACTCCTCGATTTATCATTGAACAGTTTCAAAAGATACTTGAGAAAAAATATGGTATTGTCTCTACAATAAGAGCAACTATGGGTGATGATATTGATGCTGCTTGCGGACAACTCGCGAATAGAAAAGATGGTGAAAAGATAGTTTGAACAAAAGTAGCGACCGATCGACCAATGGATTTGTAAAAAATAATATATAGCTATACTTAGCTAAAATAAATTTAATAAAAAGATATATGAACAAATTAGTTTTCCGTGTTTTAGCCATGATGGCATTGGGTCTGTTATTATTCTCATACGTTTTTCCATGGAATAGTTATGGAATACAAGTTCCATTTTCAGGACCAGACTATAGACTTGGTCTCGACCTACAAGGTGGAATTGAGCTTGATTACAAAGTAGATCTAGAAGAAGCAAAACAAGCTGAGGACTATAGTAAAGCAAAAGAATCAGATATTATCGAAGGACTCAAGTCAATCGTAGACAAGAGAATAGAGTCACTTAATATTAATGATAGTGTGATTACCTCAGCTAGTTATGGTGGTGAGCAGCATATTATTGTTCAGATTCCTTTGAAGTGAAATTCAACACTTGAAAATCAAAAAAATATTGAAGCAGCGAAAGAAGCGATTGGTAAAGTGGTGAAAATAGAGTTTCGAGAACTCAGGTGAGAGATTAGCGAAGCTGATAGACTAGAGCGAAAAGCACTCGCCGAAACTATATTAGATGAAGCAAAAAACTCAAGCTATGACTTTTTTGTTACAGCGAATAAATATAAAATTTCAAAAGAAAACATAGACATTGGAACACT